>JAEIGA010007220.1_pt1 | contig 16895 bp, 9 predicted proteins | sample 9270691 | NCBI WGS metagenome assembly JAEIGA01 (sample SAMN17057246, study PRJNA624740) | gut metagenome | biome: biome; isolation source: fecal sample | host: Bos grunniens | place: China: Xizang | collected 2019
ATCCTGCTGTCTACCACCACCATTATATCCGAAATATGATCCTGCCACCATCAAGCCATGCTTATTAGGTGCAACTGATGCCGTCTCTGCCCCTTGCTGAACAAATGCCTTGACGGTTTCTTCCTGCCAGAGGGTCCAACCTGCCGGGCACGGATCAAAAAGAGTCTTGCTGATTGCAGCTCCATCATCCGGGTCCTTGTCCCCCCAGATGTACTTCCAAGGGTCAGCTTGAGGATTATTAGGGAACCAGTGCTTGTCATATGTCTGACTGTTCGCACCCTTGAAATTCTTGTATGGATATTTTGCTGCAGCATTAATTGCATCGGCGAACGTCACAGACGCCTTGTCGAACTGATGCAGACACGCATCGATTGCTGGTGCTCCGCCACTTCCCATCTTGTCATAGTTCATGACCCACAGCTGTTTTTCCGGCGAGCCCGTAGCCTGATCTGCAGTTCTCTGAAGAGCCTTGATCGGAGTATATGTCGGGGTCATCAACAGTTTGGTAGAATAGCGAAGAGGCCAATAGTTACCATAGTCTGCAATATGAGGAATCGGATCTTTTCTTCCCCACTGATAAGTGTTTCCCAATGCAGCTGCAGCTCCGAAGCCACTTGGATCCGATGAGGTCAGGTCCTTGCCGTTTACCAAAGCTCCAAGATTGCGGTCCATGACAATAAATTCAGTCTGAGTCTGATCTTCCGCTGTGTAAGTCACCTTGATTGCCTCAGCGTCAAGGTCCAGGTCCTCAACCGCCCAGATGTTCCAGCTCCAAAGAAGCGTAGCATTGTTGATGCATCCGGCCTCATCAATGGTTATGCTGTCGTAGGTAAGTCCTTCTTCTGCAAAAGCGGCAATCACAAGATTTCCGTCATGAAACTCCTGCGGAGTATCGAAGTGTACATATCCGCCGGACAGGGAGAGTGAAGCCATATCGATAGGACAGACATCCAGCCAGTCAGAGCTGCTCTGGCGGGTATTGTACCAAAGCACAAGCACCGAACCAGGATTAAGGTCAGCCGAGGTAACTGTAGAGGAAAGTTCCGAAGGAATATGACCGTTACCCTTGACCGTGGCCTTGAACTTATAGGCAGTACCCGGTCTGGTAATAAGGTAACAGTTAGATGTCTCTGCCGCACTAAGGTCTGTAATCTCTACGGTCTCATCAGCAGATGGAGTGTAATTTGCGGTTGTGCATGCATACTGACCTGCAGCCAGACCCTCTGCAGGTACAGCCTTCTCGTATATTACCTTTTCATTTCCCTTTATAACCAGACTTATCTGCATGACTTGTCCGGCATGACCGGGATTCACCAATGCATATACATGTTTGCTTGAGCCAGGACTTGAGGTGAATCCACAATTAACTGTTACTGAGGAGCTTGTCTGCGCACCCGTGAGGTCAAGGCTGCCATCGGCAAGATTAAAAGCGCCTCCGGTGAATCCCAAAGCTGCGTTCTCGTTGTCCTTTATCCGGAAGATGACCTTATCCACTACTATCTTGTCTGTGGTGAACAATTCCAGATCGATCACCGAGAAAATGTGTTTGAAATTGAATGTGACAGGTTCCTCACTCCTTATCACACCGGTGCGTGACGCCCACATGAAATGAGAGTCTGATATATGGGTGGTGTTATCTGCACCTGACTGAGTCTGAACAGCAGGCACGTTCACTCTGACTGCAGACGGATCATCACCGATCTTTTCTCCGTATGGATAATAGGCATAGAAGTCATGAGGCTCGGTATTGTTCCTCCACTTGATTTTCCTGACAGGAGATGCAAACATAAATGTCGAGACCGCTTCCGACTGTTCCGCCACATACATGATGTTGGACGCATAAGGTACCTGGGCACAGGCAGAATAGATTCCGATGGCATCGCCCTTGTTCCAGCTCAGACGTACAGCATCTGATTCAGGTGAATAGGACACTTTGGTGTCAGCACAGAGCACGGAAGAGAAGGCAACGCTATCGCCGTCTCCCATCTGCGGAAGGACCTCTTCTTTGGCACATCCGGCCAACAGGATGCCCGCAAACAATACATTATATAGATGTTTCATATTACAGCTGATTAAGATTACCATTCGATTTTGTCCATATCATCCATATCGGATCCACCAGGAACAATCTGATCAGGATGATTCAGCAATGCATCGATAATCGGCTTGAGAACCTTTTCCATCTCGGCATATCCTGCTGCACCCGGGTGCACATGGTCTAGCTTACCAGCACCTATCGGTCCTCCGACAAAGCAGTACGGATCTGCCAGATTATATTCATCATCCCTGAGGACGTTGTAATAATCTGCAAAAGCATAGCTGTTCTTGTCAGCATAAGCCTTCAGAATGTACCAAAGTTCCAGTGCCCCCTGAGCCACCTGATCTGGAGTCAGATTCCAGTTTGTGTTTCCATCATTCCACCAGTAATGTCTTGAAGGGAACGACGACCCTACAACCACCTCCGAGCCCCATGCACGGGAGAGTTCTATCATCATCATGACATTGTTGAGGATATCCTCGCGGCAGGTCTTCACTCCATCATTCCATGCAAGGTCATTCGTTCCGGCTGCAACAACTACCACCTGAGGTGATTTGGCAAGAACATCCTTATAGAATCTGTCAAGCATGTCACGGGAAGTCTGTCCGCTTATGCCCACTCCTTCATAGTTATTCTCGGTGAAGAATTCCTTCCGGCCTCTGATCGGCCACTGTTCTGTGATCGAGTCACCCATCAGCACAGCAGTCTTGCCGGTCTGGGTGCCGACTGGAGCTGCGTTTGCAGCAACCTCTTCCTTGACACATCTGAGCTGATAGGAAGCGCCTCCATATGAATTAAATGCAGTCATTCCGCTCTCAGCTCCTCTCATCGGTGTATATGAATCATTTGCTGTTGCAGAAGCATACATTGCAGCCTCGCCCACAGCCGAAAAATTCGAGCCACCGAATCCGGCCATACGCTGTCCGGCACATGGCATGAAGAGATCGAACTTATCCGAATAATATCCATATCCGTTAGTGGTTTTTCTTGCCCCGCCGAAGGCATATACATACAAATCGACAGTCGGTACCTTCCATCCCGGAGGACATGGGTCAAAAATGGTCTTGACACTGTTATATCCATCTACCGAGCCCCAAAGAGTCCTCCAATGTGAACGTTCCGGAGTCGTTCTGAATTTTTCTGCAGAAGCAAGCGGAGCCATAGCCCAATGATACGGATCATTATTGTCTGACTGGCCGTTGGCCATTGACTTGTGAGGATGCTTGACTGCAGCTTCAACTGCCTGCTGTAGGGTAAATTCCCCGCCACCCATGCAGTATACATTGTCGGCTCTGTTTTCTGTGTATATCAGACCGCCTGCCTTCTGGTATTCAGGAATATCCGTATAGGTAGGGAGCCCCCACTTAGGAGACTGGTCAGCTGAAAAAGCAGATGCCGCCGGCAGCGGATCCTTTCGTCCCCACTGGTAATAGTGACCGATGGAATATGCCGCTTTGACAGGATCGCTTTCTCTTGCTGCTTCAACACCGGCTAAGGCACCGAGGTTTCTGTCCATCACCATAAATCTTCCGATATTTCTTGCAGTCTTGTCAGCATCATAATCCTTGACAGCCCAGATATTCCAGCTCCAGAGGATATCTCCAGCCTCATCAAAGGCAGCTATCATGACATTTCCATTGACGAACTTCTCAGGAGTAGAGAAATAGAATATGCCTTTTTCCGAATCATAGTCAACCGATTCAGGAACGATAGGACAGACTTTTGTCCACTGCCCGTCCGAGCCCTTAGGAGTATTGTACCAAAGTATGCCGACAGAATTCGGTTTGATATCAACCTCGTTCCATGACACGTTGCATGGCTGTCCGTCAAATGTCCAGGCAAAGTCACGCGGCTGACCGTTACCTTTGACCCTTACATCAAAACCATAGACTTCGGAAGGCCTGTTTACAATATATGTATTGGCAGTTCCTTCTGCACTAAGGTTGATATATGGTTTTTCCGGAACAATATAGGATGGCTCATATGAATACAGCGTTCCTCCCTGCAGACCGCCTTCAGGTACTTCCAGAGCTGCGATTTCGTGCTCCTCTCTGCGGATTTGTGCCTTGATCGAGAGTGTTCCTCCGTCATGTCCGGGAGCCACCATGAAATAGAAGGTGATACCATCGGGACCGATAGCAAGCGGAGTGGCCGGAGTAAGGATAATTTCCTGAGAGGCTGTTTCATCGGCAGTTATGACACCGTTATGGAGATTGAGCGTTGCATTGTCAAATGCCAATGGCTGACCTGATGATGAGGTGATGCTAAGATCGTTGATCTTTACCTGCTCACTGAGAGATAGCTTTACTTTCACGATAGCTGCACATGGACGAAGCTGTAGCTGAGGCAGTGCATCCGCGTAGGAGACATCAGTCCTGGCGTCATACATGATTACACTCTTGATGTTCGGCAGGACTTCCGGTATGAGAGCCTGTGAAGACTCAATGACGCATGGAATCGCTTCCGGGTCTGTGAATGATGTGCGGAATGGATAGTATGCGTAAACATCTGCGGTAACATCTTCCTCCCAAATATGGTTCATGTTGTGGTCTGCGCTTTTAAATTGGCTTGCAACCGTCGAACTGAATGCATGGAAGTACCTGTTCTCGCAAAGAACTCCACTTTCGTTTGAGGCGAAAACTCCGATTTTGTCCTTATTCGCTTCCCACTTGGCCCAGGTCATATCTTCTGCCCCTGTTACGCATGTAGTAGCTCTGAACGCAGCTCCGGTGTCTGGGATCTGTTCTTCTTCGGCCGGCTCGACGACATCACATGCGAGGCTGGAAAATAAGGCAATAAATAATGATAAATATATACTCAAGTGCTTCATAACTATTGTCTGATTTGGATTTCCATAAATGAATCAGTGCATACATAACAATCCATCGGTGACACTACGCCTATCTGCCATCTGAAGGTCTGCATGCTGTTTCCGCTAAGATAAGGGACAGCATCATGTTCGAAGACATACGGTTTGTATAGTTTCATCACCCTACCCGGGAGGTTAATGACACTGAGCCTGTCCTCTACTGTCAGCGTCTGACCGCTCTGGTCCTGGTAGCTGTATTTGAGTGTCCATATCTTGCTTGAATAGTATCTGCTGAAAGATGCTGGAGTAGGGGTATTTTCTCTGGTCAGCGATCCGATCTGGACGCCGTTCACCACCACGCTCATCATCTGGTCTGTAAATGCCATCTGTTCATTGCGTGTTGTCTCTACAAATGACTCCGGCGTATACTCTGCAGGAAGGGGATACATACGGATGGTATTTCCTGTCCTGTTTCCGCGAAGGATAATCTCATCATAGGCAGGTGATATCGACATGATCTTGAATTCGAAGTCTCCCTCAAAGGCGTTATATCCTGAACCATTCGGTCCTCCCGGGAATGTAAACCAATGAAGATAGTCATTGTGAGTGCGGAACTTCAGCATAGGGCCGGATCCCTGCTCAACAACATATTCCGATTCTGTGACTGGATTATCTCCGACAAACCCACTTCCTTCAAACCACATCTTGACACGATTGTGCTGTCCGAAATTCATCACGAACACCCAGCCGCCATAAGCAAGGTCTGCATCAGGGAAATACTCCACTACCCAATTTTCTCTAGCCTGAAGGGCAAACCTGTACTTTTCGAGCTCCCACTGAGTCCTCTCTGCGGCAGATTTCTCAAACGGACTTTCTTCCTTCTGACATGATACCGCCAGGAGGAACAGCATACATGCTGACAAAACATATAATAACCTTTTCATATTCTAGTCCTCCAGATTAGTCCAGTCAATCGAATCGATTTCAGATATACGCCTGAAGTACACTTCACGCCATCTGTCTGTATCCACGCCGAACGAGTCATAAAGCCATTTCTTGAGGATGTCATGCTTCTTGCGAAGGATTGCACCTCCCTCGGCACCACCTTTGGCATACCACGATTCCCAAGTCTCCGGAGTTTCGCAAATCAGGGCAGCGCCTGTCACGGCAACATCCTCTCCTATGCTCGAGCGAGCGTAATTGTTGACAAAGCCATGAGTGTGATAGTCGTTGCCAAGGTTAGTATATATGCTGCCCACATACTTGCTTTCAGTTATCGAGTGGAACTCTACAGGAACCTGGGCGGCTGCATGGAGGATGTGCATGAACTCATGGACCATAGTTCCGGAAATCTGCAAACCGTCTGCAACAGGGTCGTCAAAGAAGTTCACGCCCAGAATATTGATCTGCAATCCGTTTTCGGCAGAAGCCAGAGCCACTGAACCTGTGTTGCTTATGTGGTAGCAACCCACAAGGAAAAGCACCCTGGGGAAGTAGGTCTTCACAAATAATGAAGGATCCATATCTTCATCGTCAGTCGCCATCATCTCTACCATGCATTCCAAGGTAAGATGTTTGAGAGTCTTGGCCACCATAATGGATTTGTCAACATCAGGAGGAGTTACCCAATAAGAGAAACCTGTCTCATTGTCTGGCATACGGTACTCAAACCTGATATTGTATGGCTCGACATAGTTCCTGTCAAGCCACTTGTCAAAATCAGTCTTCTCTACGACAGTATCCTCGAAGATGCTTTGGTCGGAGAGTTTTTCCTGCTGGCATGATGCAAGGATGCATGCGGCAGCGATTAATGTCATCAATATTTTATTCATACTTTTCTCCTCCGCTTAAAATTGTCTGAACGGATGCTGCGGAGCATCCTCGCCTGTAGGGTTCGGGGTGATGCCGGAAGCAATGACATCCGCTGGAATCTGAAGAGCCCGTCGAAGGTCATTGTAAGGCAGGGTCTCACTTACGACATAGCCGGTGGTAGTCTCGTCTATATAGTTGGTGTCATCGAATCTGTCTACTGTGATTCCATAGCGCTTGACGTCACACCATCTCAAGCCATCTCCCAACGTCTCGATGCGTCTGCAGTAGAGAAGACATTGGATGAAATGTTCCTGTTCGCCATCTTCAACAATAAAGCCATGAGGATGAAGAGCCTTTCTGGATGTAGGAACTTCGGTCGTGTATTCAGCAATATATGCAGGTGACTCAGGATTTCCGTACACATCGTTTATGCGGTCCCTTGTAAGATCCACTATACCGTCAGTTCCGACCTTGAAGATCGACCTGTTCCATGCATTCAGGTCTGAAGCCGCCTTGTCATACTGCTTAAGATGAATGTAAGCTTCCGCACGGTTGAGAAGACACTCATTGGTTGTGAATGCCACCATTGTAGAACGGCTGTAACCGGTGCCTAACACTGCATTTACGACTTCCCACTGAGATGGCCATTTAGGCATGAAAACCTTGTTGGTCACATTGTCATCCCATGTGAAAGGTGGATGGATATATACATTCTGCATGGTGCTTGCCTTCCATCTGTCAAAACTTCCGCCCATCGGGCGCTTCGACCTGTAAGTCTCTGTCTTGCACACTCTGTTGTTGTGGGTGTATTTAGCACCTGCCCCAGACCAGGCCTGGAATATTGAACCATTTCCTGAATAAAGTGGAATCATCAGAAGATTGAACTTATGTACCGGATCGATGTAATCCATAGTACGGGTTCCATAGTTATATGCCAAGGCGCTTGTCGCATTCCAGTCCCTGAGCATGATTGAAGGATCGCTGCCAAGCACATAGTCGGCACACTTGACCGCCTTCTCCCACTTCATGCAGCTTATATAGAATCGTGTTGCGAAGGCGTAGCCTGCCAAGCGGTTGAAATGATATTTCGGCACACTATAAGCCTCGTCGTCAAGAAGCGGCAGCGCCTCCTCAATATCCTTTTCAATCATTTCATAGCAATATCCCAAGGAACTGCGTGTGTATTCTGGATTGAGCGTAGTCTCTGGCTTTTCCATATAGACGACTCCAAGATATTCGTCGGCATGATCCGGATGGTAGGGGAGGCAATACACCATTGTCAGGCAGAAATGTGCATAGGCACGGCACATAAGAGCTTCGCCCTTGTAGGGAAGCAACTCCTTAGGCTCACCCATCTCTTCGATTGCCTCAAGTGCTGTATTTGCAGTTGCGATGGCACTGTAATAGTTCTGCCATAGGTTTACGTTACTTTCGTTATCTCCGATAGTGCTATGCTGCCAATATGCCTGCTGGTGCATGAATTCACCACCATTCGGGTTGTCTTCACCCATATCATCTATATTGTCTGAAGACATCTCCAGCCAACGAGCATATGTACGGTTAGGATAAGCGGAAGTCAATAGCTTGGCAACCTTGTCTACCGTATTTATCTCCGCACGATTGTCCGGCAGGACGTCGAGAAAGTCATTACATGATGACAAAAGGAGAAATGAAATTATTATTAAAGATAATCTTTTCATAATCAATAAATTAGAAACCGATACGGCAGGTTAATGTAAATTGCTTCGGCATAGGGACCGCCACACCGCCGGAATTGAAGAACTCCGGATCCTGGCCGTTCAGACGTTTGTCTGAGTAAAGGAGAGCAAGGTTGGTCGCCTGAAGCTTGAATGAAAGCGAAGACAGCTTTATCTTCTCGACCGCTTTCCTTGGTAGGTCATATGAGAGTGAAATCTCCTTGAGTCTGATGAAATCACCCTTCGCGACTCTTGCAGTAGAATAGTTGTATGCACTGTAAGCGACATAAAGGTTGTTTATGTCGCGGTTCTGGCGTGCACTTGCAATCACAGGAATGTCTGTGTACTTTTCGTCACCCGGATTGATGAATCTGTCAGCAAATTCCCTTGGAGTTGCAGTCAGGTCTGAGTATCTGTTTGAGAAAACAGGGTTCAGACGTACCACATTGCCAAATGAATAAGTCATGAATACATTAAGAGTGAAATTCTTGTATTTAAACATGTTTCCGAAGCTACCGGTTATGGTAGGGTCGATTGTGCCTTCGTATTTAAGGAAGGTTGAATCTCCGGTGCCCTGGAAATTGATGCCCGTGGATGTAAGTTCACCTTTCTCGTTAAGGAAGGTAGGAATACCCTCGTCGTTGAGCCCCATGAACTGGAGCGAGAACATAGCTCCACGCGGATATCCCTGCATCGAATAGCCCGAACCTGTCAGATAGTCAATGGTTCGGAGGGTAGTCTTAAGGTCGGTGACCTCGTTCTTCATCTTTGAGAAGATAAAGTTGGTGGTCCACTTGAAATCTTTCTTGTCAAAATTCTTCGTAGTGAGCGACAGTTCAACACCGGAAGACTTCATGGAAGCGACGTTACCATATTTATTTACAACTCCACCCATACCTGATGTCACCACCTGTCCGATAAGGTCAAAGTTGTTTCTTGTATATGCATCCATCGAGAACAGGATTCTGTCATCGATAAAGCCGGCATCAAGTCCTATATTGAACTCATGCTTTTTCTCGTATGTCAGCTCGGAGTTCTCGACTGCGCTGATATGGAAGGCAGACTCCATGATTTCTGTCTTTCCTCTCCATGGATTGCCTGAATAGATAAGAACTGTGGAGTTATTTACCCATGCAGGTCCGCGGTCTGCTGTGAGCGAGTATGAGGCACGTAAGTTCAGACTTGAGAGAGCAGGACGCAGGTGGGTGAAGAAATCCTCCTGATCCACGGACCACTTTCCTGAAATATTCCATGTAGGCAACCAACGTGCTGACCTTGAACGTCCTAGACGATTTGAGCCTTCGTAGCGGAATGTTCCGTTGAGGGTATACCTGTAGTCGTAGGAATATGATGCTGTTGTAGCGAAAGCGATATTCCTCTCACGCGAATTGCTCATGCTATAGTAGTAGCTGTTGTCCTCCAGCTGGCTCTTGAAAAGATCAAGAGTGTAGAAAGGAATTTCTCCGGCATCATACTGCAGCCCCCATGCTGTAAATGAAGTCGAATGTCTGTTCAGAGCATTGATTTCCATCGCTCCATATGCCGAAACTATATGTTTCCCGGCAAATACGTCATTGTAATTTGCTGAGATACGTCCATCCAGGCTCAATGCATTGTATGTGTTACGGATCATGATACCTCCCTGCTCGAGAATCGGATATGGATCCTCAGCAGGAAGGTCAGGGTTGTCATACAGGAACGGATTGGAGTTAGTAATCATCATGGAGCCGTTTGCCCTGTATGCTTCCGCCTGATTGGACCCTTCCTTTATATTATGCTCGGTAGAGGAGATCTGATATCGTACGGAACCCAAAGCACTTATCTCAAGTGCCTTGAATGGCCTTATCTTGATTTCTCCCTGGAATTTGGTGTCTACTACATCAAGGTCCATGTAGTTCTTGTCCAGTTCATTTATTATGTTGAATGGAGCATAATTACGGGTGTAATATTCGTCAGGATCCAGAGTTCTTGATGTATTCAGCGCATATGAAAAAGGATTTATGTCAAAATCACGGCTGACAGTTCCGTACACGGCGTTGACCTTGGATGACAATGCTCCGGGAGCCCTTTGCTGACGATATGATGCGTTGCCGATTACGTTCAATGTGACATAGTCATCCAATATCTTCTGGGATGCATTGAACATGGCCGTATAACGGTTCACCTTGCTCTGCATAGTCCAGCCCGGATCCACCAAGGCACCCAAAGATGCATAGTAGCTGCCCTTTTCTGTTCCTGAAGACATGCTGATAGAGTGGTTGTGCTGCACGGAATTACGGAAAAGCACCTTGAACCAGTCAGTATTGCGGTATTCTGCCTTACGGAGATATGCATTGCGTCCGGCCTCAGTGTTCTCTACCATGAAGCTTTCAGTCTCGGGATTGTATGTGTTGATAAGCTGCGACATCTTTCCGTATACTCCGCTTGAGGAGGCATACACCACATCCGAGTAATTGAGCCATCCCTTGTTGAACATTTCCTTATATACACCCATCTGCTCCTGGGAATTCATGATATTATATTCGGAATATGTCGGTATCAGTCTCATTGTATATTCTCCCGAATATCTTACCTGAACCTTGCCGGGAGTGCCTTTCTTTGTCGTGACGACAATGACGCCTGCCATAGCCCGGGCTCCATAAATGGATGTGGCTGAACCATCCTTGAGAATCTGGAAACTTTCAATGTCGTCAGCATTCAATCCGGCAATGGCAGAACTGATAAGGGTTGTAGCGTCTCCGGAAGAAAGAGATGTGGCATCCACCTCCACGACGTCTTCCATTATGACGCCATCCACCACCCAAAGTGGTTTGGAATCACCGAAGATTGATGTCGCACCACGTACTCGGATCTTAGGCGCTGCTCCGAAAGTACCTGACACGTTCTGAACAGATACGCCTGCAGATTTTCCCTCAAGGCTGCGGCTGACATCTCCGATGCCGCTGATATTCATGTCGTTGGCTGAGATCTGATCGGTTGCTCCTGTGAAAAGACGTTTGTCTGTTCTTGTCATGCCGGTGACGACGGCTTCTGAGAGGAATTCAGTACTTTCACTCAGAACGAAATCCAGTTTCTTAGCTGCGGGTTTCACCTCAGTCTGATAACCAAGACACGATACCTCTATCGATGCGGAAGCCTGCACCTTGAGGAGAGTATACTTTCCATCCAAGTCCGTCACTGTTGCATTGGTAGTGCTACCTTGTACAATAGCGACAGCTCCTGCCACCGGCAGTCCGGCGCTGTCTGTGACAACACCGGACACGCTGATTGTCTGCGCAAGTATGGTATGCGCAAAAAACAATGACAACAGCAGTATAAATAACTTTTTCATACACGATGATTATTCTACGTATGACTTCTGAAGGGTAAGATTGGTGTATGCTGCGACCTGAGATTCGAAACTCCAGTATTTCTTTCCACACCAGAATACCATATCTCTGGCAACCGCACCCATACCCTGTCCATTATCTGTAAAGGTCAGCGATATCTTCCCGGTTGCTTCGTCAAAAACCGGTACTGCTTCTACTGCGACTTTACCCGGGCTATTGAATATATAAGTACCTTGACCATTGATAGGCCCATTGAAGTGCATGTTATAATAGGTGACGCCGTCATTTCCCATCTCCTGGGCTGTGTTTATCTTGACATTACCATTTATGAACTCTGCTACGAAAGGGAAGTCCTTGATGCCAGGAGCGTCGAGATAAACAAAATATGAAGACTGGGACTCCTTGACCTTGAATGTCATCGGATACCTTGATGCTGCACTATTGTTAGTAACCTCCCATGTACCAAGGAGATAGTCGTATACAGACTTCTTTGGAAGATATAGTGAGATTACTGCCGATTCGCTTTCGTCCGCCAACGAAATGATTGCTCTTCCTGCAATGTTTTCGCGTCCTTGAGCCTTGGATACGCTGAACTTGACTAGATTGTTATTTATGACTTCGTAAGAAAATACTTCTGAAGGGTTTTCGGTAAATTCGATGCTGAACTCTCCGGACGCGACGACTGCAACAGATTGCTCCTGCTGCGTGTCAGAGAATGTCAACGAGGTCGGTGTAACATTGATTCCATGGAATGCCCCTTGAGTAATTGATATTTCAAGATGAGCAGATCCTTCTGCGGATACGATGATTTTACCATTTCTCTCCTCTGATGATGAGTTTGACCATACATTGAAGAGGATAACTGATTCGAAGGTCTGTACCTTGAGCCATTCAGGCTCTGTCGATTCGACCTGGATGTCATCTCGATTGACTTCGATTGTTCCGACGCCTCCATTGCATGAAAAGGATTCGGAAGAAACAGATTCCAGAACAAGAGCCTCTGGTACAGAGTTTTCAGAACACGATATTCCCGTAAATAGGAATGGCAATAGTGCCATCAAAATTAGCGTGCGTTTCATATTGGTTGTTTTAATGTTTGTGCAATTAGACAAAACAAAGATACAATTCATGTAGCACGTATTTATGACTATGGGCTCAAAATCTAGGTTGATTTACGCGATTATATTATACAAAATGCCGTTACAGGGGTGTGTAACGGCATTTTTGTGCGCTATGATTAATGCTTGTTTAGGCTTCAAAATCTAGATTATATTGATGCTATCAGTGCCTCAAATTCTTCTTTTGGACATATTGCTGCACGCTTGAGTCGTGTTCTGTATGTGTAGACTGTTGTAGGAGCGCAATTAAGAAAAGTTGCAATCTTGCCGCTTTCAGTGATACCCAGACGTATTGCTGCGAGTACTCTGAGTTCTGTGCAAAGCACCGGGGCGTCAGATATCGGAAAACGTGAATCTTCCTTTAGTAATAAATTTACTTTTTCCCTGAAATCCGGAAAAATTCCTAAGAAGGCTTCATCGAAGACTGTGTAATAATGCTTATATTCTTCATATATGTAAGAAGGAGACCTCAAGATTTTAATGACAGCCTCAAGTCCCTCGTTCTTTGCTATGGCTCTGACTTCACGTCTGGAATCCTCAAGTTTCTGAAGGTATGTGATGGCGAGTTCCATGTAGCTGAATACATAGCTATCCTTGATTTTATTTGCAAGTTTCAGGTCTTGGTTTGCTGTCTTAAGTTGTGAATTCACTTCAAGGAGCATATCCTTGATCTCCTTCTGTCTTCTGGAATGTCGCACATTCTTGACAAAAAGCGTAATCACCAGCACTAATATCATAATGAATGAACATATAATCCCGAACATCCACATGATTTGCTCCTTATCCTGTTCCATGGATGCTTCAGAGATAATCATCTGCATTTTCCCGGCATCTATCATTCTTGTGTTGAAACCTCCGGCAATGGCGTCAGTCATGTTGGCTGACATATATAGATTTGCACGTTCAAGCGAATTCTTTTCATATTCTATCAATGCCAGATTATATAATGACAGATAGGTTCTGACGGCGCTTTTCAAATCAAATTCTACCGATCTGATCAAAGCTTCAATCTTACCTTCCTGATCTTCCATTCGCTCGTATATAAGCGATTGGTTGAATGCTATCAACGCTTGATTGTGGGTGTCGGACTCCACTGATGCAAGGCTGTCCAGAATATTCAGGGCATACTCATAATCACCTCTGTCACGGGCCTGTACGGCACGTATCCTATGAGCATATGAAGATGTGGAGTCCACATCAAGGTATAACTTTCTATATTTCTTGAGTTTGTCATCCGCTTTAATAGCTGATTGTAGGGTACTATATGTCTTGATATAGGAGTAGAGCGATATTCCGCCAGAATAATAATCTTTTTTAAGTCCCAGATTGTCGATTATCAATGTATCCAGAGATAAGAACATCTGCTCTGCAGCGGTCTCGTTGTGCCTATAGGCTGTAACATACATCTCATTTAAGGTTGTGAGATACTCCTGCCGGATTGATGATGCGTATTTTTTCTGCTGGTTTACATATGCCAGTGTAGAGTCCATGCTATAATATGAATAGGAGTCATATAACCGGTCAGCCCACTCCCATTTTTCATGATAGTTGTCTGCAGAGGCAAGACTGTCTTTCATCCATTTCAATTCAGCCTCGTACTGTGCATATATATCGTGTCTGTTCTTCACCAGCCCGTCAAGTTCATCCAACCTCTTTTCCGTTTTGTCGATACTGACGCATGATGCTGATGTCAGGCACCATAAAACAATAATGAATAGTTTCGCCTTCATGGTGCTTTTCAATCTTTCATGACAATGATAAGCAAAATGGCCGGATGTCAAAGCATCAAGCCGGTTTTTACTTTCTCTGCTATTTCCTCTCCCTTGATGTGGGCGAGGATAGTCAGACCGAACTCCTGGGCCCAGCCTGGACCACGGCCTGTGATCATATTGCCGTCCTTTACCACTCCTTCCTTGACATACTCAGCTCCCTTGCTTGCAATAGCCTCCTCGAAGCCGTCGTAGCAGGTCATCTTCTTGCCGCTGATTTCCGGCAGGAGAGTAAGCACCACACTTGGTGCCGCGCAGATGGCTGCCACTGTGCCTCCTTCTGCATAATGCTGCTTCATGATGTCCATCAGCTTTCCGAACGCCGCCAGGTTAGCCGATCCGGGCATACCGCCAGGAAATATCATTACGTCAGATGGCAGGCATGGCCCGAATGTGGTTGATGCCTTGAACTCGCCGAAGGCCATGTCAGCAACCACCGGAATACGGTTGGAACTAGTCACAATCCTGTCGTCATATATCGATACGGTTTTGACGTTCACGCCGCCCCTGCGGAGCATGTTCACTGTTGTGAGGGCCTCGGAAATCTCAAATCCGTCAGCCAGAAAAATGTATGTGCCTTTCATATTTCGGTTTGTATGGTTGTTTTAATGTTGTTGGTTATGTTATAGTCCCCAGTCTTTAGCATTGTAGCTGTCCTTCGGCGCCTGAGGTACATTAGGGAAGTAGCTGAATCCTGTGATTTTCTCAAGGTCGCTTACTGACATGAGGTCCTGCGAACTAACCTTGACTCCGGTCGGTGTGTTATGGCTTCTGACAAATGCCGCACACTTAATCTCTGATGCAGAGCACTGTGACAGAGGCTTGCCGGAACTTCCGCTCTTGGTCCTCATAAGTATATAGTAGAACATCGTAGGACGGCTTACGTCGCTTCTGCCTCCGAATGATATTTTTGCAGGCGAGTCACTGTAGCCTCTGCGGTCTGTATATTTGTCGAAATAAGCTCCGATCACCACGTAGAGTGTGTCCGAGCATACCTGCCCGTCCACCCAGTCTTCAAGATTATTCCATCCGCCTCCGCCAGTGTTGAATGTATTCATTCTTTGCGGTGCTATGTTGCTGAAATAGAACACCTGCTTGTTGGTAGCAGTCGAACTTGTCCTTTCTGCAGAACCAAGCATATGTCCGTTGTTACATCCGCTATCTGCATCCTTTTTCTTATACTGTATCGATGAAGGTATGGACGGATCCTGTGTGTAAGCATCTGTCCTTTTTGCTCCACCATTATACATCTCATGCCTTGGAGCCGCCACCCACACCGGACAATGGTGCTCTGCACTGAAACATACTGTATAGTTACGTGCCTTTTTTCCTCCTGGACCTGTCTCGTTGCCGGCACATAGGTGATGTGCATAATATAGGTCGCTGTCCTTGGTGTCAATTAGATAACTTCCCGACTGTGAATAGCTTATGGCAGGCAGCTCATACCATCCGTATTTCCCGCTCTGGCCAGGAACCGGTGTCGGAATCTCTTCGTCATCGTCACCGTCTCCCGTATTGCCGCCAGAACCCGTATTGTCTCCACCAGTGTTATCATCGCCACCGTCGCCACCTGTGTTGCCACCTGTGTTGCCACCGGTATTGTCGCCTCCGGTGTTGTCATCTCCTCCTGATGGTGGGGTCACGGTTCCGGTAGATGTGCCCCTTCTGTATAGGGTCAACTCCTCTTGGCTGCCGTTGTAACAACGGAATATCTTGGCGCTGGCATTCCATTGAAGCCTATAGTTGCTATGGGCCACGTTCTTAACCCATACGCTACCACCATCTTTATATGAGAATGTCCATTTATAGTTGTCGCTTGATTGTGGCGAACTTGATGCATTTACAGAGTTCTTCCCACTTTCAAGACCCAGATAACCTATGCCTGCGACATTTATTGTGTAACCGGATCCGGATTTTTCCACCACGGCCTTGTACTGGTCTCCATCACTTGAGTGTATGCCCTGAGCTGTCATCGTAGAGGAAATATCATGGCTGTATCCCTTGGTGTCACTATATGAATTAAGAACAAGTACAGTACTGCCTTTTGTATATGTTATAAGGTAATCACCGCTCCAGTCGCTATAGTCCTCGGCAACTTCTACATAATATGATTCAGTCACTTCAGGAGTATCTCCACCTTCGTTCTCATTTCCGTTTCCAGAACCTCCCGGTGTCACCTCTGTATCCTCTCCGTTTGCGTTGTCGGTTTCGACAGGTTCGCACGCTGAGAATCCTATCAGCATCGAAAGTAAAATCGCAATAATCTTCTTCATATCTTAAATCGAGTTTTAGTCTTTAGCGTATAACCCAGCAAATTTAGCAA
>JAEIGA010007221.1_pt1 | contig 16895 bp, 16 predicted proteins | sample 9270691 | NCBI WGS metagenome assembly JAEIGA01 (sample SAMN17057246, study PRJNA624740) | gut metagenome | biome: biome; isolation source: fecal sample | host: Bos grunniens | place: China: Xizang | collected 2019
AAATGTAAGGAACCAGTGCCATTATTTTTTGAAAATAGGAAAAAGTAGGGGGTGTCCCCTAACAATGAGTTAAAACTCAATGTTTTGGGACACCCTCGTTTGCACACATTTACCACAGGAAGGGCATGAAGACAGGAAGCTGTTTTTCCCAGTCAGCTTCGCAGTGGCCACCATATGCCTGCAGATATGGATAGGTGACGGCGCCGCGTTCGGTCAGAAGATGGTTGAATTCCAGATTGCCGCAGGTATAGCGGACAAGGCCGGGCTTGCGGCCGGATTCCTTGCTGCCCCAGCTGAGATAGACGCGGGTATCCGGCAGAAACTGCCCATGTGAGAGCAGCTCATTTTTCATCTCTTTATAGCAGAACGGCAGTGCGCTGGACAGACAGGCCGCTCTGGAGAAAACATCGTTGTGCCGGATGACCGTGTAAAGGGACATCAGACCGCCCATGGAGCTGCCGCCGATGCCGGTATGCCCTCTGTCTGGCAGTGTACGGTAATGGCTGTCGATATAGGGTTTGAGTTCATCGACGACCCATTGCATGAAGATCTGGCCGGTCCCTTTCATAGGAATCTTATTAAAATTCTTGAAGTCGAAAGGACAAAACTCATGAAGCCGCATATCCCCTTCATGGTTGCATTCGATGCCAACAATGATCAGGGGCAGCTTTGTTGCCTCCAGATAATCCTTCAGTCCCCAGGATTTGCCGTAGGTTGCGTCCTCATCCAGAAACAGATTGTGGCCATCGTACATATACATGACGGGATAGGCACGCCCGGATGTTTCATAATCCTCCGGCAGCCAGATATGCAGCTGACGGTCAAGATCGTAGGGCGTGATATATGTCATTTCTTTGATCAGCATGATAATCGAACCTCCAGGTAACAAACTTCGTATATCATAACATAAAAACACAGCGGAATGATAGTTTTTTGAAAAAAAGACTTTTATTTAAAGTCAAAGGAATTTATAATGGAGCGTAGAGAATCTGCGATAAGGAGGAACAAAAAGATGGCAGACGTAATGAAGAATTTATATAAAGCTGAGCTGAAGAAGAAGATCGATGCCTGGGAAGGCAAGAAGGCTGAGGATTTCCAGTATGAGCCGGACAGGGCTGACCTGAAGAATATGATGCTTGAATGGCTGAAGGTGAAGCTGGAAGGTGCGCCGGATGCAGATATCGCAAAGGCTAACCGTAAGTATTTCAGCACCTGCATGGCCCAGTTGGTACATGATGAGATCCCTCAGGAGATCAAGGACCGCTTCATCAATTATAATATCAGCGTTTAAGGTTTGCGGGAGTCCGCCGCATAATATCAAACAGTTTTAACAAAGGAGAGCCCTGCTTTCGGGATGAAGATCCGTAAAGCAGGGCTCTTTTTTTTATAGATATTAATATGAAACGCGCATAATAATTCGCGACGTATAATAGACACTTGACACCTATAATGTTGACAAATAAAACGGGGGATTATAAAATTAAAGTAGTGCGTGTTTATACAAAATGATAGATAAAAAGGTATTTGAGAAATGAAAAAAACTTATCTGATCACAGGCTGTGCCGGATTTATCGGCAGCAATTTCGTCAACTATATGCTGAAGAAATACGATGATATCCGATTGATTAACCTGGATAAACTTACTTATGCAGGAAATCTTGAAAATCTTAAAGATGTGGAAGACGATCCTCGCCATATCTTCGTCCAGGGCGATATCTGCGATAAAGAGCTTGTCGCGAAGCTGATCGAAGATTACGATCCTGACTACATCATCAACTTTGCGGCGGAATCCCATGTGGATCGTTCCATCACAAATCCTGAGATTTTTGTCGAGACCAATGTGATGGGCACTGTCAACCTGATCCAGAGGGCCAAGGAAGCATGGTACGATGCAGATACCAGGACCTGGAAGGCAGGGAAGAAGTATGTCCAGGTCAGCACTGATGAGGTGTATGGTGCCTTGGGCGCTGAAGGCTTCTTTACGGAGTCCACGCCGATCGATCCACACTCTCCCTACTCTTCTTCCAAGGCGTCTGCAGATCATTTTGTGAAGGCATTTTATGACACCTACCGTATGCCGGTCAATATCACGAGATGCAGCAATAACTACGGGCCCTATCAGTTCCCGGAAAAGCTGATCCCGCTGATGATCAATAACGTAAAACAGCATAAACAACTCCCGGTCTATGGTGATGGGATGCAGATCCGTGACTGGCTGTATGTGGAAGACCACTGCAAAGCCATCGACATGGTCTGCAATGATGGAAAGATCGGTGAGGTCTACAATATCGGCGGCCACAATGAGCGACCGAATATCTTTATTGTTAAGACCATTATCAAGCAGCTGCACGACAGACTTCAGGATGATGAGATCAGTGAAAATCTGATCAAACATGTGGAGGACCGACTGGGTCATGACAGAAGATATGGAATTGACCCGTCCAAGATCAAAGCTGATCTCGGCTGGTATCCGGAGACCCCCTTTGAAGTTGGTATTGTGAAGACTATCGATTGGTATTTAAACAACGAAGAGTGGATGAAAAGGGTCACATCCGGTGCGTATCAAAGTTACTACGATGAAATGTATAAGAACCGCTGATCAGCGGCCGAAAGGGATTTGAAAACATGAAAATATTTGTTACAGGCGTCGGAGGACAGCTCGGACACGATGTGGTGAATGAACTGTGCGCCCGCGGCCATGAGGTCTTCGGATCTGATATAACGGGCGAATATAACGGCGCAGCCGATGGCACTGCAGTAACTGCGGCGCCCTATGTGAGCCTCGACATCACTGATGAGGAGAAAGTGAAGGAGACCATCGGGGCGATCCGCCCGGATGCCGTTATCCACTGCGCGGCCTGGACGGCGGTGGACCTCGCGGAGGATGCGGAGAACCGGGAGGCAGTAGACAGGATCAACCGCCTCGGGACGAAGTACATCGCGGAAGCAGTTAAGAGCGTGGACGCGAAGATGGTCTACATCAGCACGGACTATGTTTTTGACGGACAGGGTGAGCGGCCGTGGCAGCCGGATGATAAATGCTATGCACCGCTGAACGTCTACGGCAAGAGCAAGTTAGGCGGCGAGCTGGCGGTGGCGGACACACTTGATAAATACTTCATCGTCCGTATCGCGTGGGTCTTTGGCCTGAACGGCAAGAACTTTATAAAGACGATGATAAATGTCGGGAAGACCCACGACAGCGTCCGCGTGGTGGACGACCAGGTCGGCACGCCGACGTATACATTTGACTTGGCAAGGCTGCTGGCCGACATGGTGGAAACTGAGAAATACGGTTATTACCACGCGACCAACGAGGGCGGGTACATTTCATGGTATGAATTCTGCTGCGAGTTCTACAGACAATACGGGCTCGATACGAAAGTCATCCCGGTGACGACTGCAGAATACGGACTCAGCAAAGCAGCAAGGCCTTTCAACTCCAGGCTTGACAAGAACAGGCTGGCGGAGGCCGGGTTTGAACCCCTTCCTGCATGGCAGGATGCAGTGAGACGATATCTGAAGGAGGCTGGCTTATAATGGGACAGATTAAAGTGACATATGATCTTGGCGGCATCGAAGGACTGTGTCTGATCGAATCAACAGTGCATGGTGATTCGCGCGGATACTTTATGGAGACATTCAGCCAGAAAGATATGTATGAAGCCGGACTGTACTTTTCTTTTGTTCAGGATAATCAGAGCATGAGTACCAAAGGTGTCCTGAGAGGGCTTCATTTCCAGAAGAAATTCCCGCAGACAAAGCTGGTGCGGGTGATCAAAGGAACGGTATACGACGTTGCTGTGGATCTCAGAGTCGGCTCTCCGACATTCGGCAAACATTATGGCGTCGTTCTTACTGAAGATAACCGTAAGCAGTATCTGATACCAAGAGGCTTTGCCCACGGGTTCCTTGTTCTGTCGGATGTCGCTGAATTCTGTTACAAATGCGATGATTTTTATCATCCGAACGATGAAGGCGGTATGGCATGGAACGATCCCGAGATTGGCATTGTCTGGCCTGAACTGGAAGGTGAATACAAAGGCACAGCTTCGGCTGACGGCTATACAGTAGACGGTGCGCCGCTGATCCTGTCTGATAAGGATCAGAAATGGCTGGGTATCAAGGATACGTTTACACTCTGAGAATCATTGACTTTAAAAAAGCAGGAGGGTGCAACAGATGAAAGGTATAGTTCTTGCAGGCGGCTCCGGAACAAGACTCTATCCGCTGACAAAAGTGACAAGTAAGCAGCTGCTCCCTATTTATGATAAGCCGATGATCTATTATCCCCTGTCGACGCTCATGCTGGCAGGGATAAGAGATATTCTTATCATTTCCACGCCCGAGGACACGCCAAGATTTGAACATCTGCTTGGTGATGGGGCTCAGTTCGGCATCAGTCTGAGCTATGCAGTCCAGCCGAGCCCTGATGGTCTGGCGCAGGCATTTATTATCGGTGAGGATTTCCTGGGCGGCGAGGCCGGCGCCATGGTCCTTGGGGATAACATCTTTTATGGGAGCGGATTCAGAACGCTGCTGAAGGAAGCTGTAAAGAATGCAGATGAAAACGGCAGAGCCACGATATTCGGCTATTATGTGCCGGATCCGGAACGGTTCGGCGTCGTTGCATTTGATGAGAATGGACAGGCTACAAATATAGAAGAGAAACCGGCGGTGCCCAAAAGCAACTATGCGGTGACAGGACTGTACTTCTATCCCGCAGGAGTCAGCGAAAGAGCTGGTCTGGTGAGACCGAGCGCAAGAGGAGAACTTGAGATCACCACATTAAATGAAATGTACCTGAATGATGGGCTGCTTGATGTACAATTGCTGGGCAGGGGCTATGCCTGGCTTGATACCGGTACGATGAGCAGCCTGCTCCAGGCTGCGAACTTTGTGGAGACCGTTCAGAGCAGACAGGGCGTTGTGATCTCGGCACCGGAGGAAATTGCTTATATCAATGGGTTTATTGATAAGGAGACACTGTTGGAATCGGCAAAGGCTTATGGGAAGAGCTTATACGGAGAACATCTGCGGGCTGTAGTAGATGGAAGGGTCAAATATTGAGAAAATTAAAAACAGGACGGGAGACCCCGTCCTGCTTTTTTATGCCTGTTCTTTTTCTAGGTCTACCCACTCTTTATGGCGGTCAAACATGTTCTTGACGCCCTTTGGTTTCCCTGCCCACCATGCAAGACGCTGCGGGACAGTCAGATATTTTCTCAGGTAGGAATAGTATTCGCCGGCAAATATCATCAGATATTCATTTTTCCAGGGCTTGTCACCGGTAATAAAGTGGGCGATTACCGTCTTCTTTACGAGCGAAGGATGTTTCAGGCAATATGCTTTATGAATCAGGCGCTGGAAGTTGTAGATATTTGACACTTTTTCAATATGTCCTGCGAAGAGCAGATTGATAATATCCTGATCTCCCAGAAGGATTTTTATGGGTTGGGCCATGATCTTTGCGATCCCTTCCGCCATGCTTTCCATGGTGTACATCTTCCGGATGCCGATCATATCCATTGTCAGGACTCCTGTATTCACATAGACATCCACACCGATCCTGTTTGCGTGGTCCTCCTCATTGATATCCGATACGCCCAGAAGGATCGTGTCGGGGCTCGTTTTCCTGAAAAGCCCTCTGACCGAGCGTCGCACTAAAATGTCGCAGTCCAGGTACAGGACCTTCCGAACGGCCGGATCGATCACATACGGGAGAAAGAGCCGGTAATAGGTCGCGATCGAAATGTGCTTCAGGGTAGGAGCATTCTGTATCAGTTCTTTCGCATGTTCGGGAAGCGCGTGAAGAACCAGTTCTGATCCGCCGTCTTCAAGAGTATTCTTCAGTTTTTCGAGCGAGCTTTCAGAAAGGTCATCTGTAAAAGTATGGGCAATAAAACGCATGTCCTCATTTTTTTTCATGAGAGATTCCAGCATGATGCAAGCCGGGATAATGTAATTGTCATCACAGCAAAACGCAATATGTCTTTCCATTGTTACGCCTCTTCGATATATTTGTGTTTTCAGGATTATGTTAATAAGATGTTCTGTCGACTTCGCCATAGATGCGTGTCTTAAGCTTTTTTAAACTGCTGTAGATCCGGGCACAATTATTCTGCCCGATGAACTTGTATGCTCTGTACATGCTCCTGACTTTGAGGCTTCTTTCAGGAGACTCATACAGAAATGCATCCAGTCTCCTCTTATTCTCCTCGAAAGCCTCCTCCCGGTCCGGAATGATCTCTATGGTTTCGCTCTCATCGATCTCCTGGGATTCGTAATCCAGGTCCATGGAATGTTTTCCCGTCGCATTCTCGATCTTCCCGCAGTACAGACCTGTTCCATCAAACCCATGATTTCTGGTCTTGGAAACGATGGGGGTGATGACGCATTTGTTGGTCAGATTACAGTAAATACCCATGGAAACGTCTGCCATGTGAGTGTAAAGAGGATCGTCATTTCCGGAGAGTGCGTAGTTAATATAGTCATAGCGCCGGCCCATGACCATGTTTTTAAGGATCCCAGAATGGTCGGCGTGGCGGAATGCCTTGCGCAGGAAGCCCTTTTCGACTCTGTGCAGCGCTTTGAGGTATTTCTTTTTCCAGTATCCGATCCCCCACTCAGACACAGTGGCATACTGCTTGATCACATTGCTGCCTTCTGAATGTCTGTACGGGATTGGATACGCGTATCCGTTTACCGCAAAAACATCCGGATCGTCTTCATAAAGATCCAGGCATTTGTTCATGTATTCCAGAAAAGCGGGTGCAAATTCGATGTCATCTTCGGCCATGATCCACCGGTCGTACTTTTCCATCAGCATATCCCTGGCAGAATCAATATTGGCAAGAGAACCGATGTTCTTTTCACGTTTGATCACATGAAAGCCGGCAAAGGCCGAAAAATCCCCATGCTCTAAATAATCGCAGATTTTCCGATAGCCTACCCAGTGCGACTCCTTTGCAGGGTAATCCAGTGCGATGTAGACATCCGTGTATTTTGCCCAGCCATTCTTTTTCAGGCTCTCAACTCCGAGAAGAAAATGCCTGTCTCTGCACAACGTCGGTATATATATAGGTGCGTATTTATAGTTATCTGTCATATCCGATTCTCTCCTTCGGCTCCGGTTTGATCAAAGAGTTTATTTTTATATATAAATGCATATTATAATCTGCCAAGTATATTCTACCACTTCTACCTAAGCATAGCATATTTTTCACAACTATGAAAGATAGATTGACAACATTGGTGTTGTGTGTTGAATTTTAGTGTGGTATATTGCTTTCAGTATATTTATGGACAGTATTGCGTATTTTTGTTTGTAAATTAATGTGTATAGGCTTATAATAGGAAATGAGGGTATCCCATGTACAAAAAGATCGAGAATGAATGGATTAAGCATCTGCACTTTATCCTTGTTGACCTTCTTGCATTTCAGGTTGCATTCAGATTAAGCTATTTGTTTTTGAACTGGTATTCCGAACCTTCAAGCGAATGGTTTTATTCATACCAGGCATTTGTATTTTTCATTTTACAGCTGATCGTGATCCTGGTCACGCAGCCGTACAGTCATATCCTCCGGCGCGGTCATGATGTTGAGATGCTTCGCACAGTCGAATCAACTGCGATAATCATGCTGCTCGATATCATCTATCTGTTTGTGGTCAAAGAGAGTTCCAGGGTTTCCCGTGTATTCTTCTTTGCTCTGGCGATCATGGCTGTTCTGGTTATGTGGACATTCAGGACAGCGCTTAAGCACTATCTGCGGACAAGGAAAGGCGTGAACGCAGGTGACCGTGCACTCGTCATCTTCACATCCAGCCATATGGTAGAGGAAGTTGTAAACGGACTGATGAAGGGAACTTACAATGATTTCGTGATCAAAGGCATCTACCTTCTGGACAAGGGAATGGCAGATAGGAAGGAAATTCAGGGCATCCCTCTGATCGATAAGAACGTACCGCTGTTCGAGTCGATCGGTCATGAATGGGTCGATGAAGCATTCTTCTTTCTGGATCCGAATTATCTGCTTCCCAAATGCTACATTGATAACCTGCTGAAGATGGGTATCACCATTCACTTCAGTTATTCATCTCTCTTTGAGGAAGAGGGAATCATGCAGAGAACTGACAAAGTCGGTTCCTACTATGTATTTACGAACAGCCTGAAGATCGTCAATTCCACCAGCCTGGCTGTGAAGAGACTGATCGATATCGCAGGCGGTCTGGTCGGCTGCCTCCTGACAGGAATCATCTTTATATTTATTGCTCCGATCATCTATATCAAGTCACCCGGTCCGATCTTTTTCAGTCAGTGGCGTGTAGGCAAGAACGGACGTAAATTCAAGATCTACAAGTTCCGCAGCATGTACATGGATGCGGAAGAACGCAAAAAAGAATATATGGCACAGAACAAGATGAGCGGTCTGATGTTCAAGATGGACGATGACCCGAGGATCATCGGAAGTGAGAAGAAGGATAAGAACGGAAGACCGAGAGGTATCGGAAACTTTATCCGCAACACTTCCCTGGATGAATTCCCGCAGTTCTGGAATGTTCTGGTCGGCGATATGAGCCTGGTAGGAACCAGACCGCCGACAGTCGATGAGTGGGAGCAGTACGACGAAAGCCACAGAGTCAGAATGTGCGTAAAACCCGGTATCACCGGAGTCTGGCAGGTCAGCGGCAGAAGCAAGATCACAGATTTCAACGAGGTGGTTCGGCTTGACACATCTTATGTCCGCAACTGGAGCGTTTTGCTGGATATCAAGATCATTTTAAAAACGATTAAAGTTGTGCTTAGGAGCGAAGGGGCTGTATAATATCCCTTTCCAACGGCAGCCGGGCAGAGAGGAGCAGAAAAAAGCGAATGGAAAATATTATTAATGTGACCAAGGCGATCTTACCGACTATGGAGGAGTACGTCGCCGAAATCTCTTCGTTATGGGAATCTCACTGGCTGACCAATATGGGCACGAAACATCAGGAGCTCCAGCAGGAGCTGATGCAGTATCTGGATGTGAACAATATCGATCTCCTGACGAACGGGCATATGGCACTGGAGCTTACGCTGCAGGCCATGAACCTTCAGGGTGAGGTGATCACGACGCCCTTCACATTTGCCTCAACGACGCATGCGATCGTCCGCAACAATCTTGAACCGGTTTTCTGCGACATAAAAGCAGATGATTTCACGATCGATCCGGAAAGAATAGAGAACCTGATCACAGACCGCACCTGCGCGATCATGCCGGTCGATGTTTACGGAAACGTCTGCAACATAGAAGCGATTGACCGGATCGCACGAAAATATGAACTGAAAGTGATCTACGATGACGCGCATGCCTTCGGTGTAAAATACAAAGGAAAAGGCATCGGAAATTACGGCGACGCTTCGTGCTTCAGTTTTCATGCAACAAAAGTTTTCAATACGATCGAAGGCGGAGCCGTAACTTTTAAGGACCCGATACTGCAGGACACCATGTATGAACTGAAAAATTTCGGTATTCACGGACCGGAGGAAGTCAGTGCAGTTGGCGCAAATGCCAAGATGAATGAGTTCTGCGCAGCCATGGGGCTCTGCAATCTCCGTCACATGGACGAGATTGTTCGGAAAAGAAAGGCGATTGTAGAACGTTATCGCGAGAAATTGTCTGATGTGGCAGGACTTCAGTTAAATGTCATTCAGAAGGATGTGGAATCTAATTACGCCTATTTCCCGATCGTGGTCGATGAAAAAGCATTCGGCGCGAGCCGGGAAGAAGTCATGAGGTATCTTGAAAAACATAATATACTGGTCAGAAAATACTTTTATCCATTGACCAGCAGCTATAAGGCTTTTCACAGGAAGTACGACGTTCATAAGACGCCGGTCGCACTGCATATCAGCAAAAGGATCCTCACTCTTCCCATTTATCCGGATCTTCCGCTCGAAGATGTGGACCGGATCTGTGATCTGATCCTTAAATGCAGATCAAATTAGAGATGGCACAAAGATATAAGAGACAGCAATAGTCAGCAGGTTACCCTATCTCATCCCCCAAAAAGATTGGGGGATGGCATGGGGTTATTTGCATGATTACGAAGAATACATGCATACGACAGATAAGAGAGGAAAAAACATGGCCGATAAATATGCAGATAAGCAGCATGTCTTCATCATAGGATCGAAAGGGATCCCTGCTCAGTACGGCGGGTTTGAAACTTTTGTGGAAAAGCTGGTCGAATATCAGACTGACAGGAACATCCTGTATCATGTAGCGAGATTGGCCGATGATGGAAAAAGGTTTGTATACAAAGGCGCCATTGTCTTCAATGTTAAAGTACCGGACATCGGCCCGGCAAAAGCGATCTACTATGATGTCGCTGCGCTCGAAAAATGCATTAGATACTGCAGGCGTAAACATCTTAATAAACCGCCGGTCTTCTATATCCTTGCATGCCGGATCGGCCCCTTCATCGGATATTACAAAAGGAAGATAGAAGAACTGGGCGGCGTTCTTCTGGTCAACCCTGACGGACATGAGTGGAAGCGGTCCAAATGGTCGCTGCCGGTCAGACAATACTGGAAGATCTCAGAGAAGCTTATGGTCAGATCTGCGGATCTTCTGGTCTGCGACAGCAAAAAGATCGAAGAGTATATCCGGGAGGATTACAGAGAATACAGCCCCAGGACGACCTTCCTTGCCTACGGATGTGACAGTGAACCTTCATCGCTTTCGGATGATTCGGAGCAGTTCATTGGCTGGCTGAAAGAAAAGGGGCTTTCTGCCGGAGCGTATTATCTGGTCGTCGGCCGGTTTGTCCCTGAAAACAATGTGGAAACGATCGTCCGTGAATTCATGCAGTCCGGCACTTCCAAAAAACTGGCACTGATCACGACGGAAGATGAAAAGTTTTATAAAGAACTCGATGAGCGGCTCGGATTCTCCCGTGATGAGAGGATCTGCTTTACAGGCCCCGTATACGATCAGGATCTGCTTAAGAAAATACGTGAAAAGGCATTTGCCTACCTGCACGGTCACTCGGTCGGAGGTACTAACCCCAGCCTCCTGGAAGCGCTGGGAAGCACGAAGCTCAATCTCCTTTATGACGTTGGCTTTAACCGGGAAGTCGGAGAGGATGCTGCGCTTTACTGGTCGAGTGAGCCGGGTTCGCTCTCCGGCCTGATCGAAGCAGCTGACCAGCTGAGTGATGATCAGATCGATACGTACGGTCTTCTTGCAAAAAAACGGATTGAAGATGCTTACAGGTGGGATGCCATCACGGATCAGTATGAGGAATTGTTTCATAAAGAAAGTGCAGCGCCCGGAAAGGTTAAAAAATGAGTCTTTCGATTATAATTCCGGTGTATAACAGTGAGAAGTATCTTGATGAATGTCTGAATAGTGTACTTTCGGAGATAAATGCGGATGATGAGATTATTCTTGTAGAAAACGGTTCCATAGATCATTCCTGGGAAATCTGTCAAAATTTTACTGAAAAATATAAAACAGTTAAAGCGGTTCAGATAGGAACCGCAGGAGTATCAAAAGCCAGAAATTATGGAATCTGTCTGGCCAAAGGGGACTGGATCACGTTTCTGGATTCAGATGATTGTATAGATCCATCTGTAATTCGTATGGCTGAAAAACTGAAGAATGATTCTGATATAGATGTAGTCCTGTTTCATTATCGTTATCTGAATACTGCGTATAATGAGGAACAGACTGTATCTGAGGAACTAAAGCACGTAGATTCTGATTTGCTAAGACGGGGCGTGCTGCAATTCGGCAAATATGAAAAACAAATAGTGAAAAATAGCGCTCTGGATAATATGTCTATCTGGACCTGTTGGGGGAAACTGTATAGAAAAAGGCTGATAGACGATAAAAAAATCCGGTTCCCGGAAAAGCTTTATTTGAGTGAAGATACAGCGTTTGTTTTTCAGGTTTTCTGCAGCACTGACAAGATTTATACTTCTCAGTTGAATGCGTACTATTATAGAGTTACCCCGAATTCTGCCTCAAGAAATGTGACTTTTAAAATGGTTAATAATAATCATTATCTGCGGGAATGGATGATACATTATGCGTTAAGGCAGGGCCTGGAAAAAACACTGGAGGAAGAAATGTCGGTTTTCATAGTGCGAAAATTTATAGAAGAGTGCTTATACCTCAGGGTTTTCAAAGAGAAAAGCCAAACTGCCAAAGTACTGTATATCCAAAAAAGTGCTGAAGAAACTCATATGAAAAAAGCTCTGCATAAGACTGGTTACAGGTGGCTGATCTCAGGCAAGAGGAACACTCTTATCTATAGTATCGTATTATGGCTTTTGAAAAGAAAGTGTTACAGATTGTTATATATTTAAATAGAACGTATACATTTTATTATGGAAAAGCAAGGGAGAACCATGGATGAAGCTGATTAAAGGATTATTAATCTTTTTCCTGATGTTTACTGTTATAATGACCATCGTCTTAGACAAACAAGGGAAAGAGAAACCCGATTCAGATCCCATTATCAACAGCAACCTGGATCTGCTTACGATATCATGTGATTATACCAGAGAGGATCTGCTGGAAGGATTGACTGCATATGATGCTGAGGATGGATATATTACTGAAAGTATCATTCCCGGGGTATTCGCACCTTTTACAGAAAAAGGAGTCTCTGAAATAGACTATTATGTTTATGATAGTGATGGTAATTGCGGGAGATATAAGCGGAAAGTAGTTTTTTCTGACTACAGATCTCCCAAAGTAGCTTTATCGCACCCGCTGGTGTTTTATGCGGGAGAGGCTTACGATGGTGTTTTAAGGGAGTATCTTTCAGGGGAAGACTGTTTAGACGGCGATGTGAAGAATATAAAAGCTGACAGTAGTGGTATCGATTATTCAGCAGCCGGTGATTATACGCTTTCCCTTTCTTTAATAAACAGTTTTGGGGATACTGCCACTTATGATTTGCCCGTTCATATCATAAAGAAAACATATGGAGGATTGGATATTCGTTTGAATGAAAGCCTGATATATATCAAATCAGGCACGGAGTTTGATCCCTCTGTTTACGTGAAAGAAGTTGAGCATGCCTATACAGAAGACCTGGTTCCTCAGAAAGATTGGGGATTGGCTGTAAAATCAACAGTTGATACTTCAAAAGCTGGCGTATATGAGGTCAGGTATTTGATTAAAAAAGATAAAGATGCAGTTTATGGAAGTGTTTCAGGAATAACCTGGTTGACCGTTATTGTTGTAGATTAAGGAGTTTGATATGACAGATGATTTCATCTGGGGCGGAATAAATATCAGAAAATTCTGCGCGTTATTCTTAAGGGATTTCTGGATGGTCATAGCGATCATGATTATTTCATATCTGGGCTTAAGTTTTGTAGATAAGCAGACATATACGCCTCGTTATATATCAACAGCAGTATTGGCTGTTTACCCGACGTCGTCCTCCTACCGTTATCATACAATAGAAACTGCTTATGGCCTGGCATCAAAGACTGAGGATATGAGTTCTGTGTTCAAAAGTGACCTGTTCCAGTCAGGTTTTCATAATCAGGATTCTTCTCTTCAGGATTGTGCTATTGACTGCTATCCAATCGCAAACACAGACCTGATCGTAATGCATGCGAACAGCAGTAATCCGGGAAATGCATTTAGAGGGATTCGGACGGTATTAGATTACTATTCCCAGTTTTCAGGAGATATGACCGGAGCCCCGGAGATTAAGATCATACTTGGACCAGAAGAACCATATCGTGAGGCAAATGACTCAAAGATTCACAGATATCGGGTAGTTTTAAGTGCATTCTCCGGCTTGATGATGGCTGGATTATTATTATTTGTGTACGCAGTAAGCAAAACATATAAGACGGAACGCAGCATCAAAAGGCGTTACAAAAATATCCGATTCTTTTCACTGCCATTTTTTAAATATAAATCTGTAAAGAAAAAACATCAGGAATCAATTAACAAAGTTGCCCTCGAGATAAAGCAAACACTGCATAAATATAATAAAAAAACTTTGCTGGTAGAATCTTGTGCGGATGAAGAGAGTGGGAATGCTTTTCTATCTGTATTAGCAACAGCATTAGCGGAACAAAATGAGGATGTGATTCTCATGGGGACTGATGTATCTGATGACGCCCAAAAGTATACACTTCTGGATGTTCTTCAGCAAAATTGCACTGTTAAAGATGCGATGATTTACAGGGAAGACTTGAAAGCACAGTACATTCAATTCGGCCCGGATAACTCTGATGATTATGTTTCTTACTCAATCGATGATGTAAGACGTGTTCTGACCGACTGTCTGGAATATGCGGATATTGTCCTGATCAACGGTTCGGCATGGTATCCATTTCGTTATGCACAAATATGGAATGAGGCTGTTGACGCTTCAATAGCTTTATGTCGGCAAGACGATGCTGGTTTTTTTAAAGTAGATAAAATGCTGAGTGATCTTCAAACAGGAGATACATACTTTGCAGGGTGCGTTCTGGTTGGCTTTTAGTATAATATAATACGATTGATAAGGGATAATGGAAAAAAACATAACACAAAATCAACGGATTAATGAAGCAGACTATATTGATATAACCGCCTTTATCAGGGCTTTTTTAAGACTTGTCCGCCGGTATCTTTTACTGGTTTGTCCGATTATCGTGTGCTTGACAGCCTGTGTGAATCTGCTGTCACGTACTATGGTGAAAGAACAATACATTGCAGAGGCATCATTTGTTGTCGGAGTTACTCTCTCGGATGATTTTTCATACGATTATACTCTAACGTCGACAAGAGATGACCACATCACGCAGATGTCAGAAGCTTTTAAATCAATTGTCGGGAGTGAATATATGCATTATCTTCTTGTGGAAGAAGCGGGAAGGGACATCCCGGGAGAAATCTACTGGGCGAATGCATATGGAACCAATATGGGCGGAATCTATGCAGTATCAGATTCGATGGAAAATGCAAAGCAGATTCGAGATGCGGTAATCAACTGTCTGCCAAAGGCTTTATTCACATCTCTCGGGGATACTGAAATTAAGGTCCTGGGAACATCTGAACAGGTAGAAGTTTTACATGAACAGCTGAAGTCACCAATCATATGGGCAGGTGCAGGTGTTGTCGGGGGTGTTTTTGCATACCTTGGCATTATCTTTCTTATAGCACTCTTTCGTAAAGATATTGAAACTCCGGAAGATATGCTTAAAATAACAGATCTGCCGTGTTTGGGGAGACTTCCGAAATCAAGGAAAAAGACTTTAAATAAACAGTCGGATTATAATAGATCCTTTTTGGAGTTCAGGAAACAACTTGCAGTTGCCATAGAGCAGCAACAGATTAAAACCCTTCTGTTTACAGGAGGATATAAAAAGCACGGACAAACAGAACTTCTCGATAAATTATATAGTGATTGGATCGATCAGGGGAAAAAGGTCACGCGCATTAATATGGATCTGTCGAAAGTGCCGAATACTGTGGCACAGATTCAGAAAGATCTGAATCAGCATATGGAAGAAGCTTTAAAAGAAGAGGATTTGTTAATTATCAATGGACCCGACTATGAACAAACGGTTGAACTGCTCACCATGGCGGACTGTGTGGATGGAATAGTTTATATAGTCAAAGCGGGTTATGATCAAATGGAGAAAACCGAAGAAGCCATTAATACACTTGGATTTACCCAGGCAAAGCTCATAGGTTATATTATTACAGCTTAAAAAATAGTTATACAGGATGGCTACTGATATATGATTCCTAAAATAATACACTTCTGTTGGTTTGGAGAAAATGATCTTCCTAATGACACGAAACAGTACATTCGAACATGGAGGATGATGTTAAAAGGCTATAAAATACATAAATGGACTGAGAAAAATTTTGATTTATCTTCAGCTCCCGAATATGTGAAAGAAGCCTATAAATTAAAAAAATATGCATTTGTATCTGATTACGTGAGGATATACGCCCTGAAAAAATATGGCGGCGTCTATCTGGATACAGATGTGGAAGTTGTCAGGGATTTCTCAGAATATCTTGAAGACAGCAGTCTGGTTCTTGGCTTTGAAAGCAACAGACTTTTGACCACGGCTTTTATTGCCAGTGTTCCAAACCATCCGTTAATTAAGACTTTTGAAAAATTCTATTGGAACCATCATTTTGTTATGAAAGATGGCAGTTATGATATGACACCGATTAATAACAGGATTTCTGAATTGGCAGTTGACTGGGGATTGGATCTGGATCTGGATGCCTACCAGGAATTAAAAGACAATATAAAGGTTTATCCCAGAGATTATTTTGCAGCTTTTGATATCTATAACTGGCATACAAAAGTGACTGAGAATACATGTGCAATCCATCATATGGCTGCCAGCTGGGTAGGCCCAAAAAAGAAAGTCCGTTTTATGATCATTAAAGCGATCCATCTCGTTATCGGCGAACAGAATTACGACAGAGTCCGGACTATCATTAAAAGAATGAAAGCGGATAGAAAATAAGTCATTTAATAGTTCTAATAAGCATATTTTTATGGGAAGAAAAGAAAAAAGCATACGTAATTTTATATTTGCTGTAGCATCACAGGGTGTGACAGTTGTATTATCATTTGTCACCAGAACTTGCCTGATTTATTCCCTGGGAATAGAAGCGGTCGCCATTAATGGTCTTTTTACAGAGGTTATTACAGCTTTGTCGCTGGCAGAACTGGGTGTCGGCTCCGCGATAGTCTATAATCTATACAAGCCGCTTTCTGAAGGGGATCATCAGAAAGTATCCCAGCTGATGAATCTCTTTAGAAAGGCATATAGAATAATCGCTTTGGCTACGCTTGTGATCGGCGCCAGCCTGACTCCATGGATACAGGTTTTTATCAGGGATCTGTCTTATGATATCAGTT
>JAEIGA010007222.1_pt1 | contig 16894 bp, 11 predicted proteins | sample 9270691 | NCBI WGS metagenome assembly JAEIGA01 (sample SAMN17057246, study PRJNA624740) | gut metagenome | biome: biome; isolation source: fecal sample | host: Bos grunniens | place: China: Xizang | collected 2019
AGTGCGGTGCAGCAAACTTCTTCGGAATCAAGAACAACACTTATGTAACACCGAAGTCAACATCCATCCTACCCTCCATCACCAACCGCAGCCTGATGCAATTGGCCGAAGATATGGGGCTAAAAGTTGAACGCCGACAAATCCCCATCGAAGAGCTCGAAACCTTTGAAGAGGCAGGTGCATGCGGCACGGCTGCTGTCATCTCACCTATCGAGCGCATCGATGACCTAGAGATGAAGCGTTCATATGTCATCGCCAAGGATGGCAAGCCCGGTCCCATCTGCCGCAAACTATACGACACACTGCGCGGCATACAGTATGGCGACCTTGAAGACCGTCACGGATGGGTCACCATCATTGAATAGGCTCAACTAGGCAACTAGCGGAATAAACGACAAAAGGCAATGAGAACAATAGGCTCTTTAAATAATCGAATTATGAACACACGCAATCTATGTATAGCAGTTGCTACACTGATAGCTTTATCCAGCACAGCACAAGTCAGCTTCGAGGAGCATTTCTTGCCCAAGACCATGCGCCTCGACTATTATCATGCCGGAGACGCAACGGCTGAATATTTCTTTATAGACGAAATTATAGAAGAGCCCTATTGGGCAGGTAACAAGCACTACCTGATAGATGAGCGTAACGTTGGGAACCACCAATTCCGCGTGCTAGACAAAGCCTCGGGAAAGCTAATCTATTCGCGTGGATTCAACACGCTCTTCAACGAATGGCAGTGCACACCCGAAGCAAAACAAACCTCACGAGCAATGCCCGAAGGCGTGGTATTCCCCTACCCCAAGCACGATGTCGTTGTAGAGTTCTACACTCGAGAAAATTCCACAGGCATCATGCATAAGAAATGGAGCTATGAAATAGATGTAGATAACTACTTCATCCGCAAGTCACATCCTCATCTTCCCACCATAGACATCCACTACACGGGTAACCCTGCTCAGCGTGTCGACGTGGTCATCATACCCGAAGGATACACCGATGCCGAGAAGGACAAGTTCATCGCCTCCGCCAAGGAATTTGCAGAGGACATCCTTAGCTACCACCCCTATAGCGAATATCGCGACAAGTTCAATTTTCGTGCGGTGTGGGCACCTAGCAAAGAGTCCGGAGTGAGCATACCAGGCGAATATCAATGGCGTAACACCACACTAGACGCCCATTACTACACATTTGATTCAGAGCGTTATCAGATGTTTGAGGATTACCAGCAAGCACTTGACATTGCCGCCAACGTACCTTACGAAATCATCTACGTACTCACCAATTCACAGAAGTACGGTGGAGGAGGAATCTACAACTTCTACGGCATCAGCGCAGCCAACATCCCAGGAGCCTCAACCCGTAAGACCTACAGCCACGAATTCGGGCACCTCTTCGTAGGACTTGCCGACGAGTATGTAGGCGGTACAGAGATGAGTGACCTCTACTTCCCAAATGTAGAACCCTGGGAGGGCAATATCACCACATTAACCAACCTCGACACCAAAGCATGGGGACGCTTGCTTCCTGAGGCTAACAGAGAAGAATCCACCGACCGAAGCGGATGGGAGCTCAATCCACAAAACCCGCAGAGTCCAGACTTCAACCCAAAGAAACCCTGGAAACTGGGTATTTACGAAGGAGGAGGATATCTTCAACGCGGAGTCTATCGTCCTTGGCCCAACTGCATGATGAATTGGTTTCACCGCATAGACGTCTACTGCCCCGTCTGCGTGGAAGAAACCAAGCAGACAATAGAGCTGTTTGTAAAATAGCCTAATAGATAAGCCAATAAATAAGAATATCTCAAAGTTTTATCGTTCTAACAAATAGACATAACGCACACACCGAGATTTACAAAAGTCATAATAAAGGACCTACATATCCATGGATATTTACTTACGTATCCATGGATATTTACTTACGTATCCACGGATATTTCATTAAACACCCACGGATATGTAAACTTTTTTGACACTTAAAATTTACTTATCAAACAGAGATAAGAGAAAATTACAACCTAAAAAAGATATTTAAATACATACATTTAGTCCACCCATAAACACTAATCCATTGAGCAAACACTGTGTCATTGAAAAGTTCCAAAGCACTTATTTGTAGAAAATAAAAAAAGCCCCTCTCCTGAACAGCTAGCCTCATATTCACATACAAGGGGTTGCCTGACTATCATGAAACGGGGATCTTAATATTATAGTATCAAGAGAGGGGCTTAATAAAGTTCACATATAGAAGACTAGAACCGCTGCGTAAGGTTTAATAAAAACGCGAAAAAAATTAAACTTTTTTAATTAAAAGTTATAAATCCAGGGATGAAGGAAAGAAAAAATATAGGAAAAATTAAACAAAACACAACGATTTATTAGTTCGGACGAGATTTTCTCTCTACTTTTGCGGCAATTTCATTTTAAGCAAGAAACAATAAATCTATAATAGATATGAAACATACATTAAGAAGTGCTACCAGCACAGAAGGACGCCGCATGTCTGGAGCACGTGCTCTCTGGATTGCCAATGGCATGAAACGCGAGATGATGGGCAAGCCTATCGTCGCCATTGCCAACTCATTCACCCAATTCGTGCCAGGCCATACTCATCTGCACGAGATTGGACAAATCGTAAAACGCGAGATTGAAGCTCTAGGATGCTATGCCGCAGAGTTCAACACCATAGCCATTGATGACGGCATTGCTATGGGACATGACGGCATGCTCTACTCACTACCCTCGCGCGCCATCATTGCCGATAGTGTAGAATATATGTGCAATGCGCACAAAGCCGATGCATTGGTTTGCATCAGCAATTGCGACAAGATAACACCGGGCATGCTCATGGCATCGATGCGCCTCAACATCCCCACTGTGTTTGTATCGGGCGGACCTATGGAAGCTGGTGACCTGAATGGCAAGCACCTTGACCTCATCGATGCAATGATTAAGTCGGCCGACGAAAGCGTGAGTGACGAGGAGGTGGCCGCCATCGAATGCTGTGCATGCCCTGGATGCGGCAGCTGCTCGGGAATGTTTACCGCCAACTCAATGAACTGTCTCAATGAGGCCATTGGCCTTGCCCTCCCTGGTAACGGCACCATCGTAGCCACACACAAAAACCGCATTGAACTCTTCAAAGAAGCCGCCCATCTCATCGTAAAGAATGCTTATAAATATTATGAGCAGGGTGACGAGAGCGTGTTGCCCAAGAGCATCGCCACACGTGACGCTTTCCTCAATGCCATGACATTGGACATCGCTATGGGGGGCTCCACAAATACCGTACTCCACCTGCTTGCCGTGGCTCATGAAGCCGGCGTAAACTTCACGATGGATGACATAGACTCTCTTTCGCGCCGCGTCCCCTGTATATGTAAGGTGGCCCCCACAACACAGAAGTTCCACATAGAGGATGTGAACCGTGCCGGTGGTATCCTTGGCATCATGGGCGAACTAGCTAAGGGCAATCTGCTCAACACGACTTTAAAACGCGTTGATGGACTCACACTTTCAGAAGCTATTAGAAAATACAGCATTGAATCCGCCGAGGTAGAAGCTGAAGCTCTACGTATTTATACCAGTGCACCAGCCCGCATATTCTCCAACGTGATGGGCTCACAGGAGACCTACTATAAACAACTTGACACGGACCGTAGCGAAGGATGCATCCGCGACCTGGACCATGCCTACTCAAAAGATGGCGGACTGGCTGTACTCAAGGGAAACATTGCACAAGACGGCTGTGTGGTGAAGACGGCAGGTGTGGACGAGAGCATATGGAGATTCTCCGGTCCAGCCAAGGTATATGACTCACAAGATGCTGCCGTTGAGGGTATCCTTGGAGGCGACATTGTAGCTGGTGATGTAGTAGTCATCACTCACGAAGGCCCCAAGGGAGGACCTGGTATGCAGGAGATGCTCTACCCCACCTCGTACATCAAATCCAAGCACTTAGGCAAGGCATGCGCCCTCATCACCGACGGACGTTTCTCAGGGGGCACATCAGGACTTAGCATCGGACACATTTCACCCGAGGCTGCCGCAGGAGGAAACATTGGAAAAATCGTCACTGGCGACATCATCGACATAGACATCCCCAACCGCAGCATTAACGTACGCCTCAGCGATGAGGAGTTGGCAGCACGCCCCATGACTCCCGTGACCCGCAAGCGAGAAGTATCAAAGGCCCTCAAAGCCTATGCCGCACTGGTGAGCTCTGCCGATAAGGGAGCCATTAGGCTAATCGACTAGCCAACTGCTGACTAACATTTCTGAAAAGAGCGAAGAAGACTGAGTTCTTCGCACACATCCAAGTAGGGATAGCGCTCTTGCAATTCAGCAATCCGTGCAATAGTTTGTTGCACGAATTGCTGATATTGTTCTGAATCGGGTCGGAAAGGACGGTGCTCCAAAGCACGTAGAACCTTTGTCCACAATTGCATGAATTGCTGTGCCTCGGCATTGAGGCAATGCTCGGTAAAACATTGCCAGACATACTCAATTGCCCGAGAAGAGGGATGTGCCATATCGTCCGCATAGAACCTATAATCGCGCAGTTCGTCCATTAAAATCTCGTAGGCGGGAAAGTAGTCGCATCGCTCTGAAAACATAGCACACAGCTCATCAACGGCAAGCAAAAGAGTGGCCTTGCTCAATTGATTGCCATGCAGCCCATCCTTAAGATGACGCACAGGGCTCACGGTAAAGAGAACACGTAGCCTAGGATTCATCTCGAAGATTCGAGAAAGAGTGGACGCAAGTGCATCCACAACCTCTTGTACCGACAAGCGCTGACGCACGAACCGACGTTCTGGCACTTTATGGCAATTACCGACCACCTCATTTGTATCACTCAACCGGTAAACCCATGCAGTGCCAAGAGTCAGTATCAACACATCAGCTTCGGCCAATTGATGGGAGCCTTGCACAATGCTCTCGTTGATAGCGGACAATGCCATTTGTCTATCGGGATGCGAATAACGACTGTGATGAAGCCACGTATTCCACCCTTCATTGGGAAACTCGCACAGTTCATCCTCAGCAAACGGATGTTGTTCCAAAAGACGAACTAGCCCTGCTGCTATAGAGCAAGGATTATAAAGCACACCATAAGGATTGACTACAGTGCGAAACTTCATCTGTTTAAGCCGTCCACCAATGTGTTCTGCAAAACATGAGCCCATCACCAATAGCTTGTCTGAGTGGCAAATCTTACTACTCAGCTCCACGTTATCTGTTTTTGTTCGGAAATCCATAGATGCCATGTAAAATTCTATGCAAAAGTAAGAATCTTTATGAGAAAAACCGTATCTTTGTGGTAAAATAGTTTGAAGACATGGCTAAAGAAACAGATAAGAACTTACTTAGCACTATACAATACCCCGAAGACTTACGGAAATTGCGACTCAACCAACTGCCTCAGTTGTGTAATGAGTTGCGTCAGTTTGTCATCAATGAGTTATCGCAGAACCCTGGACATTTTGGCTCTACATTGGGTGTGATTGAGCTGACGGTAGCTTTACACTACGTATATAACACACCCAATGACAGACTTGTTTGGGATGTAGGTCATCAGGCATATGCTCACAAGATACTGACTGGGCGTCGCGAACAATTCCACACCAACCGCAAATTCAAAGGATTAAAACCCTTCCCCTCGCCCGAAGAAAGCGATTACGACACTTTCACGTGCGGGCATGCGTCAAACTCCATCTCAGCAGCCCTCGGCATGGCTGTAGCAGCAAAGAAACAAGGTGACGACAGGCGCCGCGTAGTAGCCATCATCGGTGATGGAGCAATGAGTGGAGGACTGGCATTTGAAGGGCTCAACAACGTATCTGAGAGCGATAACAACATGCTCATCATACTGAACGACAACAAGATGTCTATCGACCGTTCAGTTGGTGGACTAAAAAGATACCTACTGAATCTCACGACCACACACAGCTACAACAAGTGGCGCTACCGTTTCTCGCGCATCTTAGGAAAGCTAGGACTGATGAAGGAGGGTGGTCGCAAACGCCTCATCCGCTTCAACAATAGCGTAAAGAGTTTGCTAACAAAGCAGCAGAACATTTTCGAGGGTATGAACATCCGATATTTCGGTCCCATAGATGGGCACGATGTCATTGAGCTAGTGCGTGCCTTGCGCAACATCAAGGACATGAACGGTCCCAAAATGTTACACATACATACCACCAAAGGCAAAGGCTTTGCACCCGCAGAAGAGGTCCCCGCCGAATGGCATGCCCCTGGACTCTTCGACGCTGAAACTGGAGAGCGTTTTGAGAGCAGCGAAGAGGGAAAGCCACCCCGCTTCCAAGACGTATTTGGACATACATTGCTCGAGTTGGCCCAACAAAACAAAAAAATTGTAGGTGTTACTCCTGCCATGCCAACAGGTTGTTCGTTAAACATCATGATGGAAAAACTACCTAACCGCTGCTTCGACGTAGGCATTGCCGAAGGACATGCTGTAACCTTCTCTGGCGGTATGGCTAAGGACGGACTCATGCCTTTCTGCAACATCTACTCTTCATTCCTCCAACGTGCTTATGACAACATCATACACGACGTAGCCATCAGCAAGCTCAACGTTGTGTTCTGCATAGACCGCGGCGGACTGGTAGGCGAAGACGGTCCAACCCATCATGGTTCGTTTGACCTTGCCTTCCTACGTCCCATACCGAACCTTACCATTGCAGCTCCTTATGATGAGCACGAACTGCGCAGACTCATGTACACCGCACAGTTACCCAACAAGGGTCCCTTTGCCATCCGCTACCCCCGCGGACGTGGCAAACTAATAGATTGGCGTTGCCCTCTGGAAGAGGTTGAAATCGGACGTGGAAGAAAATTGCGTGACGGAAATGACATAGCAATACTTAGCATAGGCTCAGTAGGCAACTTGGCCGCCGAAGCCATAGACCGTATGGCAGTCAAAGGCATCAGCGTGGCGCATTACGACATGCGTTTCCTTAAGCCCATCGACGAAGACATCCTCCACGAAGTGGGACAAAGATTCAAACGCATCATCACGCTGGAGAACGGAACCATTGTGGGCGGACTAGGAAGTGCCGTACTAGAATTCATGGCTGACCATGGATACAAAATCGATGTACAACGCATGGGACTCCCCGACACCTTCATTGAGCATGGCTCAGTACCCGAACTGTGTCGTTTGTGTGAGATAGATGTGGAGAGCATCATTAGAGCAATAGAAAAACAATAATATGCGTATCATTATCGCTGGAGCAGGTGCCGTAGGCACACATCTTGCAAAAATGCTAGCCGATGAAAGGCACGACATCGTACTGATGGACGAAGAAGAAGAACGACTCGCCAACCTAGAGTCCAACTTCGATCTTATGACCATCATCGCGCGCCCCACCTCGATTAATAGCCTGAAAGATGCTGGAGCTGCAGATGCCGACCTCTTCGTGGCCGTCACACCCGAAGAAAGTACCAACATAACTTCGTGCATACTCGCCCACTCGCTCGGGTCAAAAAAGACCGTAGCGCGCATCGACAACTATGAGTACCTGCAACCCAAGAACAAAGAGTTCTTCAAGCAGCTAGGAGTAGACTCACTTATCTACCCCGAGATGTTGGCAGCCAAGGAGATTGCCGATGGTTTGCACCTTAGCTGGATTCGCCAATGGTGGGAGTTTAGTGGAGGAGCCCTCGTGATGCTAGGTGTGAAGCTACGCGACAATGCACAGATACTCAACACCCCCATATTCCAATTAAAGAAAGAACAACCCTACCACATCGTAACCATCAAGCGTATGGGCGAGACCATTATCCCTGGCGGAGCCGAGGAACTACACGCTGGCGACATCGTCTACTTCATGACCTCGAAACGTTCGCTCCCCTACATACGCAAGATTACAGGCAAAGAAGAGCACTCCACCATACACAACATCATGATTATGGGAGGTAGCCGCATCGCTATGCGTGCTACACAACTCGTAAGTGATGCTATGAGTGTCAAGATTATCGACAATGACCTAGACAGATGCCATTGGCTCACCGATATGGTAGATGATAATGTAATGATAATCAATGGTGACGGCCGCGATTACAAGCTTTTGGAAGAAGAAGGAATCAGTGAGATAGATGCCTTCGTGGCACTTACCGACAATTCTGAGACCAACATCCTTGCATGCCTATCAGCCAAGCGCATGGGAGTATTCAAAACCATAGCAGAAGTAGAAAACATCGATTACATAAACATGGCAGAAAGCCTTGATATCGGTGCTGTCATCAATAAAAAGAAAATTGCAGCCAGCTACATATACCAGTTATTACTTGATGCCGATGTCGAGAACGTCAAATGCCTAACCTTTGCAAATGCTGATGTTGCCGAGTTCATTGTTAAGGAAGGCGCCAAGGCTACACGTTCGATGGTGAAGGATATAGCCCTACCCAAAGGCTCTACCATAGGAGGATTAGTGCGTGGCGATGAAGGCATCCTCGTAACAGGTGACACACAAATCCAACCTGGTGATCATGTTGTAGTATTCTGCCTTTCATCAATGATTAAGCGAATAGAGAAATACTTCAATTAACCCCAAGCAACAAGAGACAAATAGCACTTCAGCTATATATAAATTGCATATTGCCGAGTTGCATATATATAAATAGTTGCAAACAAAAAAATAGTCAATCAATATGATTCATCCTAGAACCATATTCCGCATCATAGGCTTATTATTACTGATGCTTGCCGGGATATTTCTTCTTTTCGGTATGGCTTCACCATTTTTGGAAGGCAATGACCTATTTGGGTTCCTCGCATCAGCATTTTCCACAACCCTTGTTAGCTTGTGGTGCCTCATTATCGGCAAGGGAAGCAAAGGTGAATTTTCAAGGCGAGATAGCTACATCACCATTACGGCATGCTGGGTAGTTTTTGCACTCTTCGGCTCTCTCCCCTATTATTTAGGCGGTCATATCCCCAGTTTTACAGATGCTTTCTTTGAATCCATGTCGGGATTCACCACTACAGGAGCTTCCATCTTAGATAACATTGAAAGCCAACCTCACGCACTACTGCTTTGGCGAAGCCTCACACAATGGCTTGGAGGTTTAGGTATTGTATTCTTCACGGTAGCCATTTTGCCGATGTTTGGTATTGACAAAGTACAGTTATTTGCCGCAGAATCAACCGGTGTCAGCCACCGTAAAATACACTCACGAGTATCTGTGGGATCACGATGGATCTTCAGTATATACATTTTGCTCACTATATCCTGCTCCGTAGCACTTAAATTATGTGGTATGGGATGGTTTGACGCCATCAATCATGGACTAACCACCATTGCCACTAGTGGTTTTTCGACCCGCCAAGGAAGCATCGGTGCATTCGACTCTACGCAGATAGAATATGTCATCACACTATTCATGTTCCTTAGCGGTATAAATTACACACTCCTCTTCCTTCTATTATTCAAAGGAAAACTCCGAGACCTCTACCGCAACACCGAATTCCGCGTTTACCTATTCACCGTATTGGGATTCACGCTCACCATCACGTTGGGCCTATTGGCACAAGGAGGCATAGAGATTGAAAGAGCATTCAGAATATCACTCTTCCAGGTAGTATCATTACAAACCACGACAGGATTTGCGACAGCAGACTATATGCAATGGCCGCCTTATCTATGGATGTTGCTCAGCTTCGTCATGTTCTTTGGTGCATGCGGAGGATCGTCTACTGGAGCTATGAAATGCAGCCGAGTGGCAATTCTAGCCAAAAGCATTCGTGGTGAATTCCGCCGAATACTGCACCCCAATGCCGTAATAGCTGTACGTATGGACGGGAACCCCATCAGTCAAGACACACGTGCCACAGTACTCACCTTTACTTGCCTATACTTCTTGCTCATCTTTATCGGTTGGTTTGTATTTATGGTCATGGGGCTTGATTTTGTAGAAGGTTACAGCATTTCTGTTAGCTGCGTAGGTAATATAGGCCCTGCCCTTGGCACATTAGGTCCCGCCTACTCTTGGAGTTCATTACCCATACCTGCCAAGTGGCTTAGCACACTACTCATGCTTATAGGCCGTCTGGAACTGTTCACCATATTGCTTATGTTCACCACCTCGTTTTGGAAAAAACGGTAATATAATCCACACGCCACTGTGTAACTCACATTACATCAAGTTAAACATAAAAAAAGCACTGCTCAATATCCCAATATAGCAGTGCTTAACTTCTAACTATACGTTAATTTCTATTACGCTTATTTCTATTCCTCAAAATAGTAGCGGATAGTATAAACCTGGGGTTCATAATCTACCACCAACCTACGTGTCTTATCATAGTAATACAGATGGCGACTGTTTGAGTTCTCTATACTAGAGCTATAATGCCCCTTAAGAAAGTCCATCACGACCTCTTGCTTAAGCTGATTATATAAACGCAACTCAACCATCGTTGCTACCCCCCCATCAAAGCTAAACTTCACCTCTTCCATAATATCAGCTCCAGGATATCCTTGAACCTCATTACCTATAGCATACTCCACATATGATGTACGATCTATAATGCATTCTAGTTCATCACCATACATATATACTACTTCGTCACGCGACTTACCAAGTGCTATACTAAAATCTTCAAATAATTCATGATTCACATACGAATATGTAAGATGTTTTGCCCCGTCGAAAGTAATCTTCACATTCGAACTTTCATAAGTAGAAGAATTGGTAAAAGCATAGAATGTCCCGACCGTTTCCGCCTTGTACGCATAATATTTATTCGACAAATAATCCACAAGTGCTGTATTGGAAAATCCTTTCTTACTATATATTATATAAATGGCATCCACAACTTTCGTTCGTTTATTGATGTTGTATGTTGTCATTTTCTCATCAGTGCTATAAAACACAGTCTCTTCAGTCACATATGTTGGTACTCCATATCTGTCACACACATCACCTTTAGTTAATCCGATAGCTTGTGTGTAATCATAGATGAGGCCACCGACTTTAACAATCACGACAGCGGTACCTTCGCTTGTATCCACATCTATTAAAGTGATTCCTTCAGACTTTCCTGTAATGACACCCGTCTTGTCTACCGATGCAGTTTTATCATTATGCGAACGGAACCCCTTAATATTGCCAGCCAAATATAGTCCATAGTCAGGTTTAATGCTCACATCATAACTTATCTCCATCTGTGTCAATAACCTCGCATATGTAACCTCAGAGCCTAGTGTTTTATGCTTAATGGTCATCGAGTTTGCTGTGAGAGATGTAACATTAAAATTAAACTTATTCCCTTTATGAATTGCCGATACTGAGGCTATGGAACTGATAATGCTATAGTCTCCCGTCACCTCATCAACAAAAGATGCATTTTCCAAACTGTTGGTATAAAAAAAGTCTCCGTTCTCGGTAAATTTCATTATTTCCGAAGCTCCAGTCTCTCCATTATACCAAACCCATGTTCCTGCCATGTTTGCTGCACTTACCAAAAGTTGCTCTTGGCCATTATCTTCTTCCTTATGACATGCACTAATGATAGCTAAGAGGCCAAATGTAAACAATATCTTCTTCATATTCAATGCTTATATATATATTTATATAATATTATCCGTACTAATAGGAACGCAAAATTAATTAACTTTTGTGAGAAAATGCTATAAAATGTCTAATTTAACTTAAACTAATGCAAATATGTCAGAAAAACTTCCTATCTTCGTCAAATAAATAACTTATAACTCTAAAATGCTATGAAAAGAGCCCTATCGACCGTTTTGTGCGTTCTAATGTTCATCAACGCCAATGCCCGATTAGTCTACGATGCTACATCGTTTGGCATTACTCCTAATGCTGATTTAGATGCATCCCCACTGGTGGAACAGATGCTCAACAAAGTAAAAGCTGAATCCGCAGGAAAACCTGTCACCATACGCTTTGCGGCAGGCAAATATCACTTTCATGCTAATGAGGCAGCGCAAAGAGAATACTATATATCAAACCACGACCAATATAGCAACCGGGCAGTGGGCATTGCCATCGAGCATATCGAGGGACTTACCATAGACGGACAAGGTGCAGACTTCATCTTTCATGGCCGCATGCTTCCCGTAAGCATTGTAGGCAGCAAAGATTGCACACTGCGTAATTTCAGTGTAGACTTTGCTACGCCACATATCGCCCAAGCGGAAATAATTGCTAACGACACAGAACGGGGCATTACTTTCCGTACAGCCCCTTGGGTAAATGCTGTGACGACACCTGAAGGTGCTTTTGCCCATACGGGTGAAGGATGGACCTGCCACCCCAGATGGGGCATCGCTTTCGAGGGAGACACACGCCACATCGTATTCAACACGTCGGACATTGGAACGCCCGTGCATCAGGTAACTCGTATAGATAAGTGCACCTTTGTCGCACCAGCATGGAAGGACCAGCGCTTAAAGCCCGGAACGATTGTTGCCATGCGCACCTATGACCGTCCGTCACCAGGTATCTTTATCAGCCATGCCATGAACACCAAGTTGGAGAACATCAAGGTTCACTATGCAGAAGGCATGGGATTGTTAGCGCAAATGAGCGAAGACATCACCCTTGACGGCTTCAGTGTATGTTTGCGAGGTGATGACGACCCACGTTACTTTACCACACAGGCTGACGCAACTCATTTTTCCGGGTGCAAAGGAAAGATTACCTCTGTGAACGGATTATACGAAGGCATGATGGACGATGCCATCAACGTACACGGAACATACCTTAAGGTAATGGAGCGCATCGATGATTATACCTTACGTGCTCGCTACATGCATGGTCAAGCTTGGGGTTTCGACTGGGGTTATGCTGGTGACAAGGTACAGTTCGTGCGTTCACACACCATGGAGCTCATTGGCGATAATAAAGTATTTACGACCAAGGTCGCTGACATTCACATTGCTGACAAGCCCGCACAGAGCGTTAAGAATAGTCAAGGTTTTTCTCACGGAGCCCGCGAGTTCATCATCCGCTTTGCTGATGTACTCCCTACAGAGATTAACGGTGAGTCGGGATATGGCATTGAAAATCTCACTTGGACCCCCGAGGTATATTTTGCCCACAACACGATACGAAACAATCGTGCCAGAGGCACACTCTTCAGCACACCTAGGCGTACGGTAGTCGAGGAAAACCTTTTCGACCACACCTCAGGTACAGCTATCCTCCTATGTGGTGACTGCAACGGATGGTACGAGACTGGCGCCTGCCGTGACGTACTCATTCGTCGAAATCGTTTTGTCAATGCGTTGACCAATATGTTCCAATTTACCAATGGCGTGATATCAATTTATCCTGAAATACCGGCCTTAAACGAGCAAAAGGCTTATTTCCACGGAGGAAAGAAGAATGCCATACGCATCGTCAACAATGAATTTGACACGTTCGACTTCCCCCTGCTATATGCCAAATCTGTTGATGGTCTCCTATTCAAAGGAAACACCATCCGGAAGAACACAGACTATCCCTCCTTCCATTGGAACAAATCCAACATATTACTCGAGCGTGTCACTAATGTCAACATTGAAAACACGCTTCTCGACAAAGGCAATGAAATAAAACAAATGAGACTGATGCTACCAGAAGACTAAATCCTTTCATTTTGTTTTCACCTCATACGAGCTATCTATTAATCCAATAATATCAAATTATAAAACAAAGCATACATTATGAAGAAATATTTTTTATCTACATTGCTAGCTCTGACGGCAATAATCAGCGGCATGTCGGCACAGGAGAAAACCACACTGAGTGTCCAAATCTATGGTTATCAAAAAGACATGGTATACTTCGACTGCATGCAGACCCCCCTCATCGCACAAGAATTCCATAACAACCCTGGCGAGGAACACATCTACACCTTCGAGTGCGACGCATTGGTATACCTCACCATCAACGGTCGCACAGCCGTTCTGCTACAGCCTGGCGATAGCCTCCATGTAGACTTAAACTACGAGGGGAAGAACATATCTACAGAACTCAGCGGTTCAGAACGTGCCGTAAACAATAACCGATTGATTAAAAGCGTGGAGGGAATCAAACGCGGCTTGCGCTACAAGAACCAACTGCTTGGATGTGCAGCACTCGACATCAAGCCCCAGTCACGCATCAACGACTCACGTGCGCTAAAAGAGAAAGTGGATCTCCTAATCGAGAAGAGCCCTGCCAGTCCCGAGGCTAAGAACTACGTAGCAGCAATGATAGACTACGACGTATACATGTCGTTCATTGAGTATCCCGTGATGTACGAGAGTGTACGAGGGCTAGCCATAGCGGAGCAGGAGATTGGAGACTACTGGAACATTATGGAGGGTTACATCACACGCACCGACGCAGAGGCGCTGCGCTGCCCCGAATATGCCAGTCTGCTCATGCGCTACTGCTTCTACATGCATGCCAAAGCGGCTCACGCGAAAGGAGAAGAGTACACTATGCCCAAGGTAATGGAGGAGATGTACAAGGAGGTTGTAACCTTCTACGAAGGAGAGCAACGCGATTTCCTCATCTACACGCTGCTGCGTAACTTCATCATGAATGGCCAAGAGATTGAACGTGCCGATGCACTCTACAAGGAATATTTAGAGAAGTACAACACCAGCGCATTCCACAAGAGCATACTCGAGATGCTGCTACAGTAATTCCCAAAATACAGAAAGAAACTTACAATCCCCCCTACCTTATATTAAATGCCAAAAGAGAATCATGGATATCTTTTGGCATTTAATCTTTAGTTAACCTTAAGTTAGATTCCGCACAACGCTTTTTCGCACTTCGCTATATCAGTAGGCCGTACGATAATGTTGGCCATATCGCCCTCAGCAAAGGCATACATATACTCTATAGCAACATCAGCGATGGCTAGTCGCTCCAAGATTTCTCCCAAGGCACCAGCTTTGTTAGGACAATGAAGATGTATCACATCGGTAAGCATAACCGCAAAATCTTCATTACGCAAAATATCCACAGCCTTGTCCACATCGGAGACAATGAGACGCAGGATACCGAAGTCTGGGGTCTCAGCCATACTGAACGCATTCATATTAATATCGTGACGACTCAGAATCTTTGTCACCTCGTTTATTCTTCCTGTTTTGTTCTCAAGGAAGACCGATACTTGCTTGATTGTCATACTATACTATAATATATTAAATATTACTTCAACATACGGTTATCTATCACATGTTTACCCTTTCCTTGACTACGCTCAATGCTACCAGGTTCCATCAACCTGACATCGGCACTAATCGAAAGCACGCTCTTGAGCTTGTCTGAAAGTTTCTTCTTCATGCCTAACATACGGCCTATATCGTCGCTAAAGAAGTCGCGACGCACCTCCACCTGTACCTGCAGTGTATCAAGGTTTCCCTGCCGGTCAACAACCAACATGTATTGAGGTTCAAACTCAGGCATTTCGAGTATCACGCTCTCCACTTGCGATGGGAACACGTTAATGCCGCGAATAATGAGCATATCATCACTACGGCCCATGATACGGCCCATACGCACCGAAGTGCGCCCACAAGCACATTGGCCCTCCATCAAAGAACAAAGGTCTTTAGTCCGGTAACGCAAGAGAGGCATTCCCTCCTTGGTGAGCGTGGTAAAAACAAGCTCGCCCTGTTGCCCACGAGGGAGTTGTTCCAAAGTCTCGGGGTTGATAATCTCGGGATAAAAATGGTCCTCATTGATGTGTGAGCCATTCTGTACTTGACACTCATAAGAAACACCGGGGCCCATAATCTCGCTCAACCCATAAATATTATATCCCTTCAGACCGAGTCGTTCCTCAATCTCACGACGCATGTTCTCGGTCCAAGGTTCAGCTCCGAAGGCTCCGATGCGCAATCCGATATCCTCCTTCGTTAGTCCCATCTTCTCCAACGTCTCTGCCAAATACAATGCGTATGAAGGTGTACAAGCTATGCCGCTAATCTTCAAATCACGAATGAGTCGGATATGCTTTTCCGTATTACCTGTAGATGTAGGTATCACCGTAGCACCGAGATTCTCGACACCATAATGAGCACCTAAGCCACCTGTAAACAATCCATAACCATAGGCTACAGAGAAAGTATCGTCACGGGTCACACCATAGGCCGTAAGGCAGCGAGCCATCACCTCGGACCATACGGAGAGATCCTTTCGCGTGTACCCTACGATGGTAGGATTACCCGTAGTGCCCGATGATGCATGCACACGCACAATTTCTGAGGGTGGGGCTGCCTGCAAACCATAGGGATAATTGTCGCGCAAATCCTGCTTCGTAGTAAAGGGGAGCTTTACTATGTCATCTATAGTGCGTATATCATCGGGCGAAAGATTCATCGCCTGCATCTTATTGCGATAGAACGGGACGTTGTGGTAAACATACGTTACCAGTTTCTGCAGTCGTTTGCTTTGCAAGGCATGCATCTCATCGCGGCTCATGCATTCTTTATTGGGATTCCAAATCATAATACCTATTTTTTCGTTTTCACCTTAAGAACTGCAAAATTACACATTTTTTTGTACCTTTGCACCAATTTGTAAGTAAATGTAAGCAAGATACAAGAAATATGAAACTATTATTAGGAGACGAGGCCATAGCGTTAGGAGCCGTACACGCAGGCATCAGCGGTGTGTATGCTTATCCTGGCACTCCCTCGACAGAAATCACCGAATATATACAGGCTCATGCGCCCGAGGTACGTAGCCGCTGGTGCACCAATGAGAAGACCGCCATGGAGGCCGCACTGGGCATGTCGTACGCTGGCAAGCGCTCGCTCGTATGCATGAAACATGTGGGCATGAATGTGGCTGCCGATGCCTTTGTCAACTCAGCCATCACCGGTGTCAATGGAGGACTCGTAGTATTGGCTGCC
>JAEIGA010007223.1_pt1 | contig 16893 bp, 13 predicted proteins | sample 9270691 | NCBI WGS metagenome assembly JAEIGA01 (sample SAMN17057246, study PRJNA624740) | gut metagenome | biome: biome; isolation source: fecal sample | host: Bos grunniens | place: China: Xizang | collected 2019
TAATATATCTTCTCAACGGCAAAAGGGGAGTCAACAGCCTCCTGCACCATCTTTTCGCCCTCTACTATAAAGAGACCTTCTGCATCACGCATCTTTTTCTGTTGCAATGCCTTAATCCTCTTTATCTCATTGTTTGATATAGCTGCCATATGGTTTGTCTTTAAATTTTAGAAAGGATAGCCGACTCCGAAATGGAGCGCATATCCATTGCGCAGGAACCAATGATCTGGGCCCACCCATGATTGCTCCCTTGCCGGATCATGAACCTTGAGACCCAGATCCAGACGCAGAAGAAGAAAGTCCAAGTCAAGACGCAGACCCACACCCCAGTTTGCGGCAATACTCTTCCCGAATGTGTTCCATCTGAACTGGGACATCTCAGAATCTTCTGCTTGATCATGAGCAAGAGTCCATACGTTTCCTGCATCAATGAAAGCGGCTCCATAGAAGTTCCAGAAAAGATTGAACCTGTATTCTATATTGGCCTCGAGTCTCATATCGCCAGTCTGATTAGGAATGATGAAGGAGTCATCCATAGGAGCTGTACCTGGTCCCACAGTCCTTGCCTGCCATCCTCGCATACTGTTTGAACCGCCGGCATAGAAATGTTTCTCGAACGGAAGTGCGCTTGAGTTTCCATATGCATATCCAAGTCCTGCAATAAATCTTGTTGCAAGAGAATGACGAAATCCATTATCCCAGATCCATGTATGTCCCAAAGTAAGTTCCCCTCTCACAAACTGCGAGTAAGGTGTGTTCCATATCATTCGTGCTCCATTGGAATCAGTATGCATAAGACCATTGAAGGCGCTGAGAATATTTCCCGCGACATCCAGCTGTAGTCTTGCATAATGATATGTGCTCTTCGGGGTGGCTTCAGGATTTGTAGTGTAGTACAATGTGCCACCTAGACCTAGATCGAAGTGGTTCTGGTATGCATTTCTGAAGAACGGATCATTCTCCATGTTCTTGAAGAAGTTTTCGTCCATATCAAACAGCTTGACAATATTCAGCTGTATAGGATAGACCTGATAGAAGAACTTATTGTAAACGTTTCCGTTGTATCCATATGATGTGGATATGATATTTCGAGTGTATTCGGGACGATTTTGATAGTTGTATGAAAGATTGATTTCTGTCCTCGGAACAGCCTGCCTGAAATACTTATATGGAAGCAGAAGGAATCTTGGGAAACTGAGTCCTGTGGAGATACCAAATTCATTTGACCTGATGTCATCATTGAACTTGAACTGGAAGTTGCCCATAAAGCTGAGGTTCAGCCATTCTCCTCCGTGGAATATGTTCTTGTGATAGTAAGACAACTGAGGAGAGATTCCAAATAGACCTGTAGAGTTTGATGAGGCCTCCAGATTGACCTTGAAGCCCTGAAGTTTTGACTGTGAAAGATTTATGTTACAGTCGATCTTATTGGTGTCTACCTGGGTTATCCCGATATTGACACTGCTGAACATTCGCAGCGATGCAAGACGCGTGTATGTATTATTGACTGTTTCCGTGCTGTATACATCACCAGGCACAATCATATTCAGTTCCTTCAGCACCTTCGGACGTATCTTCATGGTCGCCGGATATGAGATATTCACATCATTGAAATAGAACTTTCTGATAGGTGTCCATGTATCCGGACTCTCATTACGGGTATATTCACGTATATCCATCGAGAGGATGGCTTTGCCTGGTATGGTGAGAGTGTCAGCCTCAAAGAAGAAATTATGCTTATTGAAAGCATAATATCCCTTACGGTTCATCACTTGTGTAGAGCGCACGGTCTCTTTTTCAAGGATATCTTCGGAAAGATAATCTCCAGTTCTGATGAGACATGCAGCTGAGTCTTCCGCAAAGTCAGCTGGGAAAGTACCTCCTTCAGGGATATTGACAATCAGGTCATGGATAGGGAAACGTTTTCCGAGAGTCACATCATAGTGAACAAACACCTTCTTCTCCTTCAACCTGAGCCTGCTCTCTACTACTGAACCATAATATCCCAGATATTCAAGTCTGTTGGTAATATTTTCCACAGATTCTTCCACCTTCGACGAATCATATATAACAGGCTCTGTACCAATTCTTTTAACAAATTTGTCCCATGGGCCATCCTTGCCGTTTTGCCAATTGTATACATTTATAAAGGGATTCCAGTGGAATATGAAAAAATAATTGGGAAGCTGACGAAGATAGGCTTCAAGTCCCTCCACATCAAAGTCATCGTCATTTGTGACGGTGATCTTGTTATCTACCAGCATATACTGACCATCCTTCAGCATGCGGGTGGAGCTGCAGGATGCTGCTATTGCAAGCACAGTCGATACAAGTGATATTGCGATAAAAGATCTCATATTATCCGGCAAATTTACCTAAATCTATGCTTTGCACAAAATTTTGACCAAAATAAATGAGCACAAATGTACCATTTATTGATATAAATAATATCTTTGCGTTCGAAAACAGCAATCCGAGTGAGTCGGATGACCAATAAAACAGGTAAACCAACTTAATTGCTTTATTGAAATGAAGAACAAGTACATCGATCTGATTGACCAGACATTCGAGTTTCCGCAGGATGAGTTCATGGTGGAAGACGGCGAGCTCCACTTCCATGACATCAACATGATGGACATCATCAACCAGTACGGAACGCCTCTTAAGATCACATATCTTCCTAAGATCTCATCTCAGATCCAGAGAGCAAAACGCATGTTCAACGTTGCCATGGCAAAGGTGGACTACAAAGGTACATACAACTATTGCTATTGCACTAAGAGCTCTCACTTCGAATTCGTCCTCAAGGAAGCCCTAAAGAACGACATCCACCTTGAAACATCTTCCGCATTCGACCTAAACCTCATTGAAGCACTCGAGTCTGAGGAACTTGTAAACAAAGACCAGTACATTGTGTGCAACGGATTCAAGAAGCCGGCATACATTGAAAACATAGCCAACTTCGCAAACAACGGCTGGAAGAACATCATCCCGGTGCTCGACAACATGCACGAGCTGGAGGCTCTTGACAAGCTTGTGGAAGTGCCTGTGAACCTCGGTATCCGCATCGCATCAGAGGAGGATCCAAAGTTTGACTTCTATACATCACGTCTGGGCATCCGCTACAGCGACATCGTTCCGTTCTATGAGAACATGATCAGTCCAAACCGCAAGTTCAAGCTAAAGATGCTGCATTTCTTCATCAACACAGGAATGCGCGACACAGCTTATTACTGGAATGAGCTTGCCAAGTGCGTCGGAGTATACTGCGACCTCAAGATGATCTGTCCAGAACTCGACTCGCTCAACATCGGAGGAGGATTCCCGATCAAGAACTCTCTCGCTTCAGATTTTGACTACGAATACATGGCAGAGGAGATCATCTCACAGATCAAGCTCATGTGTAATGCACGTGGCGTGGCTGAGCCGAACATCTTCACCGAGTTCGGAAGCTTCACAGTAGGCGAGTCTGGAGCAACCATCTTCCAGATTCTTGACCAGAAGCAACAGAACGACCGTGAGCGTTGGTACATGATCGACAGCTCGTTCATGGTGACTCTTCCGGACACATGGGGAATCAAGCAGAAGTTCATTCTTCTTCCGATCAACAAATGGCATGAGAAGTATCAGCGTGTGTTCCTTGGAGGCCTAACATGCGACAGCGAGGACTACTACAACGCAGACGCACATGCCAATGCAATCTACCTTCCTATGATTGATGACAATGAGCCTCTCTACATCGGCTTCTTCCATACGGGAGCTTATCAGGAGTCGATTTCAGGATATGGCGGCATCCAACACTGCCTCCAGCCTGCCCCTAAGCACATCATCATTGACAAGGATGAAAACGGAGACTACACAACCAAGCTCTTCAGCAAGGAACAGACATACAAGTCAATGCTAAAGATCCTCGGATACTAATATCAGATACAAAAAAAATGGAGCCGCGGCTCCATTTTTTTATTTATAGTATTTAGGCCATAGCGTCTCCAGTCGGGAACGCAATCCGTCTTCATGCTTATTGTCGGCTGGTTCGTAGAACTTGTGACCTGACAATTCAGCAGGCATGAATTCAAGATCTGCGAAGTGACCAGGATAATCGTGAGCATACTTGTATCCGTCTGCATATCCCAGCTCTGCCATGAGCTTTGTCGGAGCATTGCGCAGATATAGAGGAACTGATGCAATCTGAGTTTCCTTCGCGACTGCAAGTGCCTCATTTATAGCCTTATATGCAGAGTTACTTTTAGCAGAGGATGCAAGATATATTGTGCACTCAGATAAAGGTATGCGCGCCTCCGGCATGCCTATGGTATGAACTATCTGGAAGGTCGAATTGGCAAGAAGCAATGCGTTTGGATTGGCAAGTCCTACATCCTCGGCCGCCAAAATGCACAGGCGACGCGCAATAAACAGAGGATCCTCTCCTCCTTCAAGCATGCGCGCAAGATAGTACACAGCAGCATTTGGATCAGATCCGCGCACGCTCTTGATGAAGGCTGAAATTACGTCATAATGCATCTCACCACCTTTATCATAGATCGCGATATTCTCCTGAAGGCATGAAGTGACAGCTCTATTGTCAATCACAATCTCCTCAGCAGACGCCTGCGCACCAGTGACGATCTCAAGGATATTCAGAAGCTTTCTTGCGTCGCCACCGCTATGTCTGAACAAAGCATCCGTCTCATCCACCCTCACTTTTAGCTTGGACAGTATCTCGTCTTGCTGCAGAGCTCTGTTTAACAATTCATTCAAGTCACCCTTTTCAAGTGATTTAAGCACAAACACTTGACATCGCGACAAAAGGGGAGTTATAACCTCAAATGAAGGGTTTTCTGTGGTGGCACCAATCAACACGACAGTGCCATCTTCCACAGCTCCCAGCAGGGCATCCTGCTGCGACTTGCTGAATCTATGAATCTCATCAATAAACAATATAGGAGCGACTCCGCCGGACCACAAGGAATTAGACCTCGACTTATCAATAACCTCACGCACCTCCTTTACGCCAGCACTTACAGCTGACAGGGTGTAGAACTCTCTGTTCAAGGACTTCGCAACAATTCTGGAGAGGGTAGTCTTGCCTACGCCCGGAGGGCCCCACAATATGAATGAAGAAAGATTACCTGTCTCTATCATATTACGGAGTATACATCCCGGACCGATGAGATGCCGCTGACCGACATATCCATCCAGATCCTGAGGCCTCATTCTCTCAGGAAGAGGCGGCAACATTCTGCTGCGTCCTATATTATCCATTATCCTTATAGTTCTTTACCAAATATCCAGCGTCTCTTGTGCTGTTCCTTTTCAAATGCGTCGAAAATATTCTGTATCTTGACATTATTTTCAAGCATCGCATTTGTCTCCGCATATTTGAATCCAAGCTTGTTGTATGTGGCCACAAGATCCTGGAAAAGCAACGCTACAACACCCTTGCTCTGCCATTCCGGAAGCACTCCGATCAGAAGAAGCTCTACAGTGTCTGACCTTTTCCAGAACATTGCCTTAAGCAGGTGCCACCAGCCGAACGGGAAAATCTCACCACGACATTTCTGCAACGCTTCAGCTATTGAAGGCATGCTTATACCTGCTGCAACGAGCTCACCATTCTCATCTTCAATGAAAGTAAGCATTCTTGCATCAATCAGGCTGAGATACACATCGACAAAATCATCTATCTGCTTGTCAGACAGCAAAGAAAAGCCATAAAGGTGACAATATGTCTTGTTTATGAGTGAGAAGAACTTCCTTCCATATCCTTGCTTGCGGATCTGACGTGTCGTGAACTTCCTGACATTAAGATTATATTTACGTCTTACGATGTCAGCTACACGATTATACTTTTCAGGCAATGCTTCAGGGATTGTAATTCGATTTTCAATCCATCCTGTCTCCTTTACATAACCATGTTTCTTCATATGTTCCGGATAATAAGGATGGTTATATATCAGAGCCATGGTGCTGATGCGGTCAAAACCTTCCACAAGCATTCCCTCTGGATCGAAATCTGTAAATCCCAAAGGGCCTACAATCTGAGTCATACCTCGGCTGCGGCCAAATTCACTGACTGCATTCAGGAGAGCACCTGAAACCTCCATGTCATCAATGAAGTCAATCCATCCGAAGCGCACCTGCTTCACACCCCAGGCTTCATTCGCCTTGTTGTTGATGATCGCAGCCACACGTCCGACAAGCACATCATCTTTATATGCAAGAAAGAGTTCTGCCTCTGAGAAAGCAAACGCACCATTGTGATTGACGTCAAAGGTAGCCATATCATCGAATGGCATTGACGGCACATAATATTTGTTTGCCTTATAAAGCTTGTTGCCGAATCTGACGAAAGTCTTCATCTCTTTTTTTGAAGATACCTTCAATATTTGAATAGCCATATAGTTTAGTTTTAGTTACGTACATTCTGACAAAGTTAGAAAAAATTCACGAATTCCCTTATTTTTGCTAAATTCGCGTTCCGATGTGCGGTTCCAGGCACATATATTTAATGTGTAGTGTAAAGAAAATATGGAAACTAAGAAGACAAAAATAATCTGTACGATATCCGACATGAATTGTGAGGTGGACTTCATACGTGAGCTTTATAAAAACGGTATGAACGTAGCCCGAATCAATTCAGCTCATGCGACCATAGAGGGAGCACAGAAGATAGTGGACAACGTGAGAGCGGTATCAGACCGCATCGCAATCCTGGTCGACACCAAAGGACCCGAGGTGAGACTCACTGCAATGGAAGGTCCGGTTGGATTCGTTGTAAAGGAAGGCGATATAGTGGATATCAGAAGAGGAACGCAAGGTCTATGCGGCCCTAAAGTGCTGTATACCAACTGCGAATCATTCATAGACGACGTTCCGGTAGGTGCCAGCGTACTGATCGATGACGGTTCTGTCGAGCTATATGTAACCTCAAAAGATGAAGACAGACTTATATGTCAGGCTCGCAACAGCGGAGCTATCAAAGGCAAAAAGAGCGTAAATGTACCTGGAGTACACATCTCACTGCCTGCATTGACAGACAAGGACAGGGTCTTCGTCAACTGGGCGATAGATGCAGACATCGATTTCATCGCCCATTCATTTGTCCGCAACAAGGAAGACCTTATTGAGATTCAGGAGATCCTCGACAGCAGAGAAAGCCACCTGAAGATCATTTCAAAGATTGAGAATCAGCAGGGTATAGACAACCTTGACGAGATCCTCTCTCATTGCTACGGAGTCATGATCGCCAGAGGAGATCTAGGTGTGGAGATTGCAGCAGAAAAGATTCCTCTTATCCAGAAGAAACTTATCAAGAGATGCCGCGAAAGAAAGAAGCCGGTAATCGTAGCTACGCAGATGCTCCATACGATGATCGAGAATCCTCGTCCGACCAGAGCCGAGGTTTCTGACGTAGCGAATGCGATCCTGCAGAGCACTGATGCAATCATGCTAAGCGGCGAGACCGCATCGGGCAAATACCCGGTAGAGGCCGTGAAGACAATGAGCAAGATTGCCCTGGAGACTGAGGAGTCAATCCTCACTCCGCCGGATCTGACTCTTGAGAATGTGACAAAACCTATTGCTGCCGTGCTTGCACGCTCGCTGGTGGGAGCAACACTTAAACTACCTGTCAAGGCGATCATCTTTGACACATGGACGGGCAGAACAGGACGTTATCTGGCCGAGTTCAGACCTAAAGTTCCGATTTATGGCATGTGTTATAGGGGATTTACTATGAGAGAGTTAGCTCTCACATACGACATCTACGGATATCCTTTTGAAATCACAAGGACCAAAGAAGAATTTGTCAACAACGCCATAAAGATTCTTGTAGAAGACGGCAAGCTTGAAAGCGGCGACCTGGTAGGATTCATAGGAGGAAGCTTCGCCCATGAAGTCGGAGCCACATACATGGAGTTCACTTACGTTCCTTAAAACAGATAGATATTGCGCCTGATTTCAGACCATATGAATTGCCTTGCTGCAAAGGCTGCGATTGCCATGATATTGGCGGTTGCGTCCGTTCACACGGCATCAGCCCAAATGAAGACTCTGGGAACATCATGGTCACTATCCGGAATCGGAGTATTTTATGAGAAACACTCATCGGCGCAGACATTCATACATATCTCGGCACAGGCTGAAATGGGGGAGATGTTCAGAGGAACAACACCCTATTCAGGCTTGAGTGCCGCATTCACATGGAATCACATTTTTGCACAGGTGGAGTCGCGCAACGGCACGCCTGTGCAGTTTTATGCAGGTCCGGGAATCACTGCCGGAGCGAGCAAAGACTTCGATGGTCCAAGAGGTCTGTTCTTCGGATTGAAGGGCCGTCTGGGTGTGCAATGTCTCTATAAGAGAAAGGTCAACATCTCTGTTGCGGTAGCTCCGGTCATAGGTATTCAGTTGGCCAAAATTGATGAAAACTTCGTTACACGCGCCTATAGAAACGGACTTTTGCATACGATTGTGCCAGAAATAGGTATCAGCTACAGATTTTGAGCAAAATGAAGAAAATTTTACATATCTTATTAATAATATGCTCATTTAACATTTATGTTTTAGGTGCTAACAAAAATGTTAAGTGCTTAAATTCGTCTTCTGATGCGGTTTCCAAGTGGACTTTTGGAGCAGAGTGGAGCTATGTCGGCACAATTCACTACAGCAAGAAGTTCAACTACTTCAACACAGAAGGCTACAGGCAGAACACAAGCTTCGATACCTTCGGATACTGGAACAACGGGGAGGCTCTTCTGCATTTGGGATACAATCTGAGCGACAGATGGAACCTGTCTGTCTATGCAGGAGTGACAGGACTGGCCGACATACACAAGGCGCTCCCAGTCTCTCTGAGAGTGACTCATTATTTCAGCCGGATGTATCCGGCAAAAGACACATGGCTTGCGTTTGCGGATCTTGGCTCTGGAGTCAGCCTGAAACAGGAACCACAGGAGATATTTACAGGTAAGGTTGGCGCAGGCTACAGAATCAATCTCAGTCCGGACACCAAGCTTGATTTCATAGCTGCATTAAGACTTGCATACACGCATCCTCAGATCATCGACGGTGAAGATCTGATAACACTGAAATGGACTAACAGGAACACAGGGTTCCTGCAGTCTTTTTCCATAGGAATGGCAATAACATTTTAAATATATGGCAATACAACTTTCATTCAAAAAGACAGAGCGTATCCTTTTCTGCGCCAGCAAATGGTGGGGAGATCCGGATATGCCGGCAAACATGGAATATCCTACAATTGAGGTGACCGAGGACGGGGAGACATACGACTATCCGCTTACATTCCTCTGCCAGATCAACTGTGAGGACATTGCACCTTTCGATGCTGAAGGCAAACTTCCTCATGAGGGAATGCTGTACTTCTTTGCAGCTGTAGACAGATGGCATGGCTACGACAGCCCTACCACCAACGGAGCAGGCGAGTGGGCTAAAGGCAACCTCATGGTAAAATATGCCAAGGCAATCAACTTTGAAACGTTTAACACATGTATGCTCACAGATGACGAAGATCAGTCGCTGACGGATCCCGAACTGGAAATAACATTCAGCCAGTGCGAAGATGATGCGGATGTCTGCAGAATCTTCGGAAACTCAGTGGAAGAAGGACTGCTCAATTTCCTCAGAATCCCTTCAGACCAGACGCTTGAGCTGGGATTCGAGCCTGATGGCAAGACACTCAACATCCTTATCAAGGAGTCAGATCTCCACTTCGGAAACTGGAAGAAAAGCAAGGCTGTCATCAAGTAAAGCAAAAGGGCGCTTCAGGCGCCCTTTTGCTTTATTTCCTGGCTTTTCGTAGAAACCTTCCATGATAATCTCCGAAGGCAAAGTTGATTCCGACCGCAAGGGTAGTGTTGAAGGAATCAACAGGAATATATTGCTTCGAGAGGTTCAAGGCTGGCTTGAATGAGTCAAGACCGACAAAGATATTGATTCCGTTAGGATGGAAATTCACAGCACCGCCATATGATTCTCCGAATGTCGACTGAGCATAGCTTGCAGAGAATGACAGCCATCTGAAGAGTGCCCAGTTTATTGATCCTCTTGCCTCCCACCAGCTGTATGGTCCGTCAAATCGGTAAGTTCCGAGAGCTCCTACAGACAACCTCTTGTAAAAAGGCATGCGCAACTCCAATCCAACATGGGATGTCATGCTAAGCATCTCCTTAAGCATATCATTAGTTGATAACACTTTAGGTGATATTATATTCAGCAATTCTTCACCCATTGCAGCAAATTCTTCTTCAACGTCAAGTTCTTCACTTCCTATATTGTCAAAGCCGGCATACTCAAGGGTACGCGATGCGCTTTCAAGTCTGGACACACCGCTCATATGAACGAATCCCAAATCTGTAACTGATGCTGAAAGAGTCAGCCAGCTCAAGATATCATACGTAAAGCCAAGGTCTACGGCACCACCGAAATTTCTTGAATTCTTTGCTGCTTCCAGAATCTCCTTATAATCTGGAATATTCAATCCGCTGATCATTGCATTTTCATCTGTCTCAAGGCTAAGTCCAGGTGCATAGAAAAAGCCGTGCCCCTGTGAGTCAACCTTCCAGACATCCTCATTCATTGTCAACGACAGCTTGTCTACCCGATATGAGGCCTTTGCCAGAGCTGCTATCAGCTTTAGCTTGAAACCGATACGAAGCTTCTCTCCGATTGATCTGGAATAACCGTATGAAAGTTCTAGTCTAGAGTCTGCATTCACTCCAAAATCCGTCATATCCAATGTGTTACCACCTTGCTTTGCCCAAGAGAAAAGTGAACCGGGGATATTGCTTCTCACATCTGCCTTCAAAGACAAGTCCAAGGTATTGAAGCTTTTTCCAGCATGAAATCCCAAAGACAACACAGAAAGATCGACATTGGCGTTTATCGGATTATTTGTCTGAATTCCTTTCATGAAGTCATCTGCAGGCACATCAGGACTGAGGAATGTATTCAGATTGCCCTTACCGTCAGGATAAAGAAAAGTGGACAGAGACATTGGCGTTTCTACCCCTGCAGTCGTATAGCCGAGTACAGGAATTGCAAAATATCCTCTGTCGCTGGCCATTGCCGGATTGAGTTTGTGTTTGTATGTGTAGCCGTCCAAGAAATATCCTGTCCTGAAATTATGCTGTGCTGATGCTGCACAGAATGAAAGTGCTGCAACAAGTAAAGAAATGAGTTTCTTCATAATACAGATTCTAGTTTTTGTTGTCCTCTTTATATGTCACACCTTTTGGAAGGCATACTGAAATGTCTGTGAGCTGTATATACTGATTCTTGTTGAGAACAGCTTTTTCACCGCTTACTGCGGTCGTCATGTCAAGGTGAACACCATCAAGAATCAGCTGCCCCTTGTTGGTCATTCTGATCATTACAGGGTTGACGGCAGGGGACTGCAGACTACCAGCCTTGATGTCTCCACTCATTTCAAGAGCAATATGATCAAGTGTATTTCCTTCAACATCAATTGCTTGTGCCTTGAGATCGAAATCAAAAGGAAGAGCATTTATAAGATTGAATTTCACCACAACCTCAGCGACATCGACCTCTGAAATATCTAGGCCCAATCCGTTGATATTCTCATTGACCTTTATGCAGAAATCCTTACCAAAGGAATCAGCCGTGAGAGAGTAATCAACTGCTACTTCATACGAACTTTCCGGCTTTACCACAATCGAGAACATCTCATCTGACACTGGTGCAATGTGAAAATCGACTCTGTCTGGGAGAGGGGAGAATGGGAAATCGTTCAATTCAAAACTGTAGTGAGAGAAAGATGGTTCCCCACCGACAGCGGCAGGTATGGCATTTATATTCAAGGTCTCAGACCAAAGTATATCGCTGCATTCATTGATTGATGCCTGGGCCTCTGCATTGAAATTCATTGAAAAAGGTAATGAATTTGTGACATCAAGCCCTAGTTTCAAGTCATCAAAATCCAATGTATATTGCTCATTACCAATATCTTCTGACAAATCCTTCAAAGAGAAGGACGCCTCCATACAGGTATAATCTGCAACATTAATGTCTGCCTCTACTGATTCCACTTTCATCTGATCCAAATGAAGATATGTGGTGATAATAGGGTAGAACAGGCCGGTAGAAGTGCAATCATCAGACATGACATATATACTGCCATCCATTTCCACATGTGCATCTATATAGAGATGACCTGGGGAGATAATACCTTGATTTTCAGGCATTTTAGCAAAATCTACCCCATCAAGAGCAATGCATATCTCTGTGTTATTGGGAGTTACGGCAAGAGGAGCTGTGGACTGGAGCGTGTGATGATTTACCTTTTCAAATCCAACCGGAACATTTCCCACGACTATCCATGTCGGAAATACAAGTGCCAGACCTTCTTGAATATAGATCTTGTTGAATGGGAAATCCTTGGTATCATATGAAAATTTCACAGTCATATCAGCCGATACATCAGCATAGACGATATCAGTGATCAGCTCAGGAATGTCAGTCTGATCAATCTCAACATCATATTCGATCTTGGTGAATTCTATAGGACCGAACTTTATTCCAGGGCTCAGCTCCGGAATCATGATCGGAGTGTTGATTGTAGTCTGATTTGGATTGTCGGCATCATACCCATCAAATACAATTGACGGAATCTCGACTGATCTGGCAATCTGACCGCTCATGACCTCCATATAATAGTCTCCGTTGTCTCGAGCCTTCAGATATTTGTCGAATTCAAGATTGCCCATGACCTCATGGAGATATATCGGCTTGGAGCCTCCTATAGGAAATGTAACTTTGTCAAGAACATGGACCTCATCAACTATTATCTGGTCCAGATCATATTCTGGATTTACGCATGACATCAGCAAGACAGCAGCCAGAATACCAAATAGAATTCTTCCAGGACGATTCATAACATTAAGTTTAGACCTTCAACTTATACAGACGACAAATTTACTATCAAAATAGTTATCATACAATTTTTAAATTGAATTTCAGACTTATAACAATGATTTATAATCAATCGCAAGTCCTCGCACTATTGTTACATAATATATATTATGTTAAGTTGACAAGGAAACACCACTCTTCTTATGTATAATATTTGCAATATGACGGAATTCTGCTATTTTTGCTAAAATTATGAACAAAAGGTTCATCATACTTTTATTTGCTGCAATTCTTGCTTTCGCGTTTTCTGATAATTCACAAAGCAAGGAAAGTTTTTCTTTTGTTCATGAACATTCGCTCGACGAGATCAATGAGATTTCGTTCAATGAGGACGGTCCGTCCTCCGTATACGGAATTCCTCGTCAGAATTCATATTCGTCTCCAGCACGTACAGTCCAGGTTGCCAAAAGGCCATCGTCTACCGGACACAACAATATTTCGTCAGCAGTCAAGGCTGGTAAAAATCTTGACTCAAAAGTCTATCTTCACACACTTGCCTTACGCCAGTGTGATTTTTCGGGTAAATTCAGGACGCAAAGACGTCTGATTTCACTTCGAAAACTCGTCATTTAGCCTTTTCCATAATATCTTGAATCCAATGCAGAATACTCTCTGCATCGCGTCTTTTCATTCTCATGAAAATGCATTTTCAAAGGTCTTGAAGTGTATTAAAATTCAGGGAATGGCACTATAACATTTATATTTAATTTATTAAATTACAAAGAATTATGGAAAGAGAATTCATCAGAGTACGCTCTATCAAAGATATCGTCATATCATCACTGCTTCTTACTATTGGATCAGTCCTTGTGATCCTACAGACCTCAGACTCAATCAATATTACAGGCTTCTTCATGCTGCTGACCGGTCTCCTGCTGTTCTTCGTCCTTAAATCTGCATATAAGGACAATGTAAGCGGTGAAAAATTCAATAAGAAAGAGAGATTTTTCTCTCAAGACATGCATGAAAGACTCTGCAAGGCAATTAGCTGTCCTCAGGATATGGACTTCAGTGCAGAAGATAAAGGAAGCACTCTCAGACTCGATATATATTACAACAAGTCCAAAGTGCTCGTGCAGCTGCATGAATACATACCTCACACCTATGAACCATGCTCCCCTCTCGTGGAATATGACCGCACCAAGGGAGCAGCATTCATCTGCAAATAAACTCATCAAATAAACTATGTTACAAATTCTTACTCTATTGGGAGCTCTGGGTATGTTCCTATACGGAATGAACCTGATGAGCTCCGGACTTCAGAAAGCGGCCGGGGACAGACTCCGTGGATTTCTGTCATCTATGACATCTAATCCGTTTAAAGGTGTTCTCACCGGACTCGGAGTGACAACTGTAATCCAATCATCTTCAGCGACTACAGTAATGGTCGTCAGCTTCGTTAATGCCGGCCTCCTGACTCTCGCCCAGGCAATCAGCGTCATCATGGGAGCCAATATCGGTACGACTGTAACCGCATGGCTGGTGTCATGGCTGGGATTCAAGGCTGATATCTCAATCTTTGCTGTTCCTCTGATGGCAGTAGGATTCGTTCTATCATGCTCAAAGAAAAGCAGCAGAAGGAACATTTCCGAGCTGATAGTCGGCTTCTCACTGCTGTTCCTGGGCCTCTCGCTCATGAAGAACTCGGTGCCTGACCTGCGTGAAACTCCTGAAGTCCTGGCATTTATCCAAAGCTGGCAGGGACCTGGCATCGGCAATGTGCTGTTATTCCTCGTTGTGGGCACAATACTGACCTTGGTCCTTCAGTCTTCAAGCGCGACTATGGCATTGACCATCATGATGCTGAACTTCGGGTGGATAAACTTCGATATGGCATGCGCGATGGTGCTCGGAGAAAACATCGGTACAACGATTACAGCAAATATTGCCGCTTCGGTAGGTAATGCGTCGGCCAAGAGGTCAGCACTCGCCCACACCGTCTTCAACGTGTTCGGAGTCATCTGGGCCATCATCTTCTTCGGACTGTTCCTTAAACTGGTAGGAGGCATCACAGCGGGTATTTTCGGGTTGCCAAACCCTGCCGCTGAAGGGTTCAAGGTTGTTGCTGGTGTTGACGGAGCACAGTCAGAATCACAGACAGCTGCTCTCTACGGACTTTCGATGCTCCATACCTTGTTCAACACCATCAACACATTGATTCTCATATGGTTTATACCATTTATTGAGAAGCTTGTATGTAAAATCATCAAGAACAAGAAGAACGAAGAAAAAGAGGTATTCAGACTCAAGTATATCGAAGCCGGCCCGTTGGCTACACCGGAACTTGCTCTTGAGCAGGCCAGCAAGGAGATCATCCACTTTGCCCAGATTTCACGCAACGGCCTTGGATACGTCCGTTCTGCCATCAATGAGACTGACCGTGACAAGTTCGAGGAATATCGTGCCAAGCTTGTGAAATACGAGGAGATATCAGACAAGATCGAGTACGAGATTGCCACATTCCTAAACGACGTGTCGGCCCAGGAGATCAGTCAGAACACCTCAAGACAGATCAAGGCCATGTACAAGATAATCGGTGAACTGGAGTCTCTTGGAGATTCCGGAGAGTCGATCAGCCGTATCCTTTCGCGCAGAAACATTCACAAGAAGGAGTTTGATGCTGATACCATCAAGAAGCTCAATAAGTTGATTGATGCGGTTGACAATGCATACGTAGCTATGATCGATAACCTTACCAAGGCAGATGAAGGCCATCTTGAGGAAGTATCCAACGCATACGCAGCCGAGGAGCGCATCAATAACCTCCGCAATGACCTTCGCGACGAAGAAATCGAGAGCATCGAACACGAGCGCAAGAACTATCAGACCAGCGTCTACTACCTCGATATAGTCAACGAACTGGAGAAGATGGGAGACTTCATGATCAATATTTCTCAGGATCTGGAGAAATGCCACTTCAGGATTTCCTAATCTCATGAATATTTGATAATTTTGCAGCCCCATCTTTGGGGCTGTAATTTTTTATGCACTGTCATCCTGAGCGAAGCGAAGGATCTTTAAAATAATCTCTATGGCAAGAAAGAAGCAGGACATCATCCTGGAAAACGTTGTAATTGAGGCTGTTGCAGCTGAAGGCAAGGCATTGGCAAAGGTAGACGGAGCTGTGTTGTTCGTACAGTTCGCAGTGCCTGGTGACGTTGTAGACGTAAAGGTCACCAAGAAGAAGAAAAACTACATGGAGGGCTTCATCCTCCGTATGGTAAAGCCGTCAGAGCACCGTCTGGAGCCTTTCTGCAAGCATTTTGGCGTATGCGGTGGCTGCAAATGGCAGCCGCTCCCATACCAGATGCAGCTTGAGGCAAAGCAGCAGCAGGTATATGACCAGCTCGTTCGCATCGGTCACCTTGACGTGCCTGAAATCACCCCTATCCTCGGCTCTGAGGAGACTACCTATTATAGAAACAAGCTCGAGTTCACATTCTCGCAGCGCCGCTGGATCTTCGAAAACGAAGATGCTGAAGCACTTTCTGAGAAGGAGAAATACGGTCTCGGATTCCATGTAGGCCGCTTCTTCGACAAGGTTCTGGACATCGACCACTGCTATCTCCAGCCAGAGCCATCAAATGCAATCCGCTTGTTCATAAAGAAATACGCGCTTGAGCACGGACTTACATTCTTCAACATCCGTGAGCACGAGGGTTTCCTCCGCAACATGATCGTACGCACGACTCAGGAGGGTAACGTGATGCTCATCCTCTGCTTCTACTACGAGGATGCAGAGGCCCGCACCGCCCTGCTCGATGCGATTGCAGCCGAGTTCCCGCAGATCACTTCCCTCTTCTATGTGATCAATGGCAAGGCAAACGACTCGATTTCAGACCAGGAATGCGTGCTTTACAAGGGTGAGGACGCCATCTACGAATACATGGAAGGCCTCAAGTTCAAGATCGGTCCGAAGTCATTCTACCAGACCAATACAAA
>JAEIGA010007224.1_pt1 | contig 16893 bp, 14 predicted proteins | sample 9270691 | NCBI WGS metagenome assembly JAEIGA01 (sample SAMN17057246, study PRJNA624740) | gut metagenome | biome: biome; isolation source: fecal sample | host: Bos grunniens | place: China: Xizang | collected 2019
CTAATGACTTACATATATTTAAAGAAGTTTATAATTGCAATATTATACAAGGATTTAAACATTTCCAAGATATTGGAGTTTTAGAAATTATAACTTGTGGTGCAACACATGGTTATTTTCCAATATTATATGTAAATGAAAAAACAGTTAGAGCACAAATTGGAATTGCTGTGGATTGTTATAAAAAATATTTTGGTAAAAAACCAAGAGGAATTTGGCTTCCAGAATGTGGATATGTTCCAGAAGCTGATAAGTATTTACGTGAATTTGGAATTGAATTTGCAATGATAGAATCTCATGGTATATTATATGCAGATCCTACTCCAATTTATGGAACTTATGCACCAATTACTTCACCAGATGGACTTACTGTATTTGGTAGAGATATTGAATCTTCAAAACAAGTATGGAGCTCTATTTGTGGTTATCCTGGTGATTATAATTATAGAGAGTTTTATAGAGATATTGGATATGATTTAGATTATGAATATATAAAACCATATATTGCACATAACGGAGTTCGTGTTCCAACAAGTATTAAATATTATAGAATTACTGGAAAAGATTGTGAAAAAGATTATTATAATGTTCAATGGGCAAAAGATACTGCTGAAATGCAAGCAGGACATTTCTTGAATTGTAGAACAGAACAAATTAATGATTTGGCAAGTTATATGGAAGTTCCCCCAATTATAAATTGTCCTTATGATGCAGAACTTTATGGACATTGGTGGTATGAAGGTCCATATTGGTTATATATATTATTTAAAAAGATTTATTATGATGAGTGTAATTTTAAATTAATAACACCAGCAGAATATATTGATATGTATCCTAATATTCAATTATCTACGCCATGTAGATCAAGTTGGGGAGCAAATGGTTATAGTGAAGTTTGGCTTAATGAAACAAATGATTATGCAGTTCGCCATATACATAAAGTAGGAGATAGAATGTGTGAGCTTGCTTATCTTTATCCAAATGAAACAGATGAATTAAGAAGGAGAGCTTTAAATCAATGTGCAAGAGAAGTTGTTTTAGCACAAAGTAGTGACTGGACTTTTATTATAACTAATGGAACTATGGTAGAATATGCACATAAAGCTATAAAAGATTATACAGGAAGATTTAATAAATTATATAATCAAATAAAAAATGATTGCATAGATGAGAAATTTTTAGCTGATATTGAAGAAAAGGATGCTATATTCCCAGAAATAAATTATATGTATTACTATTAATTCAGGAGGTAATTATGATGGTATATGATAAATGTCATGAACTTGCACAAGCGATAAAAGAAAGTAAAGAATATAAAGAATATAAAGAAATAAAAAATCATGTTTATGGAGAACTTAACTTAAAAGATAAAGTTGAAGAGTTTGAAAAAATAAGATATGAAGAACAAGTATTAGCAATGCAAGGTGAAAAACAAAATGAAGCAAAAATGGCAAGATTACAAGAATTATATGCAATATTAGTTCAAGAACCTGTGGTAAAAGATTATTTTGAAAAAGAAGTAAAATTTAATTTAATGATTGCTGATGTTAATAAAATAATTGGTGAATCAATAAAAGATGTTTTATAATATTGAAAAAGAGTTTATAAATTTATTTATAGACTCTTTTTATTATTTTAAATAAAAATTTAAACAATTTACATAATTTGTTGCAAAAATACTTGACAAGTCATAAGCAAGTATGTATAATAGTAAAAATTATCAGATTTTAGCAAACAGAATAATAGATGTAATAAGGGGAGAGATACAATGGTTGATTTACATATTCATACTACTGAATCAGATGGACACGACACCCCAAAAGAAATATTAGAGAAAGCTGAGAAGCTAAAATTGAGTATAATATCCATAACAGATCACGAATCTTGTAGTGCATATGATATACTTGATAAAGAAGAAGTATCTAAAATTTTTTCTGGAAAAGTAATAAAGGGCATTGAACTTAAATCTTGTCATAATGGTAGAATTGTAGATATCTTAGGATATGGAATAGACACAGAAATTATAAACAAGTACCTAGAAGAAGTTTACAAGGAAAAAACACATGCATTTTTACAAAAAAAATATTTAAAATCTTTTTATGAGCAAGCACGAGAAATGAACTTAAAGCTAACTCCTATAGATGAGTTAGAATGGAATCCAGACAAGGATTGGGCTAGTGTTACATTTTACAAAGAAATAAAAAATCATAAAGAAAATTATAATAAATTGCCAGATGATTTATTAAGAGATTTTGAAACATTTAGGACATATTATCATAGTCAAGAAACAATGTTTTATATCGATAAAACTGGCGATTATCCAACACCTGATAAAGTTATAGAGTACATACATAAAGCAGGTGGGAAAGCTTTTTTAGCACATATCTATAGATATGAATGGATTGATGATAAAATAGCTTATATAGATGATTTTATTAAAAATTTTGATTTAGATGGAATAGAATGTTTTTATAGTACATTTACAGTAGATCAAAGTAAAAAATTAGTTGATTATTGTGAGAATAATAATTTATTGATAAGCGGTGGAAGTGATTATCATGGTTCTTTTAAACCAACAGTATCACTTGGATTAGATTATAACTATGAAAAATATTTAACATGGATTAATAAATAAACGCTTGACTTATATTATTCAATATGTTAACATAATTGTATGATTAGAGTGTACCTAGCAAAAGCGAGCGGTACAAAGTAGCTAAAAAACTACTACACAGAAATAAAGATTTGGGGAATAAATTAATTAAGATATAACGAAATCTTATGGAGGAGTCTAATACATTATAGTATTACTCTGCCATGAGATTTTTTTTATTCTTAAAATTTTCGAGCGAAGCGAAGAAAAGCTTTTAGAATAAAATTATGCTGTGTATTTTTTTATTCTTGAAATTTATGTATTTTTTATTCTTATTTTTATTTTTGAAATCTTTGAGTATTTTTCTATAATTATTATAATTACTACTTTTATATTATAAAAAGGGGGAAGAAATATGAAAGTAATTGAAGTAAAAAACTTAAAAAAGATTTTTAAAGTTAAGTTAAAAGAAAAAGGTTTAAAAGGAAGTATAAAATCAATTTTTAAACCTAAATATAAAGAAATTGAAGCAGTAAAAGATATTAATTTAGATGTTGAAGAAGGTGAAATAATAGCTTTTATTGGACCAAATGGTGCAGGTAAAAGTACAACAATAAAGATGCTTACAGGAATTTTATATCCTACTGCAGGAGAAATAAATATTTTAGGTATTGATCCAACTAAAAATAGAAAAAAATTAGCATATCAAATTGGTACTGTATTTGGTCAAAAAGAACAATTATGGACTCATTTGACACCTTATGATAATTTTAAATTTTTTGGTGCTATTTATGATATTGAAGAAAAGAAATTAGAAGAAAAAATTGCTGATATGATAAAAACTTTTGATTTAGAGGGTTTTATAAATACACCAGTTAGAAATTTATCTTTAGGTCAAAGAATAAGATGTGAAATAGTAGCTTCATTAATACATGAACCAAAGATATTATTTTTAGATGAGCCTACTATAGGATTAGATCCAGTAGTTAAAGAAAATGTAAGAAGTTTAATAAAGAAAATGAATAAAGAATATAATACAACAATATTTTTAACAAGTCATGATGTTGGAGATATTGAAAAATTATGTAAAAGAGTAATTATAATAAATGATGGAAAAATAATATTAGATGATTCAATGAAAAAATTAAAATATGATTATTTAAATAAAAAAATCATAGAAGTAAAAACAAGCAAAAAAGTTGTTATTAATAATGAAGATGGATTAGAAATTGTAAAAAACAAAGACTGCAATTTAAAAATTGAAATAGATAATTCTAAAAAGAATGTAATGGATGTAATAAAATTAATTAATCCTGATGATATTTTAGATATAAATATTTCTACTATACCTCTTGAAAATATAATAACAGAAATTTATAAAAAATAATTATTTTAGAAAAGAAGGTGAAAAAATGCGAAAATATTTACAAATATATAAAGCAACTATTATAGAAAATCTACATTATATAGCAAATATAATAATTGGTTTTTTCTCATTTTTAATAATGATATTTGTTCTTTTCAATTTATGGGAATATATGTATCAAGATACATCAAGTTATATAAATGGTTATAGTATGCATCAAATGTTTTGGTATGTTTTAATAACAGAAGGAATTTGGTTTGGTACTAGAAATAAAGCATTTATTTATGAAATAGGAGATACAATAAAATCTGGAAATATAGCATACAACATTAATAAGCCTTATAACTATGTTATTTATTTAGTTTTTAAAAATTTAGGTGATATAACAATTAAAGCTTTAATGTTTATGGGAATAGTTTTATTGGTTGGAAATATTTTTATAGCACCATTAGAAATTACTTTGATTTCAATTCCATTTATTTTAATAGTATTATTTTTAGGAATAATAATTAATATGCTTATAAGAATTGGAATAAGTTTAATATCTTTTTGGATTGAAGATTCACATCCTTTTCATTGGGTATATGACAAAATGATTTTAATTTTAGGTACATTATTACCAATTGAAATGTTTCCTATATATTTAAGACCAATTATAAAATGCTTACCAACATATGTTGTTATGTATGGTCCAGCAAAATTAATAGTTGATTTTAGTTTTATGAGTTTTAAAACAATCATAATAGCTCAAATAATTTATTTGTTTGTAGTAAGTGTAATTGTAGCTATTATGTATAATAAAGGAGTGAAAAAATTAAATGTTAATGGAGGTTAAAAAACATATAAAAATTATATTTTTATCAGTTAAATATAATTTAATGAAGCAAATGCTTAATAAGGTTACTTTTATAACTAATATCTTATTTATGATTTTAAATAATGCAACTTTTATTATTCAATGGTTAGTACTTTTTAATGTAAGAGATGACATTGGGGGATATGCATTTAATGAAGTATTATTGTTATGGGGGTTTGCAGCAGGTGCTTTTGGAATAGCACATATATTTTTTGATGGTGCTTTTGATATGTCAAAATTAATTATTAATGGAAAATTAGATACTTTTTTAGTTCAACCTAAAAATGTTCTTATAAGTGTTATAACTTCAAAAAGTAGTGTTTCAGCAATTGGCGATTTAATATATGGATATATAATTTTATTTATATATGGTTTTACAATTCCGAGATTTATATTGTTTACTTTTTTAATAATATTAGGTGGAATTGTTTTAACAGAAGTTTCTGTAATTATGAGTAGTTTATGTTTTTGGATAGTAAGAGGAGATTTGCTTGCAGATAATGTAAATAGTGTAATGACAAATTTTGCTACATATCCTGATACAATTTTTAAAAATTCAGTTAGATTATTATTATATACACTTATACCAGTAGGAATTAGTGCATATTTACCACTTAAAATAATGTTAAATTTCAATATATTGAATATTGGTATTATAATTGGAATGATAACATTATTTGGGATATTAGCCTTTACTTTATTTAATAAAGGATTAAAAAGATATTCTTCAAGTAATCTTATGACGTCAAGAATATAGAAGGAAAGTGTTGAATTTTAAGTAAAGTCATGTTATAATAGTGCATTATGTAAATTAAATAAAGGAGTTTTTTCGATGAGAATATATGATTTTTCATCTACATTAAATTTTGCAGTCACTAACTTAAATGATCCGGATAGAGATGTTTTTCAAGGATTTGAAGAAAAGTTTGATGAAAAAATGATGGATGCTGCTGCATATATTAGAAAATTATATGAAGAAGCATCAGTAGATGGTGAAATTACAGAAGAGGAATTTAAAGATTATATAATAGATGATTATGATAGAATTCTTGATCAAACTTATAGAAGTACAGATATTTATGCACTTTCAATGAAGTATATTGCTGTAAAATATTTAGAAGAACATCGCTCTGAAATTCCAGCTTTAAGAGAAGAAATAATAAGAAGAGGGTTAGTATATTCTGAAGAAGAAGCTTATACTGATAATTTCCATGAGAATTTATTAATAGTATTATTAGACCTTGAAAAAGATTTTGAGATTTATGTTCAAAATATGAGCGAGATAAATGGTGAGTTTTTAGAAGAAATAAAAGATTTTGAAAATAAATATGGAAAAGAAGAGGGCTTTAAAAAATATTGTGAAAAATACTCTAATATGAAATCTATTAATATGGTTACTAGAAGACATTTTATAAATTATGCATATTTGTCAATATTTGGAATAGAAGGTTCAGATGTATCTTTAAGTGAAAAATCACCAGTAATGAAGAATAAAAGAAGTTTTGCAATTAGAGAATATGTATCTAATTTTGCAGATAGAATAGAAGCTGATTATAGAGAAGAATTAGTTAAATCTATCATGTCATTAGCTGGTCAATTAGATAGATTTGGATTACTTATTGAATATCGAGATGAACATGCTAGAAAAATGAGAGATTTAAGATTACCAGGTCTTAAATATACTGTAACTTCACAAGAATTAAGAGAAAAAGAAGATAGAAATATTACAGAAGATGATTTAGAAAAAAGTAACAATCCTAGTGTGTTTACATTACTTAGTGAAAAAGAATTATCTAAATTACCACTAGATGTGTTATTAAGAATGAATTCGTTTTATAATAATAGATTAGCAAAAGTTGTTCAATCATATGCACTATGTTTATTTATATTAGAAGAAATTGGAGCAACAATGTTTGCTACAGAAGGAAAATATTTATCTAAAGATAGTATAGATAAATCTCTTTTAGATACATTACTTTTAAAATTTGAAATTATTAGATTGCCTATAAAAAGATTTTATGAAGTTTCACAAAGAAATATTGAAAATGATGTTGGTAATTTTAAAACAGAGGATATTGTTTTTGAAGATGGTGAAGAATCTGGAAAACAAGCAGCTGTCTTAAATATGAATGATTTTGCTAGAGATATGAAAAGAGTTTGGAAGAAAGAATATGAAACATATTTTGATAAACATATTCCAAATATTAGTAATAATTTAAAACAAGATATCTTATTTATAAATAAATTATATAATCCAATCTTTTTAAGTTATAGATTTAAAAATTTAGCAATGAAATCTGAATATGCTTACATGCATTATTTATCTCAAACAGAACCGAAAATGGTTTTGAATTTTGGACTTGTTTTACCTAGAGGACAAAACACTATTCAAAGAACAAAAAATGTATTCGTTGCTTCTGATGGTGGACTTAATTTTGCTAATAGATTACATACTATAGCAAATGAATATATCGATTTTATAATAGCATATACAGGTTCACCTTTAATTAGATTATATGAAGGAATAGAAGATTTTGATTATTTCGCAGATTATACTACAGCTCAACTTTTATTACCTATAACTAATTATCAATTAAAATATTTAAAAGAGTTAAAAAAAGGTAAGAAAAAAGATAAAGAAACGACTAAAAAAGTAGCTGAGATTTCTTTATTACATAGTGGAAATGAAGCATTAGTAGAACATATTATTTATAGTGCAGAAAGAACAACACCTATGTTAAGACATAGAGTGCCTGTAATTTCTTATGATAAAAAAGGAAATCCTGTAACTACTTATATTCCTAAAGTTAGATATTGGGATTCTAGAAATGGAAAAATATATACATTAAATGAATATGGAAAACTTGTAGGAACAGATGGAACAATAATTGAAATGAATGGAGAGAAAGTAGTAAATACTGTGAAGTGTCATGATGAATAAAAAAATATTAAAAGAAAAATTAAAAAATGAAGAATATGATGAGTGTATTTTAATTTTAAGAGAAGAATTAATAAATATATTAACTGATAAAATAAAGAAAGAAGATACTTATTTTCAGTTTTCAACAACAAAAGATTTATATAATAAAGCAAAGATAACTTTAACATTAGATGAAATACAAGTTGCTTATAAATTATATACTTTTGATACAATGTATGAAGTGGATAAATATGTTCTAGATCAAATGCTTGAGATGTATCAAGACATAAAACAAGCATCATAATAAAAATTATGCGGATTAGTAGATTTCTAACGAAAGCTACTAATCCGTTTTTATATTTTAAACTTTTATTTTGAGTTTAGATTGAGTTTTTATATTAATTATTGTATAATTATAACTCATTCTATATATAAGGAGGGTACATATGCAAAGTCGCAAGGGTATCGAAAAATCTAGTTCTGGAGGAACCAAGAAAAAACGGAAAATGCCAGTGATAGTGGCTATCGTTCTGGTAATTTTACTTGGTGTCTTCAGCGGGCCAGTCTCTAACATTTTGGGAGAAAAGCAAACACAAGAATTAATCAACCAACTGGAAGGCTATGTTTCGGAAGGCCTTAAAGAGACTGAGAACACAAACGGTAATACCGAAGAAACAACAAAACCAACAATTATTACTACAAATCCAGAAGGAACTTTGGAAATGTATGTAATTGATGTTGGACAAGCGGATTCCATTCTTTTTATTCAAGGGGATGAAGTTATGCTCGTGGACGCAGGGACACGAGGCGCAGGAGATGATGTTGCAGAATTTCTAAAGCAAAAAAACATTAATGAAATTGATATTCTTATTGGAACCCATCCTCATGAGGACCATATGGGTGGCATGATGGATATCTTAGAAAATTTCTCTGTTGAATGCTTTTACTTTCCACAACGTTCTGATGTTACCACTAAATATTATTTAGAAATTTTAGAGCATGTAGTGAATAACAAAGTTCCGTGTGGTAGTGCTGATGCTGCTGAAATCATTCCATTTGGTGAAGCAAGTATTCAGTTTATTACTTCTACAGAACCTAAAGAGGATAAAGATCTTAATAATTGCTCTATAGTCATTCGGTTAACATTTGGAGAAATTGATTTCTTCCTTGGTGGTGATATTGAAAAAGAAGTAGAAAGTGAAATTCTTGCATCCGGCTTGGAAATTGAATCTGAGATTTATAAAGCGTCTCATCATGGCAGTGATACTTCTAATACGAGGGAGTTAGTAGATGCTGTGAATCCAGATTATGTTTATATTTCCTGTGGCCTTTATAACAAACATAGTCATCCCAATCAGTCAGTGATTGAAATGTTTGAAGAACTGAAGCTTCCGGTTTATCGTACTGATGAAGTCGGTACAATTAGTGTTATTACAGATGGTAAAACTGTGACAACAGACAAAGAACCTGGAAGTTATATCAGTGGAGAGGAGAAGAATCAGTCAAAATGATTATAGTAAGTGTTATAAAAGTTGAACCTGACCTTATTACACTTGAAAATGATGAAACAGGTGAAACCTATCAAAAGCTGATTACAGAATTTCCGACACTTAAGCAGGGAATTCAAATGGGGCAGATTTTCGAGTTTGATATGGACAATGGTACAATAACTTTTAATGAAGAAGAAACCAAATCCAGAAAAGAAAAAGTGGCTGGCCTCTTGGCTCAGCTGCATAGAGTTTAAAAGAAAGGGAGCTAGCGAGATAAAAATCGCCAGCTCCTTTTCCATTTATTCATTGACTTTAAAACAAATCTTATATATAATATTCAAAGATAAAAGTTCAAATATTTATAAAATATTTAATAACAAGATAAGTAGGAGGAGTTTGAACAATGAGTTTTATTAATGATATCAAAGAAAAAGCAAAAAAAGATATTAAGACAATAGTTCTTCCAGAAGCATCTGATGCAAGAGTTGTTGGAGCAGCTGCAGTTGCTTTAACAGAAGGATATGCTAATGTTATTTTAGTTGGAAATGAAAATGAAATAAAAAATATAGCTAAAGAAAATAATTATGATATTTCTAAAGCTATTATAATTGATCCAAGAACTTCATCAAAAACAGAAACTTATGCTGAAATGTTATACGAGCTTAGAAAAGCAAAAGGTATGACTTTAGAAGAAGCAAAAGAAAAAGTTTTAGATGAAGTTTATTTTGGTATGATGATGGTAAAAGCTGAAGATGCTGATGGATTAGTTTCAGGAGCAATTCATTCTACATCAGATACTTTAAGACCAGCACTTCAAATACTTAAAACTGCACCAGGTACAAAACTTGTTTCAGCATTTTTCTTAATGGTAGTTCCAAATTGTGAATATGGTGAAAATGGAATATTTGTATTTGGAGATTGTGGATTAAATCAAAATCCAACAGCTGAAGAATTAGTTGAAATAGCTTATTCTTCAAGTAAAAGTTTTGAAAGTTTAGTTGGAAAAGAATCAAGAGTAGCAATGCTTTCTTATTCTACAATGGGAAGTGCTAAATCTGAATTAACAGATAAAGTAGTTGAAGCTACAAGAATAGCAAAAGAAAATTATCCAGAGATGAAAGTTGATGGGGAAATGCAATTAGATGCTGCCATAGTTCCTTCAGTAGGAAAATCAAAAGCACCTAATAGCGAAATTGCAGGAAGAGCTAATACATTAATATTCCCAGATTTAAATGCTGGAAATATTGGATATAAATTAACACAAAGATTAGCTAAAGCAGAAGCTTATGGACCTTTATGTCAAGGTATAGCAAAACCAGTTAATGATTTATCTAGAGGATGTAGTTTAGAAGATATTGCTGGAGTAATTGCTTTAACTGCTGTTCAAGCTCAAAATCAATAAGTTTTAGATTAAATAATATAAATTTTAGGAGGAAAATAATGAAAATTTTAGTTGTAAACTGTGGAAGTTCATCTTTAAAATATCAATTAATTAATATGGAAGATGAAAGTGTTTTAGCAAAAGGAAATTTTGAAAGAATTGGTGAACAAGAAGCTTTTGTTACACATAAAGTTAATGGAGAAAAATATGTTATTAAATCACCAGTTATGAACCATGAAGCAGCTTTAAAAATTATATTAGAGCAATTAGTTCATAAAGATTATGGTGTTATTAAAGAATTATCTGAAATTGATGCTGTAGGACATAGAGTAGTTCATGGAGGAGAAATTTTTGATAAATCAGTTAAAATTGATGAAGATGTAATTGCAAAAATTGAAGAATGTGCACCACTTGCACCACTTCACAATCCAGCGGCTGTTTTAGGAATTAGAGCTTGTCAAAAAGAAATTCCAGGAAAACCAATGGTAGCAGTATTTGATACAGCATTCCATCAAACAATGCCAAAAGAAAATTATATTTATCCAATTCCTTATGAATATTATGAAAAATATGGAATCAGAAAATACGGGGCTCATGGAACATCACATCAATATGTTTCAAAAATAGCTGCAGATTTAATTGGAAAAGATATTAAAGATTTAAAAATAGTTACTTGCCATTTAGGTCAAGGCGCTTCTATTACAGCAATTGATGGAGGAAAATCAGTTGATACTTCAATGGGACTTTCTCCTTTAGGTGGTATTGCAATGGTTACTCGTTCAGGAGATTTAGATCCATCAGTTGTTACTGACATTATGGATAGAGAAGGTTTAACACCAAAAGAAATGAATTCAATTTTAAATAAAAAATCAGGTCTATATGGAATAACAGGATTAAATCCAGACTTTAGAGAAATAGAACTTGCATCTTATGAAGATGATAAACCAAAAGCTAAAGTTGCAATTGAATTATTTACAAAAACAATAGCTCAATTTGTTGCTAAATATGCTGTTTCTTTAAAAGGAATAGATGCAGTTGTATTTACTGGAGGAATTGGAGAAAATCAAATTAATATAAGAAAGAAAATATGTGAAAACTTAGAATGGATGGGACTTAATATTGATTTAGATAAAAATAATGTTAGAAGTGAAGAAGTTGAAATTTCAAAACCAGATTCTAAAGTTAAAGCTTATATAATTCCAACAAATGAAGAATTAGTTATAGCAAGAGACACAAAGGCTCTTATATAGATTGATACATTAAAGCGTTACAAATTCTTGTAACGCTTTTTTGGATAAATTCACTTAAAAAACACAAAAGGGACATTTTTTAGTTGATTTATATGATATAATTCCCTTGTCGACATTTTATTTTTTAAAGAATTAAAATTACTTAAGTTATATAATCATTGGAGATTTAAATAACTGAATTAAAATTAGGAGGTTATTATGAAAGTACTTGTACTAAACTGTGGAAGTTCTTCTTTAAAATGTCAATTAATTGATATGACAAACGAAGAAAGAATTATGAAAGGACATTATGATAGAATTGGTGGTTCTAGATCATCATTAAGATTTAATGTCAGAGGAAATAAAACAGAAATTGAACATCCAGCAAGAAATTTTGAAGAGGCTATAGGAGAAATTTTAAATTTACTTGTTAGTGATGAATATAAAGTAATTGAAAGCTTAGATGAAATTTCAGCAGTAGGACATAGAGTAGTTCATGGAGGAGAAAAATTTACAGAGTCTGTTATTATAACAGATGAAGTTATAAAAGGGATTGAAGATTGTATAACACTTGCGCCACTTCATAATCCAGCTAGTTTGGCAGGAATTAGAGCGACTAAAAAATTATTACCTAAAGTTCCGATGGTGGCAGTATTTGATACATCTTTCCATCAAACATTAGAAGAAAAAGCTTATATTTATAATTTACCATATAAATATTATGATGATTATAAAATAAGAAAATATGGAGCGCATGGTATATCTCATAAATATGTGTCTGAAAGAATATCTCAAATAGTAGGAGATAAAAATATAAAAGTTATTAATTGCCATTTAGGACAAGGCGCTTCATTATGTGCTATAAAAAATGGAAAAGCAGTTGATACAACTATGGGTTTAACACCACTCGCAGGTTTACCAATGGGAACTAGATGTGGTGATGTTGATCCATCAATTATCCCAACCGTTATGAAATTATATGATATTAAACCAGATGAAATGCTAAGAATTATGAATAAAGAATCTGGCGCCTGGGGAGTTTCTGGAGTATCAACAGATTTTAGAGATATTGAAAGGGCAGCCACTGAAGGAGATAAAAGATCTATTTTAGCGTTAGATAGTAGAGCATATATAATAGCTCAATACATAGCTAAAATGATGGTTTCTTTAGGTGGAGCTGATTATATAACATTTTCTGGTGGAATTGGAGAAAATGGTTTTGAAGAAAGAGAAAGAATTTGTAAGCAATTAGAATTTTTAGGAGTTAAATTAGATTCTGAATTAAATAAAACAAGAGGAAAAGAAGCTTGTATATCTGCTGAAGATTCTAAAATAAAATTATATATAGTTCCAACAAATGAAGAAATAATGATAGCAAGAGATACAAATAATTTAGTAAAATAATTCAAATGAAAAATGGAGGTTAAGCTTATATGAAGAAATGGGTAAAAGTTATTGTATTAGTTGTTTTATTAATATTAGCAATGTTTATTGCAAGAAATACTGCTAATATTAACACAAATAATGTTAATGTCGATAATACAATAAAAAATAATGAATCTAAAAAAGAAGAAAATGATGAAACAAAAGAAAAAGAGTATAGCGAAGACATTGAAGTTGTAGCTACTCTTGAAGATACTATAACGAATAATAGTGCTTGGTGTGGTACATTTCAACTTGTATGGAATGATATGCAAGATGAAGTGGTAAAACAAGATATAGTATTTCAAAAACAAATAGAATTAGTTGAAAATTTAAACAAACAAACTTTCAAAGAAGAAGATATTTCAGAAGAATATTATTATAAAACTTATGGCTTAAAAACTCTTGATTTAAAAGAAAAAATTGAGCAAGGTATTAAAGAAAAGTTTGATCAAAATAGTGATATTTTAGATTTATTAGACTGGAATGGAGTACCTAAAGATGATTCTGGCTATACAACAAGTCATAAAGAATATTTATTTTATGTAATGCTTTATAGAGAATTTAATTTTGAAAATGAGTTTGAAGAATTAGAGCCTTCAACTTTTAAAGGTACTAAAGAAGAATATGAGGATATAAAATTCTTTGGACTTGAATTAAATGGAAATTATAAAGCAAGAAAACAAATTAATGTTTTGTATTATAATTCTGAAGAAGATTTTGCAGTAAAATTAAATACTAAAGAAGGCGATGAAGTTATTTTAGTAAAAGGGGATAATGGAGATACTTTTGATGATATTTATAATAATGCATTATTAAAAGAAAATTCATATGATAAATTGAAAACATTATTTACAGAAAATGATACTTTAAAAGTTCCAAATTTAGACATAGATGTATTAAAAAAATATGAAGAATTAATGGAAAATGGTGATGGAACTAAATTATTTTATGCAGCTGATGGTGATGTTTGTTCAATAAAAAATGCAATTCAAACAATTAAATTTACACTTGATAAAACTGGTGGAAAAATAAAGAGTGAAGCTGTAATAGAAATGACAAAAGATTCTGCAATGATTATGGATCCAGAAGAAGTGGAATATAGATATTTTGAATTTGATAGTGAATTTACAATCTTTTTAAGAGAAGAGGGAAAAGATAAACCATATTTTGCTGCTAATATTGATGATATTACATTATTCCAAGAATAAAATTAATTTTTTATATAATAATAAATAATATTTAATTTTTAAAATATTTAAAAATAATTTGTTAGCCGTATTGTATTTTATTGAATTTTAAAATACAATATGGCTAGATTATTTTTAGGCTATAAATTTTAAGCAGAAAGGAAAAAAATATATGAAAATATTAGTTTTAAATTGTGGTAGTAGTTCTTTAAAATTTCAATTAATAGATATGGATAATGAAGAAAGACTTGTTAAAGGAAATTTTGAAAGAATTGGTGGAATGAAGACTACTCTAAAATTAAATATTAGAGGAGAAAAATCAGAAATATTACGTATAGCTAGAGATTATGACGAAGCTATAGAATTTGTATTAGAAGTATTATTGAAACCAGAATATAATTTATTAAAAAGTTTAGATGAAATTGCAGGTATTGGACATAGAATAGTACATGGTGGAGAATTGTTTAGTGAATCAACAATTATAACAGATGAAGTTGTTGAAGAAATTGAAAAATGTACAGCTTTAGCACCACTTCATAATCCAGCTGGTGTAGCAGGAATAAAAGCTGCAAGAAAAGCACTTCCTGGAAAACCAATGGTAGTTGTATTTGACACATCTTTTCATCAAACTATGCCAGCAAAAGCATATATATATCAAATACCATATAGATATTATACAAGTTATAAAATTCGTAAATATGGTTTCCATGGTACATCACATAGATATGTTGCAACTAGAGTGGCAGAGATGACTAATAAAGATATAAAAGATTTAAAAATAATAAATTGTCATTTAGGACAAGGAGCTTCTATTTGTGCGATAGATGGAGGAAAATCAGTTGATACTTCAATGGGACTTACTCCTTTAGCAGGTATTCCTATGGCAACAAGATCTGGAGATATAGATCCTGCTATAATTCCATATATTATGAAACTTGATAATATAGCTCCAGAAGATATGGAAAATATATTAAATAAACAATCTGGAGCCTGGGGAGTTTCAGGAGTTTCTTCAGATTATAGAGATATTGAAGATGGTTATGAAATGAATGATTATAGATCTGTGCTTGCTTTAGAAAGTCAAGCATATAAAGTAGCACAATATATTGGACAATATATTGTAAGTTTAGGTGGAGTTGATATTATAACTTTTGCAGGTGGAGTTGGAGAAAATGGATCTCAAACTAGAGAAAGAATTTGTGAATATTTAAAATTTTTAGGATTAGAATTAGATTTAGAAGCAAATAAGGTTAGAGGAAAAGAAATGAAAATATCAGCAGAAAATTCAAAAATTGGAGTTTATGTTGTACCAACTAATGAAGAATTAATGATAGCAAGAGATACAAAAAACATTATTGAAAATTTATAAAAACATAGGAGAATTTAATGGCATTTGACGGAATAGTAACAAAAGCAGTTATATCAGAATTGAATAAAGTACTTATAGGTGCTAAAGTTAATAAAGTTTTAGAACCAAATAAAAATGAAATTGTTTTAGAAGTATATAATAATGGTGAAAAATATTTTTTAGAGCTTTCAATACATCCTGAAAGTTGTAGAATAGGTTTGACTTCATATTTGAAATCAAACCCTCAAAATGCATATAATTTTTGTATGCTACTTAGAAAATATTTAGTTGGAACAAGAATTGTTTCAATAACTAATTATGATTTAGAAAGAACTGTTGAAATAAAATTTGAGGGATATAATGAGCTTAATGATTTAGTAAAAAGAAAATTATATATTGAAATAATGAGCAGACAAAGTAATATAATTTTAACTAATGAAAAAGAAATTATAATTGATACTTTAAAACATTTAGATAGTGGAAGTAGATCATTATTACCAGCACACCCATTTACTTATACACCAATTACAAAAGTAAGTTTTATTGATATTGAAAATTTTGAAGAATTTTATGAATTAGTTGAAGAAAGTGGAGAAAGTTCAATAACTAGAAAATTACCAGAAATTTTTATAGGTTTTAGTAAAACTTTTGTAAGAAATGTTTTAAATAAATTAGAAATTAATGATGAGCAATGCTCTTTAGAAGAATTAGAAAGAATTTATGATTATTTAAAAGAACTAATTTCTAATTTAGATACTAATGAAATTGTGTGTGTTGATTTAGTAAAAGATTATACAATTGAATTAGGAAATAAAAATGATGAATTACAAATAAATAAATTTATTGATAAGTATTATTATTTAAAAGAGCAAAGTTTGGTTTTTAATAATAGTAAAAATAATTTATTAAGAATTATTTCTAGCAGTTTAAAAAAGGTATATAAGAAGCTTGAAAATATAAATCAAAAATTAAAAGAATGTGAAGATATGGATAAATATAAAATATATGGAGAACTTCTAATTGCGAATTTATATAGGTTTGATAATGATAAAAATTTAAGTGAAATTGAATTATTTAATTATTATACAAATGAGAATA
>JAEIGA010007225.1_pt1 | contig 16892 bp, 14 predicted proteins | sample 9270691 | NCBI WGS metagenome assembly JAEIGA01 (sample SAMN17057246, study PRJNA624740) | gut metagenome | biome: biome; isolation source: fecal sample | host: Bos grunniens | place: China: Xizang | collected 2019
CCGACTTCGGTAGTGCGACTACAGAATTACAATGTGATGATACCGGTGCGTTAGTGTCAACTGGAAAAGTACCTTATTATAATGAGGGCGTTTCGCATAAAGCACGATTCTCATTTACTGGGGGTTACTTATGTCGTTTTGGACGTAGTTTTTATGGCTATATGGGTGCTGGATACGGATATCGTACATTGGCATGGGAGACGGTTGATAAAGAATTAGTAGAAAATATCGATCACTCTGTCTCTGGTGTAGCAGCAGAATTGGGTCTGATAGGAACTTTCAAAAGATTTACTCTCTCTGTAGGTTGTCAGGCTCTCAACTTCAAGTATCCTGAATTGAATGTGGGATTTGGATATTTCTTCTAATGTTGTGGTACGTGTTTTTTGAATCAATATATAATAATAAAGGATGAAAAAGATAGTATTATATGTAGTGCTTGTTGTGTGCTCTTTTTGTGTAAATGCGCAAGAGTTGTCTCCTGAGGAAGTTGCGAAACTTAAGAAGGAGATGAATGATATCAAGCGAAGTGAAGATTTCGTTTTTGCGGAGGGTTTTGCTGAGTATCTGTCAGATGAAGGCGATAAGGCTGTGTCTCAGGCAACTCAGCAGTCTATGATGAAATTGCAGACCCAAGTTATGACTGTTTTTGCCCAACACTTGCATATGAGCAAAGAGGATGTGCAGGCAATTTGGGATGTTATTGAAGATAAATGTCAAAATGTGGAGATCACAGCAGGTGATGTCACACGCTCATTCTTCTACGTAAGTAAGGAGGTTTTGTCCGGTATTATGCCCGATATCAACCTCTTCCCCAATAGAAAAAAGAAAGCAGAACAATTGGAAGCTGCTACTCCTGCCCCAACCCCAGTTGCACAGCCTGAGATTGCTCAAGCAGAGCCCATTAAAGCGGAACCGGTAGTTGCACAGAACGCAGAGCCGGTAGTTGCTCAGGTTGTTGAGGCAAAGAAGGAGGAGCAAGAGGTGAAGGTCGAAGAGACGGTAAAAGCAGAAGAGACTGTTGCTGTCGAAGAGAAAAAAGCAGAACCTGAAACAAAGGCTGCTGAAGTACAGACACAAGTTATCGTTCAGACCCAAACAACTCAGGTTGCTGTAGTAACACAGACTGTCGAGGAGGCAAAGCAGGAGGCTGCAGCTGTAAAGTCTGAGACAGTTGTCGTTAATTCTGAACCTGTAGTTGTAAAGTCTGAAGCTGAGACAGTAAAGTCAGAACCTGTAGTTGTAGAGACTCCGGCACCGGCTCCCGCTCCTACCCCAGCCCCCACTCCCGCTCCAGAGCCTGCTCCGGCTCCTGCAGCAGTGAAAGTTGCTGTACCTGATTTGTGTCAGGCCATGTTGGACAAGAAGAACTATAAAGCTTTAATCTCATACTTGCAGACTGAAAAGGCATACGAGAAGCTGATCTACGGTCCCGAAAGTAGAATGGCAAGAACAGCTCAATGCTACATTGTCATCGTGGATAAAGCAACACAGAATATCGTAACAGTGTTGGATAAAGGTGTGACAGAACGTGTAAATTTTGTTACAGGAGCGAAAGACGACCTTGCTAATTATATGTTGGCTGGTGGTTACTTGGCGATATTTGTACAAGAATTGTAATTGGACTATTAAAAAGGAATTAGAATATGAAAACAATCTTTAGTAGAGTATGTTTGCTCTTTTTCATGTGTTTGTGGGTAGGTAATGCCTCAGCTCAATATATGACCAATTTCTCGGTACTTGAGGTCGAGGATGAAGACTTCGAGATGGTTATCAACCTTACCGTATCTGACCTATTGTCTACTTTTAATAAGGCTCAGTATGACAAGAAGACTCCCGAGCAGATTAAGGAACAGCTCTTGCAGTGTAATCTTACCACAGAAGCTGCTGACGTAATCTCTAAATTATGGGCTGACTGTCCCTTTGTATGTATGGATGAGGAGATTTTAGAGGGTATGGTAAAACAACCGAGCGGTGGTTACCAGATCCGTAACATCCACCTTATTATGAAGCCTATTGAGGGCGTGAGCAAGGATGTGTCTTGGAAGAAGTATCAAGAGGGCGTTATCTCTTTGGATGATGAGGGTCGTGTGACAAACTTCCACTTGGCTCTTGATCCAGAGCTCTATATCAGTGTTTTGGGTTCGGCCAGAGCGGTAGAGGATATCGAACGTCGTATGTTGATCCTCGAGTACGTAGAGCGTTTCCGTAATGCATACAACCTGAAGGATATGCCCTTCTTGGAGCAGATTTATAGTGACGATGCTTTGATTATCACAGGTAAGGTGATTACTACCAAGAAATCTGATGGTGCCAACGAACAGCAGATAGCATACACCAAACAGAGCAAGCGAGAGTACTTGGATAGATTGGCTGGTGTCTTCGCAAGAAATACACGCATCAATGTTACCTTTGATGAGATTAAGGTTGTGCGCCATCCGGTTAACCCCAATTTCTATGGCGTAACTCTCAAGCAGGGTTGGGAAACCACTAACTATAGTGATGTGGGTTGGCTGTTCCTCTTGTGGGACTTCACCGATCCCGAAGCTCCTCAGATTCACGTACGTACCTGGCAGCCTTCAGAGTATAATCACAAGCCAGTTAACGTAGATGTTGAAGTATTCACTATCGACGACTTTGATATTTAATCACCATCAAAAATATTAGTCCTATGATTAAGAAGTATATATATAAGGGTATGGCGATGTTTACTCTATTGGCAGTTATAGCATCGTGTGAAAAGGATACTCTTCCTACCAATCTTGCGCCTAATGTGGTAACTGGTAGTACCGATGGTATTTATCGTACTGGTGTTATGTCTATTGCAGGACGCATAGATAATCCTAATGGGTATATTGTCGAGGAATATGGAATACAGTATTCTCAATTCCAAAGTTTTGCAGAACCTACGAATATTAAAGCAACCCAAATGGATGCTAAGGGTAACTTTACTGTTGCTGTAGATGGATTGGAACCTGGAGAGGGTTACTACTATCGTACTTATGTTTTCGGTGGTCATAATACCATTTATGGTGAGGCACGTCCTTTTACTACCATAACAACCAGCGCTCCTCAGTTCGACGATTTTACAACGGTGTCTAATGTAGGTTTGACATCATTTGATGTGGAAGCGGCTTTGCTAGACGATGGTGGTGATGAAGGTGGTATACAGATGAGTGCCTTCTTGTATATGCCTGTTGAAGAAGAGGTTGAAGAACTTCTCATGACAACGACTGGTGTGCTTATGAAAACTGTAAGTGTGGATGACTTTAGTGCTACAATTACCGAACTCTATACTGGAACTCTTTATGCTGTGCGTCCTATGGCTGTTACTGGTAGTGGTATTGGTTATGGTAAGGTTGCTCATGTGACAACTACTGCTACTGACCATACTCTTCTTTCTTCTATTGTGTTCAGTGATACGACAATGAATAGTATTAATGTAGAAGCAAATATCCTCGCTGCTGGTACTCACCCAATTGTAGAAACAGGTTTCTGTTATACTAGTGAGAACTCTGAGCCTACGATACAGAATCTTACCGTCCAGGCCGAGCGAGACGGAACTGCATTTGGAGCAACCTTGTCAGGACTTAATGCTGCTACAACATATTATATCCGTGCTTATGCAAAGGATGATCAGGGTACAGTGTCATATAGTGAAACTGCTGCATATAAAGTTGCAGCCCACCAAGACCTTGATGTGGTAACCAATAATGCTGACGAAATTTCTGCAATCAGTGCTCGTCTTTGGGGTAATATTCGTAACAACAATGTACAGGTGCGTGAGCGTGGTATTTGCTGGAGTACAACCAAATTCCAACCTATTAAACAACAAGTTGTAGAAAATGCAACATACTCAGTAGTAGAAGTCGTGGATTCAGTTTGGGAGAGATACTCATACATTCTTGATGTGGATTTCAATACGACTTATTATTTCTGTGCTTATGGTAAGAATAGTAAAGGTGAAGTATATTATGGAGATTTGTTTGAGTTTACGACTCCTGATATTAACGAACCTACGCTTATTATGAATGATGCGACAGAGATTACTGACTCAACAGCCGTTGTCTCTGCAAGTTTCAGCCTAAACTATGAGTACAGAGCGAACTATAGAGTAAAGTGTGGTTTTCTTCTCAGCAAAGGCAATGCAGAACCTACATTGGAGGCTAACGATACACAAATTGTTTGTGATGTTGTTTTGGATGAACATTTGACATCTGAATTGATTGAGACACCATTCAGTGGTAGATTCCGTTTGTTGGAGCCCAATACAGTCTACTACTATCGTGCATATGTCGAGAACGAAAAAGGATTGGTTTATAGTGAGGTTAAGTCATTTACTTCTTTGAAGCTCACTCCTACTCCTGATGATGCAGGATTCCCTGAGGTAAAGCAGTAATTGAAAAATCTATATAAATAAAGCACCTTTCTAATGAGAGGTGCTTTATTTTTTGATATAATTAAGTAACTTTGCGGAAAGACTTCAAAATTAAGATAAAAAAGAAATGCGATGAAAAAGTTTAAGTTGATTCTTTTGATATTGATTAGTTTGAGTGGTAGTGTGATGGCACAAAGTTCTGAGAGAATTTTGTTGAGTGATTCTGTGGTAAATCTTTCACTCAAGCAATTGAGCAGATGGGATATGATTAGTGCTGCAAAGAAACTTATGGAAGAGAATCGCAAATTGGATCCAATCATTGCGGAAGCTATCGTATATGCTGTAAGTGATAGGACGACAAATGCCATGGTAGCAGAGGTTTATCGTGATTTTACCGACGAACAATTCAAAGAAGTCATGTGCTTTATGAATACTGAAGCATATTCTCGCATCTCTTCTTCTTCGATATATGAATCTTTGAGCCTATTGCTCACTAGTGAAATAACGAAATATATGACCTCAGATGCTTTATGGAAATCTAACATTGTGGCATCTAATAATAAGACATTCAATGCATTGATGGACAAGTTTTATAAACTTCCCAATAATAAAAAACTGTTTGAAGAGATTGCACAGCCTTTGATTGATAGACTGAAAACAGACTCTGAGGATATGGAGAAACTTAGTGAGATGAAAAAGGTGCTTCATAAGAATTTCCCAAATTACTTAAAGGTTATATTGGTAGAACATATCAGTCAAGAACAATTGCAAGAGGTTGTTGATTTTTTCAGTCAGCCCTATATGTCAACAATACTAACGAAGGCGGTTCCTCCCATGAAGCCAGTTTTGGATGGTGTGATGAAAAATCCAAAAGAGTTTTACCAGAAAGCAACTAAAGAATTGGGACATCTTCTTTCAGTAAAAGATACTTCAGCAATTGTGCGAGAATATATCCATCTTTTGCCTCACATACCTGTGTCATGGGAAAATCTGAATGATGAACTCATCTCCTTTAATGAAAAATCTCAAAATAAGAAAAACATAAGAAAAGGAACATCTAAAACATTGCTACAAAAACAGGGACAAAGTATAGAGATGGAAGAAAAAGGATACTTTATTGATAGAGAGTTGCACGGAAATGGCTCGATAGAGATTAAGCGAGGTTCGACTTTTTATCAAAGAGAAGATGGATATTTTGCTTTTGGCAATCTTTATGGCAAAGGTAAAAAACAAGGAATTTCGGTAAGCAGTGAAGGGTGGACATGTAACCAAACCACTAATGGGTATTTTTACCAGGGAGTGCTGAGTGGTGAGATGGAATATAAAGAGTTGATAGAAAAAATATCGAATACCACCTCTGAGGATGCAATATATACATTCACTCGACTCGGCATCGAGTTTGCCTGTCGAGTTCCCAAACAATCATCCACTTCGTTGACAATACAGGCCAAAGGTATAGTGGGTAATGATAAACTGAATGGTAAAGCAGAAATTACCTTGTCTAATGGTGACTATTATAAAGGTGTGTTCATGAATGGGTACTTTCTGGATGGTACTGCCCGCATCACTTATAAGGATGGTAATGTCTATGAAGGAGAGATTATGAGTGGAAGATACGAAGGCAAAGGTAAGCTAACTCGTGCAGATGGAAGTTGGGACGAAGGCATCTTCATGTTTGGCTCTTTCTTTAGCGGAACCAAACAAGACAAGAGAGGTGAGCTTCATAAGATACAACCTCGAAGTTTATAACTCACCACATCTGTTCTTCACTTTTAAAACTTATTGTTTGAAGGTTTCATACGTACCATCATCATAAAAGATTTTGATCTCTACAATTCTTCGTTGTAGAGATTTTTTTGCATACTCGATTTGAGTGTCCGAAAAATAGGGTGTTTGGGCTGAGGGTTGAAATGGCATTTCCTTGCGTTTTTTTCCACCAATAGAATTTTCAGTCGCAACGACGGCATTCTCAGCAAATAGGTCTCCTTGATAAAAACGTGATTGAGATTGTTCTTTTTCCTTTTGCTCGAAAGCTTCCATTCGTGATGTAGCAGGAGACGAAGCAAAGTCTTCTTGTACAATGTTTGTTTGACTAAGTTCGTTGTCTAGGTAGAGCAGAGCTTCTTCATTATAGAGATTACTTATTTGGTTCTGAGATGTAGGTTCTGAAATTTTACCCTCTTCATACGAACCAATACCATCGAGCAACCAAAGCATATTTATCTTGGGGAATTTCTGATGAATCTTCATCACAATCTCGATACTCGGATTATTGCGTCCAGCTATCACATGAGATAAAGTTGGACGATTCACTCCAATAAAATCATCAAACTGACTTTGAGAAATTCCTTCGCGTTCAATTATCTGCTTTATTCGTTCTCTCATAGCTATTATTCTATTTCTTTTTTGAGATTACAAAAGTAATTCAAATGATTTACTTTTGCAAATTATATTTGTAAACAGGAGATTACTATAATTCCCTACACAAGTTTATAATAATAAATTCACTTTACTGTTAATTCTATAATATAAACGCAAATAATCCTATAAAAAACTTTTGTATTTAAGTTTAAAATATTGTTATACTGAATATTATACCATCAAATTCGTGTTGTTTTAAACGATTATTCAAACTTTTTAAATACCTTACAAAAACCAAATAGAATACTTTATTATTCGATACTTAAGATAACTGATAATTAGCAACATGCATGTTCAATCTAACTCTGTATCTTCTATAAATTAGCATAGGTGTGATTGTTTCTTTTTGTATATATTGACGTGTTTACATCTATAAATTTAGATGGTATATGTATTTATAATTTGAGTTTATCTTTATAATCAATCAATCATTTACAATAATAGATAGATACTACTCTCCTATTCTGTTTACTTATGTAATCAGAAACAGTAAAAAAATTAGAGCACCTGCTTCTATTTGCTTGCAAGTGCTCTAAGGTATTTTAATCTATGAGTTTATATTATTCTTTGGGATATTTGCTACTTTCAAATAAAGAGATAAGAATTGTTATTAGATCATTCTACTACCCTCTCCAAGACGGAAACCTCTTAAGAAGTCTTCGATATTCATCCGCTTCTTTCCTGCAAGTTGAAGTGTCTGTATGCTTAATGCTCCATTGCTTGTATATACGTGCATGTAAGTTTTGCCATCTGTCTTGATAGATCCTAAGGGCTGAGAGGTCTCAGCAGTTGTTGCTAATACTGCTCCATAGATTTTTACGATATGCTCTACTTCATCAGGCATTACCAATGTTGACCATGCTGCAGGATAGGGCGAGAGCCCACGGATAAAGTCATAAACTTGTTTTGCTGTTCTTCCCCACTCTATACGGCAAGTATCTTTGAATATCTTTGGAGCTGAACGCAACTCTTCGGTTATCATTTGCTCTTGTGGAGTTGCTTCTGCCGTACCATCAATGATGGCATCTACAGTTTCGCACACCACACGTCCACCAAGCATCATTAAACGATCATGTACATCACCTACACAATCGGTTTCGCTAATAGGAACTCGCACCTGACGAATCACGGCACCAGTATCAATCTCATGCTTCAAGAAAAAGGTTGTAACACCTGTTTCTGTATCTCCATTGATTACAGCCCAGTTTATTGGAGCTGCACCTCGGTATTGAGGGAGAAGAGAAGCATGTAAATTAAATGTTCCCATTGGTGGCATATTCCATACCACTTCGGGCAACATGCGAAATGCTACAACGATTTGCAAATCGGCTTGCAATGAGCGCAACTCTTCAAGGAAAGCCTCTTCTTTGAGTCGTTCGGGTTGCATCACATGCAATCCATGCTCAACCGCATATTGTTTTACAGGAGTTGGCTGCAATACGCTTCCGTGTCGTCCTACGGCCTTGTCAGGACCTGTAACCACACCTACGACATTGTACCCACCTTCAACGAGACAACGCAAACTCTCCACGGCAAAGTCGGGAGTTCCCATATATACGATTCGTAAATTCTCTTTTGTCATATTCTGTTGTTATATTGTTTACATCTACATTATTCGTCCGAGTAATCGAGCATGATTTTGCGATATTCATTGAATATCTTCGAGCGAGACACGAAGCCCAAATAACGGCCGTCTTCATCCTCCACAGGGAGATTCCATGCCGAAGTATCATCAAACTTACGCATCACCACATCCATTGCATCAGTAACCGAGATACGTGCGGCAGGATCACGCATAAACATATCTATGGTATAACGTCTGTATAGTTCACTACGGAACATATAGTGACGCACATCGTCGAGCTGTACGATACCTACAAGTCTATTATCCTTATTGAGTACGGGGAAAAGGTTTCTGTGAGACTCTGAGATAACTGTTGTGAATGCTCCCAGTTCCATGTCAGCAGTGGTTGGACGAAAATCCTTTTCGATTACATTTTCTGTGCGCATCAGTGTCAGAATTGACTGATCCTTATCGTGTGTCAACAACTCACCCTTCTTTGCCAAACGCATAGAGTAGATGCTATGTGATTGGAATATACGAATTGTTAAGTATGAAAAGGCTGAGGTAATCATCAGCGGTAAGAATAAGTCATATCCTCCCGTAAGCTCAGCAATGAGGAATATACCCGTAAGTGGAGCATGCATTACACCAGACATAAGTCCCGCCATACCGAAAAGCGCAAAGTTGTTTTCGGGCAGATAGACACTCATGCCAATCGTGTTACAGAAGTGCGAGAAGATAAATCCTGTGACACATCCCAAGAAAAGACTGGGAGCAAATATACCTCCACAGCCTCCGCCTGCATTTGTTGCTGTAGTGGCAAACACCTTAAACATTACCACAAGTGCCAGATATACGAGCAGCATACGCGAATGTCCCGAGAAGAACGACCCAGCCATGGCATCACCCCACTCTGCATCTCCTGTACCATTAAGCAAGAGTTCTATGGTTTCATATCCTTCACCATACAAAGAAGGGAAGAGGAAGATTAGCAAACTCAGTGCGGTTCCACCTATCACAAACTTAATATATGGATTCTTGTATTTACGGAAGAAGTTCTCCAACTTGTTCATCGTCTCCGAAAAGTAGAGCGATACAAATCCACATATTACACCCATCAGTATGACGTAAGGTATACGTTCCATGGTGAATGAATTGGCCATTGTGAAGCGGAACATAGACTCAGTACCAGTGGCAATGTATGATACCGTAGCGGCAGTAACACTTGATATAAGTAGTGGCATAAGAGACGACATGGTAAGGTCAATCAGCAACACCTCAATAGTAAATACCAATCCTGCAATGGGTGCCTTAAAGATACCTGCAACTGCTCCAGCTGCACCACATCCAACGAGCAACATCATTGTGCGTGCATCTACACGAAATAGTCGACCCAGATTAGACCCTATAGCAGATCCCGTAAGCACGATAGGTGCTTCGGCTCCTACCGAGCCGCCAAAACCAATCGTGATAGAACTGGCAACGACTGATGAGTACATGTTATGTGGGCGTATATGGGCTTGCTTTCGCGATATCGCATAGAGGATCTTCGTTACGCCATGACCGATATCATCACGCACGATATAGCGAATAAAAAGTCCCGCAATGAAGATACCTACTACCGGATAGAGCAAATACAAGTAGTTGGCCTCGTCAGTACTGAAGTTCTCGGTCAGGAAGTGCTGTACCGTATGTATCAACGTTTTTAGTACAAGGGCGGCGAATGCCGAACAGAGTCCTACGAGCACAGCCAATATAAGTGTAAAGTTCTTTGCACTTATATGCTGTTCTCTCCATTGAACAAAGCGTATAAACCAAGGCTGTTTCTTATTTTGTATATAATCCATATATAGTTTGCCTGAGATATTATTGTCTTATCACCTTTACTTCACCATGTGCACCCAGTTTGATGATGCTCGATGGCATAGCTCCTGCTGGTTCGTTTTGATGCACCCCAACGATATAATCCACCGCCTGCTTTATCTCATCACTGATCTCTGCAAACGATTGTGGAGTAGTTTCTCCACTCACGTTGGCCGAGGTCGATACTATAGCCTTGCGGAAGCGGAAACATAGTTGCTTTGAAAATTCTTCACGAGTGACACGAATACCCACACTGCCATCCTCAGCTATTAAGTTAGTCGCTAAATTTCGTGCTCCATCATAGATGATTGTCAGTGGTTTGGTAGTAAGTTCTATGAGGTCCCATGCAACAGGATGCACCTCACGAACGTAAAAATCCACTTTCACATCACTATCCACCAATACAAGCATTGCTTTACTGTCAATACGACGTTTTATTTCGTATACACGTTTTACGGCCTCTTCATTGGTTGCATCACATCCTATACCCCAAACTGTATCTGTGGGATATAATATCACCCCACCCTTATACAGAACATCGCACGCGCGCTTTATCTCTTCGCGGTAAGTTTCGTTCATTTTCGTCTATCTTTGCTAATCAATGGCAAAGATAGTACAAGCTGAGTGAAAAACCAAAAAACACGCGAGATTTGGCATTATCGGGATGTTTATGTACTTTTGCGCACATTTATTAATATATGCTATGACCACAGAACAAAAGACAAGTATATTTCAACGCCCAGTGTGGGTAGTTACCTTTGCGCTTACAGCAGCTATAGCTTGGGGTTGGGCCTATCCGCTTATCAAGTTAGGTTTTGCCGAGTTTGGCATCACACAAACGATGACGGGCAGCAAGATGCTCTTTGCCGGTATACGTTTCAGTTTGTCTGGTCTTATCGTTTTGGCCATAGCAGCCCTCACGAAACGTCCTTTTCGTCCCACTAAACGTATGGATTGGGGCTATATCTTGTCCTTTGCTTTGCTCAACACTACATTCCACTATGCCTTTTTCTATATCGGTCTCTCCTATAGTGCCGGTGCTCGTGCCTCCATACTCAACTCATTAGGCACTTTTCTCCTTGTCATATTGGCATGTATCTTTTTCAAGACCGATCGCCTCACCTCACGAAAGGTTCTCGGTTGTGTCATCGGCATCACGGGCATACTCATACTCAATGTTGGTAGTGCCAGTAGTGGACGTTTTACTCTTATGGGCGATGGCATGATTGTGCTCAACACTTTATGCTCCGCTTTTGCAGGGTTGATGACTCGTGGTCTCTCCCGTCGTGTCGATGTTTTCGTGGGCACTGGCTATAGCTTAGGTTTGGGAGGAGCATTACTTATCATCCCTGGATTGTTCATGGGCGGTACCCTACCTCACGTCACCCCTATCGGATGCCTTATCTTGCTCTCGCTTATCTGCATCTCAGCTTTGGGCTTTGCCCTCTATAATAAACTTCTCAGTTGCAATCCCGTTGGTAAAGTGGCTATCTTCAATTCGCTCATTCCCGTCGTGGGCACCATTACTTCGTGTCTTTGCTTGGGCGAGCCCTTCTATGCCAAATACGTTATTGCAGCCTTATTGGCCATGACAGGTATCTATATAATCAATTACCGCAAGTCAAAGTAGCAATAAGCTTCACCGGCTCTTCAAAATTTCCGATACCACTTTTGCTGTATCGGAAAAAACATTGTATCTTTGACATCATTAAATAAATGTAATCTTAAAATTCTATCCAATGAAGACAAACGCCTTGCGGAGCATACTCCTCAGCATGCTACTGATTCCCTTCATAGCATCATCTCAAGTGGCTACCCCCACGCATAGTATCTCACAAACCTTTGTTATCCCCACTCCCAACTATAAGACAAGTCCTTACACGGGTCTCGATCGCCAAGGATGGATTGATGCTGCTCAGTGGATGCTTGATGGTGCCTTCACCTATATCCGTAGCATTGACGACCCAATGTATTTCCCCAAGCAGTTTGATAAGACCTATCCCAATCATGAGAGTCAGGTCGCTACTGCCAAGCTCGAGGGCTTCTGTCGTACCCTTTTCCTTGCAGCTCCCTTATTGCGAGAGAACCCCGATCTTACGCTTAATGGCATCAAGGTGGCCGACTACTATCGTCATCAGCTGCTTTGCCTGATTAATCCCTCAAGCCCCAGCTACATCAAACATCGTGCCCCTAATGGTGGTCCTAGTCAGATACTTGTCGAGTTTGGTGCCTTGGCCATTTCTCTCTCTACAGCCAAGAATGTACTATGGGATCCACTCACACAAGCACAGAAAGATGAACTTGCTGCTACCATGCTCAGCTATGGCAATGGCCCCACCATTGATAGCAATTGGATGTTCTTCAACGTATTCGTTATCAGCTTTTTCAAGGAACAAGGCTATGAGGTCAACGATTGGCGCATGGAAGATTGTCTGAAGAAACTCCTCGCCCTCTACCGTGGCGAAGGATGGTACAATGACTCTCCTGCCTACGACTACTATAGCATGTGGGCCTTTCAGATGTACGGACCTATTTGGGCACAGATGTACGGACATTTCTATCCCGAGTATGCCGCACAATTTATGAAGAATCAGCTCGATCTTGTGGACAATTATCCATATATGTTTGCATCAGATGGTCGCATGAATATGTGGGGACGTAGCATCCCCTATCGCTTCGGTTCGGTAATCCCGTTAGCATTGTTAGGTTATCAGCCTGATGCCGATATCAATTTCGGTTGGATGCGTCGTATAGCATCATCCACTCTACTCCAATTTGTACAGAACCCACATTTCCTCGAAGACAATGTCCCTACCCTCGGATTCTATGGCCCTTATGAGCCTGCCGTACAGATCTATAGTTGTCGTGGAAGCGTCTATTGGAGTGGAAAGGTCTTTTTGGCATTGTTGTTACCAGCCGACAATCCCTTCTGGACAGCCAAGGAGAACAATGGGCCTTGGGATAAGGAATTGAAGAGAGGCAACGTATACAACAAATTACAACCCGCCACCAATCTTATGATTACCGACTATCCCAACGTGGGTGGAGCAGAAATGCGCTCATGGTGTCACGAGACCGTTGCCGCCGATTGGCAAAAGTTCCGTAGCTCAGAGAATTACAACAAGCTCGCCTACCACACCGAGTTCCCCTGGATGGCCGATGGCAAGCATGGCGAAGTATCCATGAACTATGCTACCCTTAATGCCAAAGGTCGTTGGGAGGTATTGCGCCTCTACACTTTCAAGAGCTTCGAGGATGGCATCTATCGTCGTGATGCTGTGTTAGAAACCAATCGCGATGTGAAGTACAATCTTGCCGATATCCCTCTCCCCAACGGAGTGTTGCGTATCGATAGAGTATCCGTACCAATTGCCACTACCATTCATTTGGGACACTACAGCCTTCCCCAGATCGAGGACAATGCATTTATCATTGAGCAGTCCCCCCGAGTACCCGAAGCAGTTATTGTTAGTAATGGGGCATACCGATTGGCTACCGTTCCCCTCTATGGTTGGGACAATACAGCTATACACTACCCCACGGGCCTTCATCCCGTAAGCGATCAGTGTAGCCTTATAATGAGTGAGAAGAATGTTGAAGGACAACATATCATGGTTACCCTCCATCTATGGAAGAAGGGCAATAAACCCTTCACCAAAAAAGAACTCACCCCCGTGAAGTCCATTCATATTGCAGATGACCAAAGCTTTGTAGAGGTTACTTTAGCCGATGGAACAACCAAAAAGATAAGCTTTTAATTCATGCTTAGCTTTCACCCCATACATCAGGCTGGCGATACCCATTGGGCAGCATGGGTAGATACCTATCTTACCTCATTCCCCATTGAGGAGCAGCGCCCTTTGTCAAGCATCGAGCGACTCATTGTCGAGGAGAAACGCTTCAAGGCTATTGCACTACTATCCCATGATGCTTTTATTGGGTTGCTCACCTACTGGGAGTTCGATTCGTTTGTCTATATCGAACATTTTGCCATTTCTCCATCATATCGCTCGTTGGGGCATGGAGCTCGGGTGCTGACTCACTTCGTCCGTTCACACTCGCTCCCCATTGTATTGGAAGCAGAGCCTCCTACCGAAGCTACGGCTATTCGTCGTGTACAATTTTACACACGTAATGGCTTCGTGCTTTACGATTACGACTACTACCAACCACCCTATGCCCCTGATCGAGAAGGGCTCTCTCTATGTTTGATGGGGACCAATCCCGACAATCCGACATTTTCATTCCACGTAGCCCAAACACTTCATCATGAGGTCTATAACATACGATTAAAATAAGATTTAACAACCCTAATACGTAAAGAGTATGAATAAACAACTTTCAATGAATCCCAACAAGATTGTAAGCTATTTACAGAAATCTTGTAACGAATTTACAAAAGCCGATATCGTGCGATATATCAACGAGAACGGCATTCGCATGGTCAACTTCATGTATCCAGCCGGAGATGGTCGTCTCAAGACACTTAACTTCGTCATTAATAATGAAGCGTATCTCGATGCTATCCTCACCTGTGGCGAGCGCGTCGATGGTAGCAGCCTATTTCCTTTCATCGAAGCCGGTAGTAGCGATCTCTACGTATTGCCTCGCTTCAGCACAGCTTTCGTAGATCCCTTTGCTGAGATCCCCACTCTTTCTATGCTATGCTCTTATTTCAATAAGGATGGCGAGCCTTTGGAGAGTTCACCTGAGAACACATTGCGCAAGGCCTGTCACGCTTTCAATGAGGTGACCGGTATGGAATTTCAGGCAATGGGTGAATTGGAATATTATGTCATCGCTCCAGACAGTGGCATGTTTGCAGCTACCGATCAGAAAGGTTACCATGAGTCTGCCCCCTATGCCAAGTTCAATGAGTTCCGCACCCAATGCATGGCTTATATTGCCCAGGCAGGTGGACAAATCAAGTACGGACATTCCGAAGTGGGTAACTTCACTATCAATGGAATGATATATGAGCAGAATGAGATTGAGTTCCTTCCTGTCAAGGCCGAAGAGGCAGCCGACCAGTTGATGATTGCCAAATGGATTATCCGCAATTTGGCCTTCAAGCACGGCTATGACATCACTTTTGCCCCCAAGATTACAGCCGGAAAGGCCGGTTCTGGTTTACACGTTCACATGCGTATCGTCAAGGATGGACAAAATCAGATGCTTGATCACGGTGTACTCTCATCAACTGCTCGCAAGGCCATTGCCGGTATGATGGAGTTAGCACCCTCGATTACAGCTTTTGGTAACACCAACCCTACCTCATATTTCCGTCTTGTTCCTCATCAAGAGGCACCCACAAACATCTGTTGGGGCGACCGCAACCGTTCTGTGCTCGTACGCGTACCCCTCGGTTGGGCTGCTAAGAGCGACATGTGTCAGATTGCCAATCCATTGGAGGCTCCCAGCAACTACGATACCACACAGAAGCAAACCGTAGAGATGCGCTCACCCGATGGTTCAGCAGATATCTATCAACTCATTGCCGGACTTGCCGTAGCTTGTCGTTATGGTTTTGAATTAGATAATGCATTAGAGATTGCTGAGAAGACCTATGTTAATGTCAATATCCACCAAAAGGAGAATGCTGAGAAACTCAACTCTTTGGCTTGCCTTCCCGATAGCTGTGAGGCTTCAGCAGATTGCTTGGAATCTCAGCGTGCAGTATTCGAGAAACATGGTGTATTCAGCCCTGCCATGATCGATGGCATCATCAAGCGCCTTCGTTCATACGGTGACCGTACCCTGCGTGCCGATATCAATGGCAATCAAGAAGATATGCTCAAGTTAGTAAACCGCTACTTCCATTGCGGATAAGGCTTATCTTTTCCAAATATGAGTAAAGGGCATCCTTATGGGTTGCCCTTTAATTGTTTAATTTCTTTTGGAATCTACAAATTCAACTTCTCGCCTATTCCTAAACTTATCGACACGAAGCTAAAACATCGGATAACCTAAAACGCTTTTCATTGATGACCCTTTGAATCATCAATGTTTTTAATACAAAAAAGAGGGCAACCTTTCAGATTGCCCTCTTTTATACATGAAGTTCTTCGTTACAATGAACTACAATTAATAGTAGTGTAATCTACCTTGCCACATTCGATGGTGCAATTTGTAAATGTCCTCAACAACTTATCTTCTGCCGGATTACCATTGCTGATGCTGATTTTAACGAAACCATACTTGTCGTCATGATCCCAATTATACATCGGAGCGGAGTTAATGGAATGTAAAGAACTGCCGTATTGTCGCTTGCTGTTGCAGGTGTGAAATTCACAAACAAGAATTTAGTGCTAGCCACATAGTCAGCATCATCTATTTCTGGGTCTACTGCACCCGCCATACAGGCGAGGCGTTGGTTATGAATGTAAATCGACCATGAAGCTGCTTGTCGGATGAATGACTTATTAAATCAATATTTTCATCTTATGTAATTACTTTTATTTGCGCTATAAAGTTAGCTTTTATTTTGCAAATATACTCCTTTTATTTGGTAAAACAATTATGCGTGAAAATTTATCTTCTATGGATTTTACGGGTTATGTCTATACTTTAATGCTCTTAGTTTTTACGGGTTTAGGTTATTTTGGTTTAGGGATTAGAGTTTAGCGAGGCCTTCCGGACGGCTGCTCACTTCTCATTGCTCATTGCTCA
>JAEIGA010007226.1_pt1 | contig 16890 bp, 12 predicted proteins | sample 9270691 | NCBI WGS metagenome assembly JAEIGA01 (sample SAMN17057246, study PRJNA624740) | gut metagenome | biome: biome; isolation source: fecal sample | host: Bos grunniens | place: China: Xizang | collected 2019
ATAGACTCTCTGGAAATTGATTTTCCGGAGGGTCTGATTATTATTACCGGACAGACCGGTGCTGGAAAATCCATCCTTCTTGGCGCTCTGTCGCTTCTTATGGGCTCCAAAGCCGATGCTTCCATGGTTTCGGAGAATGCCGATAACTGTGTGGTTGAGGCCGAATTCGATATGGAACCGTCTGAGGGAGTGCTCAAAGAAATGCTTGAGGAAAACGATGTGGAATGGGATGACGGGCACCTTATCGTCAGACGTGTCGTGAACCGTTCCGGCCGTTCCAGGGCATTCATCAATGATTCCCCAGTGCCTTTGTCCCTTCTTCAGGATGTTGCGGACCATCTGGTGGATATTCACTCCCAGCATCAGACTATGATGCTTTCAGACCGTCACTTCCAACTGGAGACTTTGGACCATTATGCAGGCTGCGTCTCTCTCAGGCAGGAATGTGCTGACCTCTATCGCAGGCTTGCCTCCCTTAAGTCTGAACTGAAGGCTCTGGAAGAAAAAATATCAAGAATAGCAGCAGAAAAGGATTATAACGAAGCTCAGTTCCATCAGCTGGAGGCGGCTGCTTTACGTGAGGGTGAGCTTGCCGAGCTGGAAGAAGAGCAGAAGCAGCTTGCTAATGCTGAGGAAATCAAGACATCGCTTTCTGCAGCTGAGGAATATTTTACCGCTGCAGCTTCTCAGGGCGAAATGCTTTCCGTAGATTCCGCTCTTAAGGAGGCAGCTAAGGCTTTAAATAAGGTAGCGCGATATGTTCCTGCTGCATCGGATCTTGCCGATAGGGTTGACTCATGCAGGCGGGAACTGGATGACGTCCTTTGTGAGATTTCCTCGATGAATTCTCATACCGATCTTTCCGAAGAACGCCTTGAGACGGTTGAGAACAGGATGTCCATGCTTTATGGACTAATGCAGAAGCATGCCTGTCTGAACGAGTCGGAGCTTATAGCTCTGCGGGACAGGCTGTCTGAAGCCCTCTTCGATTCTACCAGACTTGAGGAGCAGCTTGACTTGCTGAATGCCGGGATCGCTTCAGTGTCGGGAGAGCTTGAACGTGCTGCAGGCAAGCTTCATGAACTCCGTGCCTCTGCGGCCGGTAACTTCGCTGCATCAATGACGGAATCAATCAGAGGTCTTGAACTTCCTTTTGCCGTGTTTGAAGTTGAGTTGCTGCCAGTCCCCGTGTCAGCTACAGGAATCGATTCTGTCGTATTCCGTTTTTCTGCATCGGGTCGCAATGCCGTGGATGTGGCAAAGTGCGCTTCGGGCGGAGAACTTTCCAGAATCATGCTTGCCCTGAAGGCCATGAGGGCAAGGTATACCAATATGCCTACTATGATATTCGATGAAATCGATACGGGTGTCTCAGGCAGCGTGGCCGACCGTATGGGATCGATGATCTGCGAAATGGGAGCGTATATGCAGGTCTTCGCCATTACCCATCTTCCGCAGGTAGCTGCTAAAGGCTCTGCACATTACATGGTTTCGAAGGATATCGATCCTGCCACTTCTAGGGCGGTGTCTACAATAAAAAGACTCTCCCGTGATGAGAGAGTCCTTGAAATTGCGCGTATGCTCAGCGGTTCTACACTTACTGATGCCGCTATTGCAAATGCTCAGGCGCTTCTATCTGATCTTTGACACTGAATAACCGCTTTCAAACACGATTCTTCTTGTAGCGGTGTTTATATATCCACCATTTCCTTCTCTGATGAAGCGGAAAGTTCCCTTCAGCATTTCTCGTTCCGACGTTGCAAGCATGTCAGGCCAGTCGTTCCCGTACTTCTGACATAGTGTGACGAAGTATGCGGTCACATCGTATCCCTGGAATGCAAATGCATCCGGTTCGGTATTGTAAAGGGCCCGGTATTTCTTTATGAATTCCTTGACGTTCGAATCTTCGTAGTCTATATAATCGGCAATGCTGAGGTGCATTGTTGATTTATGAAAATGGTCCACTTCGATGGTCTCGAAACTGCGTGTTTTTCCAGGAGCGTATATTGTGAGAGGGATATTATTGTATATAAGAACGTTAATGTTTCTTACGAGGTCATTTACAAAAGCCTCGCTGTCTGATGCTATCAGCACTCGCGTGGTTCCCTCCGTTGTTGTGAGTGCGGTAAGCGGCTCTGTAATGTCCCTGCCTTCAAGGATGTTGTATGAGAAGGTCTTGTATTTAAGACCTGCTGAATCAAGTGCAGCCTTCATCTGATCGGCTATTTCGCTTATCCTGCCGCTTTTTTCGCTTATAAGTATGAGACTGTCTTGAGGTGTGATGTCTTCTGCCACCCAGTTTACAAGGTCTAGATACTGGTATTTTGTCGGAGTACGTGTCTGAGTAAGGTTTGCGTTGCTTCCTACAAGTGCTTCCGCCTTCATGTCAAGAGGGGAGATTATCGGTGTATTTCCGGTCTCGGACAGAAGTCTGCTTATGTCTTCTGTAGCGATGGGTCCTATCACAATGTCGCTTCCATTTACCATGTCTCCGCTTATTCCTGCTGCTGTAATGTCGTGCACTGTGAGTTCAGCATTGATTCCTTCCTCTCCAAGATCACGCAATGCCAGCAGTGCTCCGCAGTAAAAGTTCATGCCAAGCTTGCCGGGTTGCCCATCTGCATTTGTAAGCGGCAGAAGCATAGAGACCTTTACCTTGCTCTTAGGAAACAGGAAGCGAGGTTTCTGCGTATCTTCCTGTTGAGGCGCCATAGTAAGTTGTGTGCTGTCTGGGGCGGGTGTGAGATTTTGTTCCTGTGGGTTTGTCGCTTCCAGAGTATCTGTTGCCGTCTTTACCTCTTCTATGACCGGGATGATAAGTTTCTGTCTTCTTTTGAGTTTTCTTCCTTTAAGGTTGTTTGCCTTCATCAGGGCTTCCACAGTGACTCCATACTTTTCCGCTATCGCATCAAGGTCTTCTGTCCATTTTCTTATATGAATTATAGGCTCGCGTACAATCTCCTTCGCCGGTTCTTTATTGACTGCCTCATCTTCCTTCATAGGCACTGTTACAGCATCATTTTTCTCCAGAAGAATTTCCTTGGCAGTTATGCTCTCATGCTTTGGGGCATGCACGATAGGGATGAGTATAATAACATTCTTCTTGAGCCCGGTTTCCTCAAGTTTCGGATTATATTTATAGATGTCTTCAATAGTGACATCATATGCCTTGCTGATAGAATAAAGTGTCTGTCTCTCACGTACTATATGAGAGTAGCATACGGTACCGTCTGCCGCTTTAGCCTTTTCTGTAGATATCGTCACCGGTACGGGTGCATAGTCCTGTGAGTATACCGGAACATACGCGCATAGTAAAAGTGTTCCGGAAAGCAATGCCAATATGATGTTTCGTTTCATATCCTGTATGTTTTAAAGCTTTTCAATGAACTGTACCAGATTCTCTGCAAATCCTTTCCATGAAAGCCTGTCTTTTTCTATTCTTATGCATCTTATGCATTCCTGAGCTATGGCAGGGTCATTAAAATATCTCAGGATTTCCTTGCAGATGGCTTCCGGAGTCCCCTCTGGAGCCACCAGGCCGGTGCCTCTGTCACCTATAGTCTCCTTGAGCCCTCCTACATCTGTCACTACCATCGGTACTTCGAAGTGGTAGGAGACTGAACTGATTCCGCTTTGGGTTGCGCTTCTGTATGGAAGCACAGCCAGGTCAGCTGCGGAGAAATAATCTGTAACCTCTGAGTCTTTTATGTATTTGAGGTCCATGAATATCCGGTCCTTGCCCGGAAGTCTGTCTATGATCTGCTGATATTTGTCAAATGATCCGTAGGGTTCACCTGCAATAATCAGCTGATACTCCTCGGGGAGCATGCCGAATGCCTCCAGGAGTATGTCAAGTCCTTTGTATGACCTGATGAGACCGAAGAAAAGAAGGTTCTTCTTTCCCGGTTTCAGGCCAAGTTTGCTTTCTGCTTCTTCCCTTGTCTTTTTGTTTCCGAAATGGGAATAAAGCGGGTGCTGAATTACAGTAAATTCAGCGTCCTGCTTCAACTTGAGCAGGTCTTTTGAGACAGCCTCGCACAGAGTTACCGACCCTGTGCTGCCTGTCAGGAAATATTTTGTCAGTGGGGTGTCGAAGAATCTTGGTTCATGCGGGATTACATTGTCGAGGATCGATATGACCTTGCAGTGTCTCTTCATCTTCCTCGTGATGTATCCCAGCGAAGGGCCGAAGTATGACATCCAGTATCTGACTATCAGCACATCCGGCTTCCAGTCCCGTATGGCCTTATATGTGCTGATGTATGAAAAAGGATTGGCCGTATCCAGCAGAGATACGCTCTCCACCGGTACGGCCTCATCGTCTGCTGTCACGTATTGTGTCTTTCCCGGGAAAAGGAATTCAGGGTACTGACGTCTGAAATTGAATGCCTTGACATCATGCGTCTTGCTCAGTTCACCGTAAAGGCATGCGTTAAACTGAGAAATACCTCCTCTGTAGGGATAGAAACAGGACAGTATCGCTATCTTCAATGATTTTACTTTTTCTCGTTCTTTGTCTTGATGTACTCATCGTTCAGACCGGCAAGCACATCTTCAGTGATGTTGAGTGTCTCGTCTGCAGTGATTACCGGAGCTCCTCCGTTGTTGGTGATGATCATTGCATACTTCTTCTCCTCGTTGTACTTGTCCAGGAAAGTCTTGATTGCATCGCCAAGCTGGTTCATCATCACTACCTGCTCTTCCTGAATCTCAGCCTGCTTCTGTGCTGCATAGTTGTTGAACTCAGCCTCCTGCTGCTGGAGTTTCTGACCCTGTACTTCAGCTACAGAACGGGTCATGAGACCCTTGTCTATCTTCTCCTGGAATGCCTTGACGTCGTTCTCGAGCTTTTTGCCTCTTCTGGTTACCTCGGCCTGGATATTCTGTACTTTGGTCTCCACTACCGATCTGAGGTCGTTAGCCATGTCATATTCCATGAGAATCTTGTCGAGATCTATGTAAACGATGTCGCCCATGGCCGCTGATACTTCAGTCTGCTCTCCGGCCTCTGATGCTGCTGCTCCCTTGCCGTCTTTTGTGAGGAATAGGATCCCGAATACAACTACAGCAATCAGTGATACGATGCTGAGTACAAGTGATGTGTTTTTCATTTTATTGTTCTTATTTTATTGTTTGTGTTTCTTTCCTTATGTGTTGTTCTTTACACAAACTGCAAATATAGTTAAAAAATCCTTACTTTAGACAAATACTCCTGTATTGTTTTCTCCAGCCCCATATACAGAGCGTCGCAGATTATCGCATGTCCGATGGATACCTCGGCTGTCCATGGAATGCACCTGATGAAATATTCTAGGTTTTCAAGATTGAGGTCATGGCCGGCATTTACTCCAAGTCCGCAATCCCTTGCCATTTCAGCCGTTCTGATGAAAGGGGCTATTGCTTCCTCCCGGCCATAGCTGTATGTTCTGGCATATGATTCTGTATATAGCTCGATTCTGTCACAGCCGCAGGCTGCAGCTGCTTCCGCCATTTCCGGGTCCGGGTCGATAAATATTGAGGTCCTGATTCCTTTCTTTTTAAATTCACCGCAGACTTCCGTGAGAAAATCCTTATGAGTTATGGTATTCCATCCTGCATTTGAAGTGATGGCATCATGGGCATCCGGTACTAATGTCACTTGAGCAGGTATTGTCTCTAAGACCAGATCCATGAATGACGGGATCGGATTGCCTTCAATATTGAATTCGGTGGTTATCAATGGTTTGAGCTCGCGCACATCCGAATATCTTATGTGCCTTTCGTCCGGCCTCGGATGTACGGTGATCCCTTCCGCTCCGAATTTTTCGCATGAAAGCGCAGCTGCCTTCACGTCAGGCATATTGCCGCCGCGGGCGTTGCGTATGGTCGCTATCTTGTTTATGTTGACACTTAATTTTGTCATTTTAAATGTGTTTTAGCGTTTACAAGACACAAAAATAAGCATTAAAGTTCAATTTTAAAGAATTAAGTGCTATTTTTGAAGTCTGTTTTGCTTGGCGGATTATGAAGATTGCTGTATATATTGGAAAGGATAATTTAAGGGCCGATTGCCGAATTGCAGCTCTTGAAAAGGAGTTGCGTGAAGCTGGCTGCGATATATATACCCTAGGTGGCAGTGAAGGTCTGCAGGGAGATACTGATTATGTCATGAGCATTGGAGGCGACGGTACGTTCCTTTCTGCTGCGATGCTTGTTGCAGATAGCGGAATTCCTGTTGTCGGTGTAAATCTCGGCAGGATGGGATTTCTTTCTGAAAACCGTCCCGAGGATGTGGCGGCTGCACTTCTGAATGACGAATATGTCATTGAGGACAGGGCTTTGCTTCGCGCTGAAGTGGTAACCGGCAATCCGGTCATAGATAATTATCCTTATGCTTTGAATGAGATGACTGTCAGACGTAGCGGAGCTGCTATGCTTGGTGTTGATGTCACCCTGGACGGAGTCCTTCTGCCGACATACTGGGCTGACGGACTTGTAATCTCTACAAGTTCCGGTTCTACTGCATATTCTCTAAGCGTCGGGGGACCGATTGTCCTGCCTGAATCCAAAGTGCTTATCATATCTCCGATCGCTCCTCATAACCTCAATGTGCGTCCTCTGGTGGTTCCTGATTCTTCTGAGGTGTCGTTGAAGATGCATTCCAGGGATGGCAGATTCGAATTTTCAATAGATAACAGGACGGTTGAAGTCGGTGAAGACACCGAAGTGTCCGTCCGTATGGCACAGTTTTCGCTAAAGCGCGTCAGGCTTGGCAAGTCTAATTTTATCAATGCCCTTACAGATAAGCTCTTCTGGGGCGAAGATGTCAGAAATATCAGATAACTTACTATGACTGCAGAACCTATGAATAAAGTTCCTGTCCATGTGTCCATGATAATGGACGGTAACGGAAGATGGGCAAAAGAAAGAGGAAAAGAGAGAGTCTACGGACATTTTGAAGGTGTGGAAAGCGTCAGGGCATGTGTTGAAGCTGCTGTTGAGAATGGAGTGAAATACCTTTCGATCTATGCCTTTTCTGAAGAGAATTGGAACCGCCCCCAGGGTGAAGTAGCCGCTCTTATGGACTTGATGGTCAAGGCTATGGCTGCTGAGATGGATAAACTTCACGGAAATGGCGTACGGTTTGTCGTTATTGGCAATAGGGAACGTCTGTCTCCTGAGCTTAATGAAGTTATCGATGCATGTATGGCCCGTACTGCCGAAAACACCACTCTTACCTTTATCATATTTCTCAGTTATAGCGGAAAATGGGATATCCTGCAGGCCGCCAAGAAGATGGCTTTGGAATTGGCTGATCATCCCGAGCGCAGGGATGAAATGATGGCGATGGATGTCGAGGGATTTGACAGATATCTTGCGACTGCGGGGATTCCGGATCCCGATTTAATAGTGAGGACTTCTGGAGAAAACAGGTTGAGTAATTACCTTTTGTGGCAGGGTGCATATTCGGAGTTTCTTTTTGTGGATACCTTGTGGCCTGATTTCAGAAAGCAGGAGTTCAGGGAGGCGCTTGAAACTTATGCAAAACGCGACAGACGTTATGGAAAACTCAAATAATTGCGTATATTTGCAGTTTTGAATAAAAGAATAGAAATGAGAGTAATGCGAATAATCCACCTTGTGCTTCTAATGCTTGCAGGAGCTGCCGCTTTCGCTCAGCAGAAGAGCAGCGGAATAGAGGTTGATTACAATAATCCGAAGAAATATATCGTGGGAGGTGTAAGTGTTGAGGGAAATCAATACTTTTCCTCCGAACAGATACTCCAGAATACAGGTCTGCAGAAAGGCATGGAAGTGACGGTCCCGAGCGAGGCACTGTCTTCTATTGTGAACAGGCTTTGGCATCAGCGCTTTTTTGAGGATGTGGCGATGGTTGTGGATTCCATAGCTCCAACCCGTGATACTGCGTTCTTCAAGATACGTATCATCGAAAGACCGCGTGTATCCAGGTGGACCTTCAGCGGTGTCAAGAGTGGCGAACAGAAGGATCTTCAGGAGCGTCTTAATCTCCGTCGAGGCGGTGAATTTTCGGATTATGTCTCCAAGACATCCACAGATATCATCAAGAGATATTTCAAGGAGAAGGGATACCATAATGTGAAGGTGGATGTGAACACCAAGCGTGATACGATGATTAAGAGCGCTATCCGTGTACAGTTTGCGATTGATAAGGGCAAGAAGGTGAAGGTCAAGAAGATAACCTTCAAGGGTGCCGATCATGTGGAAGAGCATAAGCTCGTAAAGGCAATGAAGAAGACCAAGGACTACCGTCTCCAGAACTTCTTCAATTCCAAGAAATTCATAGAAAGCGAATATGAGAACGACAAGCGTGCCCTTCTTACCGTATTCAGCGAAGCCGGATACAGGGATGCCAGAATCGTGAAGGATACGATGTATTATATCGAGGACAATAGGCTTCAGATTGATTTTGAGATTGATGAGGGCAAGAAATATTACTTCCGTGACATCAACTGGACAGGTAATTCGGTCTACAGCTCCGAGACACTCAATGAGATACTGAAGATCGGTAAGGGAGATGTCTATGACGTAGTGACAATGCAGAAGCGACTCTTCGGTGGCGGAAAGCAGACTGATTACGATGTGTCGAAGCTTTATCGTGACAACGGTTACCTTTTCTTCAATATCCAGCCGGTTGAACTTAATGTGGAAGGAGACTCGGTGGATGTGGAGATGCGCGTTGTTGAAGGCAAGCCGGCAACTCTCAATAATATTGTTATCAATGGCAATGACCTCACCAACGAGAGGGTTGTAAGAAGACAGCTTTTCACCCGTCCGGGTTATCTATTCAGCCAGTCTGATTTCGAACGTTCGATACGCGAAATCGCTTCGATGGGACAGTTCGATCCTGAGGCAATTATGGGTGAGGGCGGATATTCTATCCTTCCAAATCCTCAGAATAATACGGTCGATCTTGTTTATAATGTCACTGAGAAACCGTCCAGCCAGCTGGAGCTTTCCGGTGGATGGGGTGGAAACACATTTGTGGCTACTGTTGGAGTGAGCTTCAATAACTTCTCTACAAGACGTCTCTTCGATAAGGGTGCATGGAGACCGGTACCTCTTGGAGATGCTCAGAATCTGTCGCTCCGTTTCCAGACCAACGGTACTTATTATACCAGTCTCTCTGCCAGCTTCTCGGAGCCGTGGCTGTTCGGAAAGAAACCTACCTCTTTAAACATCTCGCTCTACTACACCAGACAGACCAACTCATACATTTATTATAATATATTGAACAATGATGAGTTCATGGAGGTTTATGGATTTGCTGCAGGATTGGGTAACCGTCTGAAGTGGCCTGATAACTACTTTGTGCTTTACAACCAGCTAAGCTGGCAGACATACAATCTTCAGAATTGGGCCTATCAGTTCCTTTTCAATACAGGAGTTTCTCACAATCTCAGCTATACAGTAAGTCTGTCGCGTAATTCTACCGACCAGCAGATTTACCCTCGTCAGGGATCTGATTTCAGCTTCTCGCTGCAGCTGACTCCTCCATACTCTTTGTTGAGAAGAAAGAATCTTGGCGTTCTTGATGCGAACGGCAATCCTACCTATGTGAAGAGTTGGAAGGATATTGATTATAATCTTCAGAGCTCTGAGGACAGATATAAATGGATAGAGTACCATAAATGGTCATTCAAGGGTGCAGTATATACAAAGCTTGTCGGAGACCTTGTCCTGATGGCGCGCGCTCAGTTCGGATATCTCGGATACTATAACAGAAACTGGGGATATTCTCCGTTTGAAGGCTTCCGCGTCGGTGGTGACGGTATGTCGGGTTATGATACATATGGTTCGGAAATCATATCTCTCAGAGGATATGAGAACTATTCGCTTACTCCTACTGCAATGTCGTCCTACAACACAACAGGAAACTATTATGCCGGTAATGTATATGACAAGTTCACTGTTGAGCTCCGCTATCCGGTGATACTTCAGCCGCAGTCTACGATTTACGCATTGCTCTTCCTCGAGGGAGGTAACTGCTGGTCTGACATCCAGGATTTCAATCCGTTCCAGATCAAACGTTCTGCCGGAGTCGGCGTGAGAGTCTTCCTGCCTATGATCGGTCTGCTTGGAGTTGATTGGGGATGGGGATTTGATGATCCTGTCAATGGAGGCAGCCAGTTCCACTTTGTTATAGGTCAGCAGTTCTAGGACAAGATCCGGATGAAATTATTAATTAATGAATAATAAATAAATTATGAAAAGAATCATTCTTATTGCAGCGATGGCTATGGCTTCAGTTGCTGCATCGGCACAGAACTTCACTTTCGGCTACGTGGACTTCACTGAGCTTATCCAGTTGATGCCTGAGGCTGACTCAGCACGAGTTCAGACCGAGGCTGCCAGCCTTGAGGCACAGGAAACATATCAGGCAATGGTCGAGGAATATCAGACCAAGGCTCAGCAGTTCCAGCAGAAGTCGGCTTCATGGAGTCAGGCAATCAAGGAGAGCAAGGCAGCTGAACTCCAGCAGATCGAGTATCGTATCCAGGAGTTCCAGCAGGCTATTCAGCAGGAACTTCAGCAGACTCAGCAGAGGCTTCAGGCTCCTATATATGAAAAGGCTCAGAAGGTGGTGAGCGACCTTGCAAAGGCTAAAGGTCTTTCTGCAGTATTTGAGAAGAACTCTCTTCTGTACTTCGATCCTGCTCAGGGCACCGACCTTACTCCTGAGGCTCGTTCAGTACTCAACATTCCGGCTGACAGGACCCTTGCTACCCTTCAGGCGGAACTTCAGGCTAAGGCACAGGCTGCTCAGGGAATGCAGCAGTAACATGGCCTTTATCAAAGATTTGGAAACCGGCGCCTCGTGTGCCGGTTTTTCTTTTGCAAAAAACCTGATAATTATATCCTCTGTATTGGAAAATTACTTACATTTGTATGATTAAAATGATTATTTGATTTTAAATCATAACAGTTTCTAATATGCAACACAAGGTAATTGATACTAAGGATGTTGTCATCAGATTTGCAGGAGATTCGGGAGATGGTATGCAGCTCACCGGGTCTCTTTTTGCAGACATGTCGGCCATCTTCGGTAACGAACTTTCCACATTCCCGGACTATCCGGCGGAAATCCGGGCTCCTCATGGCACCGTTTCAGGCGTTTCTGGTTTTCAGGTGCATATAGGCAGCGAACAAATTACGACTCCCGGAGACTTCTGTGACCTTCTCGTGGCGATGAACCCTGCTGCACTCAAGGCTAATGCAAAGTGGCTCAAGCGCACAGCCATGGTTCTGATTGACTCGGATACTTTTGACGAGGATGGTCTCAAGAGGGCTGGACTTAAAAACGATCCTATCGCTGAGCTATATATAGAGGATAGGACCATTATCGTGGCTCCGATAACCACTCTCACCCATGAGAGCCTTAAGGATAGCGGACTGGATAAGAAGACCATCGAGAAATGCAAGAACATGTTTACCCTCGGTATGGCATGCTACATATATAATCGTCCGATGGAATACATCTTCCAATATCTGGAGCGCAAGTTCGGCAAGAAGAAGCCTCAGCTTATCGAGCCTAATAAGAAGGTCCTGCAGGACGGTTATAACTATGCAGCCAATATCCAGGCTATTCCTAATACATACAATATCGAGCCGGCTCACCAGCCTAAAGGCCTGTATAGGAATATCACAGGTAATCAGGCAACTGCATGGGGACTTCTTGCAGCTGCCGAGAAGGCTAACCTGCCTCTCTTCTGCGGCTCTTATCCTATCACCCCTGCCACCGGCATTCTTGAGGAACTCGCTATCCATAAAAGCCTCGGTGCAAAGACCCTTCAGGCAGAGGATGAAATCGCCGGTATATGTACTGCCATCGGTGCGGCATTCGCCGGCAACCTTGCGGTGACTACAACATCCGGACCTGGTCTTTCACTCAAGTCAGAGGCTATGGGACTTGCGGTCATGACTGAGCTTCCTCTTGTGATTGTCGACGTTCAGCGTGCCGGCCCTTCAACCGGTATCCCTACAAAGACTGAGCAGACTGACCTCAATCAGGCTCTTTACGGACGAAACGGCGAGTGCCCGATGGTCGTGATGGCAGCTCATTCTCCTGCCGGATGCTTTGATGCTGCCTTCAATGCAGCGAAGATAGCGCTGGAGCATATGACCCCTGTGCTTCTTCTTACAGAAGGCTTCCTCGGCAATGGCTCTGAACCTTGGCATATCCCTGCGATGAAGGATTATCCTAAGATCGTTCCTCCTTTTGCCCAGCCTAACACTCCATACAAACCTTTCCAGAGAGACCCTGAGACTCTTGCGCGCAAGTGGGCTGTTCCTGGCATGGCTGGGTGCGAGCATCGTGTCGGCGGACTTGAGAAGAATCACGACGGCGTGCTTTCATCCGATCCTCAGAACCATGCTCTCATGGTAAAGGAACGTGAGGAAAAGGTGCAGAGGGTTGCAAACTACATTCCCGAACTGGAAGTGAACGGGCCGGAGAACGGTAAACTTCTTGTCGTGGGGTGGGGAGGTACATTCGGTCACCTTCTTTCTGCAGTACAGGAAGTACGTGAGGAAGGAATGGATGTAAGTTTTGCCCATTTTGATTATATCATGCCTTTGCCAAGGAATACTGAGGATGTACTCGGTAAGTTCGAAAAGATTCTCGTATGCGAGCTTAATAGCGGCCATTTCGTGAATTATCTCCGCGGTGTCATGCCTCAGTTCAAGTATGAGCAGTTCAATAAGGTGCAGGGACAGCCGTTCCTCGTGCAGGAGATTGTTTCAGCCATCAAAAGTAATTTGTAATTATGCCAAGATATACATTCAAAGAATTCAAGAGTGACCAGGAAGTAAGATGGTGCCCCGGTTGTGGTGACCATGGTGTGCTTGCAGCTCTTCAGAGAGCTCTTCCTGATGTTACCGAAGCCCTCGGCTACAGCAAGGAAAGATATGTGGTGGTGTCCGGTATCGGATGTTCTTCACGCCTTCCTTATTATATGAATACATATGGCTTCCACAGCATCCACGGCCGTGCCACTGCCATATCTACAGGTATCAAGGTGGCTAATCCGGATCTTACCGTATGGCAGGCATGCGGTGACGGCGACGCTCTTGCCATCGGAGGTAACCACTTTATCCATGCCATCAGAAGAAATGTCGATATAAACATCATTCTCTTCAATAATCAGATTTATGGTCTGACTAAGGGTCAGTATTCTCCAACCTCCCGTTTCGGAGCTGTTTCAAAGACATCCCCGTATGGTACTGTCGAACATCCTTTCAATCCGGGAAGCCTTGTGCTTGGAGCCAAGGGGACCTTTTTCGCCCGTAGCCTTGATTCCGAGCTGAAACTTTCTTCCGAGATTATGCTTGCAGCTGCAAAGCATGACGGATGTTCTGTGATGGAGATGCTCACCAATTGCGTTATATTCAACGATGGAGCCCACAAGCTCATCTCCGACAGAGAGTATCGTGCCGACAGGACTATTATTCTTCGTCACGGAGAGAAGATGATTTTCGGCAAGAACAATGACAAGGGTATTATCCTTGACGGAATGGGGCTCAGGGTCGTTACTATAGGGGAGAACGGCATCACTGAGGACGATATCCTCGTGCATGACGCCCATTCGGAGAATGTCGGCATCCATATGATGCTTGCCGATATGAAATATCCTGAATTCCCTGTGGCTTTAGGCATCATTCGTGATGTGAAGGATGTGACCTATGACGATGGAGTCCGTGATCAGGTTGCTGAGGTCAAGGCTAAGTCAAGGATTCAGTGCGTTGATGACTTGCTCCGCAGCGGCAGCACCTGGGAAGTGAAATGACAGACTTTCACCCCGAACGAAGTTGGGGAATCTAATGAGAAACAACCATTAATAACAATAAAACACAATGAATACACAAGACCTTATGGCCAAACTTCAGGCCAAGTATCCTTACGAGAAGGAATATCTCCAGGCGGTACATGAAGTGTTGGAGTCTATTGAAGAAGTATACAATCAGCATCCTGAGTTCGAGGACGCAAAGATTGTCGAGCGTATTGTTGAACCAGAGCGCATCCTTACATTCAAGGTGACTTGGATTGATGATAACGGCCAGGTGCAGACTAACACCGGCTACAGGGTACAGTTCAACTCTGCTATCGGACCTTATAAGGGTGGTCTCCGTTTCCATCCGTCAGTAAACCTTTCTATCCTGAAGTTCCTCGGTTTCGAGCAGACATTCAAGAATGCCCTCACAACTCTTCCTATGGGTGGAGGCAAGGGAGGTTCCGATTTCAACCCACGTGGAAAATCCGATGCTGAAATCATGCGTTTCTGCCAGGCTTTCATGCTTGAACTCTGGAAGATTCTCGGTCCTGACCAGGATGTTCCAGCAGGCGATATCGGAGTAGGTGGTCGCGAGATCGGCTATATGTACGGTATGTACAAGAAACTCGCGCAGCAGTACAATACAGGAGTTCTCACAGGAAAGGGCCTCACTTGGGGTGGTTCTATCCTCCGTCCTGAGGCTACCGGATTCGGTGCCGTTTACTTTGTTCAGCACATGCTGCAGATGGCCGGTAAGGATATCAAGGGCAAGACTATCGCTCTGTCTGGTTTCGGTAATGTTGCCTGGGGCGCTGCAACCAAGGCTACCGAGCTTGGTGCAAAGGTTGTTGCAATCTCAGGTCCTGACGGAGCAATCTATGATCCTGAAGGAATGAATGCAGAGAAGATTGCATACATGCTTGAGCTTCGTGCTTCGAACAATGACGTTGTGGCTCCATTTGCCGAAAAATTCCCATCTGCTACATTCTATCCTGGCAAGAAGGCATGGAGCATCAAGTGTGACATCGCCATGCCATGCGCATTCCAGAACGAGATGACAGGTGCCGATGCTGAGGAACTTCTTGCAAACGGTACATGGCTTGCTGCCGAGGTGTCAAATATGGGATGTACTCCTGAGGCAATTGCGGCCTTCCAGAAGGCAGGCATCATGTTCGCTCCGGGCAAGGCTGTTAACGCCGGTGGAGTGGCAACTTCCGGTCTTGAGATGACTCAGAATGCCATGCATATCAGCTGGGGACCTGCCGAAGTGGATGAAAAACTCCATAGCATCATGTCAAATATCCACGATGCATGCGTCAAGTATGGTACTCAGCCAGACGGCTATATCAACTACGTGAAGGGTGCAAATATCGCTGGTTTCATGAAGGTTGCACAGGCCATGCTTGAGCAGGGTATAATTTAGTGATTTTTGATTGCTTTATTATAAATAAAGACTAACTTTGCGCCCGTTTTTTAACGGGCGTAATTTATTATTAACAAAAATACTGACTTATGTTTAAAATTTTCCCTGGTTACGACCTCGTAGAGGCCTACCATAATTGGAAGAAAGCTCACAGGACAGATGATAAGACCGTATCAAGACTTATCCGTCTTGCAATAGCTCTTATTGCAGCCCTCACAGTATGGTTCCTTCCTTTGGATAACTGGATCGAAGGAATTACAGTAATCCAGCAGAGAACTCTGGCTATTTTCCTCTGGGCCATCCTTATGTGGCTTTTTGAGGCTGTGCCTGCATGGACTACTTCAGTAATGGTTGTCGTGATTCTTCTTTTCACCACATCCAACAGCAGCCTTGTGCTTTTCGAGAATGCCGCTCCTGAGGTTCTTGGCGCTCACACAAGCTACAAATCACTCCTGCATTGCTTTGCCGATCCGATCATCATGCTCTTTATCGGAGGTTTTGTACTTGCCATCGCAGCTTCTAAGACAGGTCTCGACCTTTTCCTTGCACGCGTGATGCTCAAGCCTTTCGGAAAGAAACCAAAGTGGGTCCTTCTTGGCTTCCTTATGGTGACAGGTGTGTTCTCAATGTTCCTCAGCAACACTGCCACTGCAGCAATGATGCTCACATTCCTCGGTCCTGTCCTCAAGGCTCTTCCTGCGGACGGAAAGGGAAAGACAGCTCTTGCCCTTGCAATTCCTATTGCAGCCAATGTGGGTGGTATGGGTACTCCTATCGGTACGCCTCCGAATGCGATTGCACTCAAATATATGTCTGAGGTCGGAATCAATGTCGGCTTCGGCGAGTGGATGGCCTTTATGATTCCTTTTACCCTGCTTCTTCTCTTCCTTGCGTGGGTGATGTTGCTCAAGCTCTTCCCATTCAAGGCTAAGGAAATCAACCTCAATATCGAGGGCGAACTTAAGAAGGATTGGAGGTCTATCGTTGTATATATCACTTTCATTATCACAGTGCTTCTTTGGGTTCTCGACAAGGCGACAGGTGTGAATGCTAATGTTGTTGCAATGCTCCCTGTGGGTGTATGCGCTATTATCGGTGTACTCACCAAACGTGACCTTGAGGAAATCAGCTGGTCTGTTCTCTGGATGGTTGCCGGAGGTTTTGCTCTCGGTGTAGCTCTTCAGGAAACCGGACTTGCAGGTACTTTGATCGATGCTATCCCATTCGGCTCATGGCCTGCAGTTGTGATGGTCGTAGGTTCTGGCCTTATCTGCTATGCGATGGCGAACTTCATCTCTCACACGGCTACAGCATCCCTCCTCGTACCTATCCTTGCTGCAGTCGGCGCAAGTGCTGCCGTGGCAGAGAATCTCATGCCTCTCGGTGGTGTTTCTACACTTCTTATCGGTGTGGCTATCGGTTCTTCACTCGGTATGGTACTCCCGATCTCTACTCCGCCGAATGCCATTGCAGCTTCGACCGGTATGATCGAGCAGAAGGAAATGATCAAGACAGGTCTTATAATGGGTGTCCTCGGTCTTGTAATCGGATATGCTATGCTTATCGTTCTCGGCTCAAACGGTCTGATTTAATCCGAGATAACAATTATAACAGCAGGGAGAATCTTCTTATGAGGGTTCTCTCTTGCTTTTTACCGATAAATTGCCCAACTTTACG
>JAEIGA010007227.1_pt1 | contig 16890 bp, 14 predicted proteins | sample 9270691 | NCBI WGS metagenome assembly JAEIGA01 (sample SAMN17057246, study PRJNA624740) | gut metagenome | biome: biome; isolation source: fecal sample | host: Bos grunniens | place: China: Xizang | collected 2019
AGTTCAGTTGTATAATATTATTGGTTTTAAATCAGAATTATCTAATCAACAACTTGAAGAAATTGATATATTCCATAGTGCATTAGATGAATATTTTGCTAAAAACTTTACAAAAGCAGCTAAATTATTTATGGAAGCATATCAATTATTACCAGATGATAAAACTGCATTAATTTTTGCAGAGCGTTGTAGTAATTATGCTAAAAAGAATATTCCTGCTGAATGGGATGGAGTAAGAACGCTTACTTCTAAATAAATTTTTCAATAAAAAATATAGGAAAAAAATGAAAATACTAAAAATTTGTTTTATATATTTGAGTTTTTTAGCTTTATCTGGTTGTGAATTAATAAATTTTTTACTTTTTGAAGAAACACCACCAGAACAAACAGGGATGCTTACAGTTTTATCACGCGAAAACTTAGATAATTATTACTCTTATACATCAAAAGAAGTTACTGAAGCAAATTGTAGAACTAATGGGGAAGGTGACTTATTTTTAATAAAATACAATAACAACAATTTTGATATAAAAGGAAGCACAACAGGTTATGTTACGAATGCATCAAGAGCTGCTGAACAAAATATATGTTTAAGTAATATTAACGACGAATCAACACAATTTAATAGAATTGATTTTAGATATTCGGAAGATTTTTTGACTCAAAATATAAATAACAATCGTTCCGCAGAAATTATAAATAATAATATTAATCAAAACTATTCAATTGGAAGTACCAAATCTTTTTATATAATTCCGAACCTTGATAATCAACAAGTTGTAAAATCAGTTAATGCAGAATTAAAATATACTAGCAAATATTCATATATTTGGCATGTAACAGATTCAAATTATATAAGTTCTTCAAGTCTAGTAAACTTAGAATACAAAGAATTTCAAAAATTAGGTGATATGTTTGATAAAATATATCCTATAGAAACAAATATTTTTGGTGAAATAGATTATCCTTCCAATAGTAAATTTATTGAACCAAGTGAAAAAGTATCAATATTAATTTATGATATAAATACTGATTCTCATTCAAATCAAAAATCAGGAACTTTTGGATATTTTTATTCAGGTGATTTATACACATCCAATCCGACTAGTAATAAATGTAATATTTTTTATATTGATGACTATTTTACTTACGAGGGAGAAAAATACATATATTCGACTTTAGCACATGAATTTCAACATATGCTTAATTTTATAAACAAAAAAATTAAAAATTCAAATTCCAATACTACACAAACTTGGTATACAGAAATGTTGTCTTTAGTTGCCGAAGAAATGTTACAAAAAACAATTGGCATTGACGATAAGGAATCCCCAAAATCTAGATTAAAAATATTTAATAAATATTACAACATAGGATTTACAAATTGGCAAGAAGGAAATGAAGTATATATTTATTATGCAAATGCTTATGCCTTTGGAGCATTTTTAATACGCAATTTTGGTGGCTCTAAATTAATCAAAGAAATAGTAAATAATTCATATTTAAATCAAGAATCTATAACACAGGCTTTAAGAAAATTAGGTTATAATGAAGATTTTAATTCTGTCTGCGAAAAATTTGCTCAAACAGTTATTTTTACACAAAATTGTAATAACAACAAATTTTACTCACTAAATAGAAAAATAGAAGAACAAGACTTTTCATTTGATGCTATTGATTTGACTACAGAATTCTATGCAAATTCAATAAGTAATCATTTATATTATGGGCCTGTAATATTTTCTCCTTTATCAACAAATGGCTTAACAGATATTGGAGCAAATTCATTTTCAGTTCATTACATAGGAAAAAATATTAAAAGCACAAGTTTAAGTTTACCAACATCAAATATAAAATTAGAATTGTTTGAATGTAACTAATATAAAAAATATTTAAGCAAAAAAAAATCCTAAACTTCATAATGAAATTTAGGATTTTTTTTTATTTTATTTAATTTAGAATATTAAAATCAAAACTTGAGAAACAATTACAACAGAAATCAATGCAATTGGATATGTAGAAGCATAAGCTCCTGCAACTTTTTCTGTTCCTGCTGTTGAAATTAAAGTTCCTAATGCTGGAGTTGATGTCATTCCTCCACAAATAGAACCAAGGTTATTCAAAAGATTAATTTTAAGAACATATCTTGCAAAAATATAACCAACAATCATTGGTAACATTGTCATAATAATACCATAAATGAAGTATACCCATTCAAAGTATTTTACAAATTCAGCACCACCTGCAACACCAGCACCAATTAAGAATAACATAAGACCTAATTCACGGAAAACTTTTAATGTGCTTTCTGCAGGAGTAATAGAAACATTACCGATTTTTGCAAAGTGTCCTAAAATTAAAGAAACTAACAAACAACCACCTGTTGTTGTAAGTGAAAAGTTTTTGAATTTAAATGAACCAACTATAACACCTAAAATTGCAGCAATTGCAAAAACACAGAAACCAAATGAATCAAACTGTAATTCAGTTCCTTTTAATTTTGAAGGAACTTCAGGATTTGCTTCAGAAAGTTTAGCTCTTTCTTCTTCCATATTAGCTTTACAGAATTTTGGAACAAGCTGAACAAATAAAACAACTCCAACTACACCAAATAAATATGCAATTCCGTGTCCAACAGCAACAATTGCTTCTAGTGAATCACCAACAACAGTTGCTTTTGCAGCAGAGAATGCAGGTGTAGAAGTTAATGAACCAGACAAAAGGCCAACTAACATAGCAGCTGCTTCTTTAGGATCTCTTCCATAAATCTTGATATCAAAAATTGTACAAGCATAGCAAGAAAGTCCACCAATTAAAATAATTAATAACCCAATTAAAATATATGATTTAAAGTTACGCTTAAAATCACCAAAGAAGTTTGGACCAGCAATAAAGCCAACTGAAGTTACGAATAAAATCAACCCAAGATTTTCTACAATTTTAAGAGCATTAACAACATAAGTTGCATCACCAACTTTTAACTGTTCTGCTAAAGGATTATATAAAAACGCACCAAAAAGTAGGGCAACAATAAAAACTCCAGCAGTACCTAAAGAAACACCTTTAATAGTGATTCTTCCAAGTAAATATCCTAATCCAGCGATTAAGAAAACACAAAACACTAAAAAACTAATTGTTTTGATAGAAAGAAGACCTCCGAAGAGTACCATAACAAATAAACTCCTATAATTTTTTTTAAAATTCCTCTGTATTATAGTACAAATAAAAACATTATGGAATATGTTTATGACATTTTCACTTATTATGTAAAAAAATAAGGCTACTTCCTGAAAATCAGAAAATAGCCTTAAATTAATTTAGAATAAAACTTCTAATTATTTTGTAGCACCAGGAATTGCTTTTTCAAATTCTGGATTACCATGTGTATAGCGAGGTAAAACTTTTGGTGATGTTACATCGCCTTCAATTTTTGCACCAGCTCTTTCTTTTTCGAATGCAACAACATGGTCAAGATTCATTTTGTCAGAAAGTTTAATATCTTTGAAGATTTTTCCAGCTTCAATACCAGCTTCACGACCAAATACAACAACATCAAGCAAAGAGTTACCCATCAAACGGTTAGTTCCGTGAACACCACCAGAAGCTTCACCAGCAACAAGTAAGTTAGGAACATTTGTATGACAAGTTGAATTGATTTCAACACCACCATTCTGATAGTGAAGTGTTGGATAAACAAGAATTGGTTCCTTACGAATATCAATTCCATATTTAATGAACATATTGTACATAGCAGGAATAGATTTTAAGATTGTTCCTTCACCGTGAATCATTTCAATCATTGGAGTATCAAGCCAAACTGCATCTTGAACATCATTTTTTACACCGCGTCCGTTTCTTACTTCTTTAATAATACCAGAAGCGTTTACATCACGAGTTTCAAGTGGGTGAATATAAACTTCACCATCTTTATTAATAAGTTTTGCACCAAGTGAGCGAACTTTTTCTGTTACAAGTTTTCCAAGAATCTGAGTTGGATAAGCAGCTCCTGTTGGGTGATACTGTAATGAATCCTGATATAAAAGTTTTGCACCAGCACGATAAGCCATTACAAGACCGTCAGCAGTTGCACCGTAGTGGTTAGAAGTAGGGAATCCCTGGTAGTGCATACGACCAGCTCCACCTGTTGCAATAACAACAACTTTTGCTTTAGCAATACGGATTTCACCAGTTTCTACATTTTCTAATACAGCACCACAAGCTTCACCTTTATCATTTTTGATAATTTCAATAGCTGCTGTAAAATCAACAACTGTAATTCTATCTGGGCGGTTGAAAGTTTCATCACGCAATGTACGCATAATTTCAGCACCAGAATAGTCTTTACAAGCATGCATACGTTTACGGCTTGTTCCACCACCATGAGTAGTTACCATTGTACCGTCAGCTTCTTTATCAAATTCAACACCAAGGTCGTTTAACCATTTGATTACAGAAGGAGCTTTATTTACCAATGTGTAAACTAATTCTGGTTTTCCGTCAAAGTGTCCGCCACCAAAAGCGTCAAGATAGTGCTGAGCAGGTGAGTCATTTGGTTTATCAGCAGCCTGAATACCACCTTCAGCCATCATTGTGTTAGCATCTCCAACACGAAGTTTAGTAGCAAGTAATACTTTTGCACCAGCTTCACTAGCCATAATAGCAGCAGCAGTACCAGCACCACCACCACCAATTACTAAAACATCAGTTTCATAATCAACATGATCCAAATCTACTTTTTCAGGAGCAAGACGAGGTTTTGCCTGAAGCATTTCTACTAATTCAATTGGAGCTTTTTCACCTTTATTTGGACCAATTTTGATTTCAGTAAACTGTTCTGTAATGCGGTCAGGGTGATATTCCTTCAAGATTTCGTCTTTTTCTTCTGCTGTAAGACGAACATGTTCAAACTTTAAGTTTTCTTCACGTTTTTCTGCAACAATTTTTGCAGCATCATCAAGATAATTTCCGTACATAATATTTCTCCTTTTTAGGGGAGGTCACCTAAGACCCCCGTTTTTGGGAGCAAGAAATCCCTTTACTTCAAAGCGATTTTTCTCTCTCCCAAACCCTCTTTCTTTCCTAACGCAACTTAAGGCTCTGCCCTAAGAACCTGTGTAGCAAAGAATAGGGCTTAGGTTTATTTTTCAATATCTCTGTTATTGTATAAGTTTTTGATTTGTTCTTTATCGCCAGTTGACATTTCAACAAATTTTTTGATTGCTTCTTCACATGCACCAGAATCAATTTCAGAAACACGATCAAGAAGATGCTGGCTCTGAGGCTGAAGATATTTACCATTAATACGGCGAGCTAATTCAGCAACCTGTGGGTGACTAATTCCAGCAGGACAACGAGATGAACAACATCCACACATTACACAGTCAAAAGATAAATCTGCACATTTGTCAAATTCACCTCTCTGAGCGTGAGCAATATACTGCATAGTTTTTAAATCCTGAGGACAAGCTCTTGTACAAGCATTACAACCTACACAAGCATAAATTTCAGGATAAAGCTGCATCATAACAGCCTGTTCTGGTTTAATTGTATTCATATCGTAAACTTGTTTTACAAGTGGGAAGAAAGGAAGTGTAGCAATAAACATTCCATCTTCAACTTTTTTAGAACATGCCAAACAAGTCTGCAATTGGTTCTGACCTTTAATTCTATAAAGTGTAGCACAAGCACCACAGAAGCCATTTCTACATCCACATCCGCGTTTTAACTGGTAACCAGCATATTCCATAGCATTCATGATTGTTAATTCTGAAGGAACATCATATTTTTTTCCGAACAGATATATCGTTGCCATTTCTTTTTCTGACATAAAATTTCTCCTAAATTCTTAATTTGAATTTTATTTTGGGCGGCTTAACACTCATTTCGTACTTCGCTATCCACTCATCCACCTATAACTTTTGTTCACTTCGTTACCAAAAATTATAGGCGGACGCCTTCGGCGGTACTCCAATCGCTGCCGCATAAAACATACTATAAACTAGTATTCTGGTGGTAATTCTCCAAGCTGGTCAAAACTGAAAACAGGTCCATCTTTACAAACAAACTTGTCTCCAATATTACAACGACCACATTTTCCAATACCACATTTCATACGCATTTCCATAGTTGTATAAATCTGTGTATCTTTAAATCCTAAATCTTTTAAGATTTTCAAAGACATATGAATAAGAATTGGAGGTCCACACATAATTACAGTCATTCCAGGATCTGGATTTAATTCTGTAATAAAAGGAGGAACAAAACCAACATGTCCATCCCAGCCTTCTTCAGGACGGTCAATTGTCAAATCAATAGAACAATTTGGCTGATTTTTCCAAACTTTTTCTAATTCTTCATAGCGTACAAGGTCAGCTTTACTTCTTGAACCGTAAATTACTTGAATCTTTCCATAATTTTCACGGTGATCAAGCATGTAATTTACTACAGAATGAACTGGAGCTAAACCAATTCCACCAGCAATAACAAGAATATCTTTTCCTTTTAATGCACCTTCAACTGGGAATCCGTTTCCAACAGGACCTCTTAAACAAATCTGCTGACCAACTTCAGCATTGTGAAGCCATGAAGTAACGCATCCACATTTTTTAATAGAAAATTCCATGTGTGTTTCAAGAGTAGGTGAAGATGTAATAGAAATCATTGATTCACCAACACCAGGAACAATAAGCATTGCACATTGTCCAGGAATATGGTTAAACAATTTTTTTCCATCAAGACCAACTACACTGAAAGTTTTTACATCAGGAGTTTCTTGCTTTATATCAATAATTTTTCCTACATAAGGAATAAAGCTTTCTTTGTTTTCCATCGTTTTCTCCTATTCCTTAAATATCATCAGATTCTTGAACTGCTTTTATGACTTTTACTGCATTCATATTAACAGGACAACTTTCAAGACATCTTCCGCATCCTACACAACTAAATAATCCTTCGTGAGCCATAGGATAATACATTAATTTGTGCATAAAACGCTGACGACTTCTTTCTTTTTGTGTATGACGAGGATTTTCTGCTGCCATTTGAGTAAAATCGTTATACATACAGGAATCCCAACAACGAATTTGGCGAATTCCATTTCCTGTATCAAAGTCACGAACATCAAAACACATACAAGTTGGACAAACATATGTACAAGTTCCACAACCAACACAAGCTTCAGAAACTGTTTCCCAGATTTTTGAATTAAAAATCTTAAGCATATCTTTGCCTTGGAATTTTGATAAATCAAGATGTGCAAAAGGAAGTTTTTCCATTTTATCTGAAATATCTTTTTTACAAGCAGCAACAGCTTTTTCATCAGAATCAGAAAGAACAGATTTTACTGTTTCAATAAATTTAGTTCCTTTGTCTGTGTTTGCTGCAAAGAAATATTTTCCATCAGCAAGCCAGCAACTTACATCACCAGCAGAACCATTTTTATTTTCAGAAAGAGATGAATCAATTCCATAAGTAGAACAGAAACAAGTTTTTTCTGGATTATTACATGCAAGTGTAATTACAGTTCCGTGATCGCGTCTATTTTTGTAATAAGAATCAACAGGATCCATATTTAAATAAACATTATCAATACAAGTAAAACCAACTGCATCACAAGCACGAACACCAAAAATTACAAAATCTTCTACATCTTTTCTTGGATCAGTAACAGTAATTTCTTTTCCTTTCATTTCATATGAAACCATATGTTCTGTTTTAGGAAAGAAAAAATCTTTTGCAGAACGAACTGTTTTCAAATTAGAAGAAAGTTTTGTTCCGTTTTCCCATTTTTTAAAATCTGCTTTACCAGTTTCGTTATCAACAGGAAGATACAATGATTGTTTTTCACCAATTAAAGCAAATAATGAATCAATTTTTTCAGCTGAAATACTAAGCATTATTCATTACCTCCATCTTTTGAGCGATCCCAAACAATACTTGCTTCACAATCATCAGTTGTAAATGTAAGCATTGGAGGTTTTGTTTCCATATCACTACCAGCTTGGTAATCACCGTAAAGTTCATTAATGTCTTTAATGTATTTTCTATTAAGTAAATACAATGGAATTTCTTGAGGACAAACTCTTGAACATTCTCCACAGTCAGTACAACGACCAGCTACATGCCAAGCACGAACAATGTGGAACAAAGATTCTTCAAAATTTGTTTCTGCAACTTTCTGTGTTGTATAAAGATTATTGTTATCAAATACACATTTTTCACAAGTACAAGCAGGACAAACATTGCGACAAGCATTACAACGAATACAACGACTAAATTCATTTTTCCAGAATTCATGTCTTTCATCTGCTGTCATTTTTTCAAATTTTTCAAGAACTTCAAGACGATTAGAATTACCTAAAACAGTATTTTCATCAATTCCTATATATTCATCACATGAAACGCTTTTTTTACCAGCACAGCTATCACAAGCCTCTCCACCATCAAGAGTATCCTGACAAGGAACTCCAATAGCGTAAACATCATCTCTTGTAATACGATTTTCTTTTAATAACTGTGTAAATGAATATGTATCATTAGGTTTCAAGAAAACTAATACAACTTCACTAGGAATAGGGGCATCTTCAGCATTAGGATCACGCTGTTTAGCCATTGTATTATTCATTCTTGTTGTACTCTTTTTAATTTCAATTTCTCTTGTAACTTTAACAAGATATTTTGAAAGATTTGAAGCACAATATTTATTAAACACAAAATCTTTTTCAAGTTCTTCTACAGAATTAAAAACACCAGGTGTTACATCTTCTTCAAAAAGACCTTTTTTCCAACCAACAACACGCTGAACTTTGCCTTCTGCAAATAATGCCTTAGCGCGTTCAATTAACTGCTTTTCTACATCTTGCATCTTACATCCTCCAGCTTTTTACATTCACCAAGTGATTTAATTTGTTCAACAAATTCGTTCATAATTCCTGCAAACTTAACACCTTCAGCAGCAGAACACCATTCTACACGAGTACGACCTTTTTCAATTCCTAAGAAGTCAAGCTGACTGAATAATAAAGTCATACGACGACGAGCAAAATAGTTTCCTGTTGAATAGTGACAGTCACCAGGGTGACATCCACATAAAATTACACCGTCAGCACCACGCTGGAATGCGCGTAAAATAAACAATGGGTTCAAACGGCAAGAACATGGAATACGAATAATTTTTACATTAGCAGGGTATTCAAGACGATTATTTCCAGCCAAATCAGCACCTGCATAAGAACACCAGTTACAACAAAATGCAACAATCTTTGGTGTCCAATTTTCAGATTTATTTTCTACAGACATGCATCAACCTCCGCTAAGATTTGTTTATTACTAAATCCTTTAAGATCCATAGCTCCAGAAGGACAAGCAACTGTACAAGCTCCACAACCTTGACACATTGCAGAATTAACTTGAGAAATATGTCTAGTAATTGTAGTTCTATTTGGACCACGGAAATCTTTATCAATATAAGAAATTGCTCCGTAAGGACAAACATTTGCACACTGACCACAACCATTACAAGCATTTTCATCTGGCTGAGCAGTACAAGGGTTATTCTGAAGTTTATCTTTAATCAATAAACAAATAGCTTTTGCAGCAGCACCACTTGATTGAGCAACTGTTTCAGGAATATCTTTTGGACCTTGACAACATCCTGCCAAGAAAATACCAGCAGTAGGGCTTTCAACAGGTCTAAGTTTTGCATGAGCTTCAAGGAAGAAGTCATTTGTATCCATAGATGTTGTAAGCATAGTTGCAAGAGGACGAGCAGATTTATCAGCTTCAATAGAAGCAGCAAGAACAACCATATCAGCTTTAATATGAACTTGTTTGTTCAAAATCAAATCAGAACCTTGAACATCTAAAGTTCCATCTGCTAATGGAGTAATTTTTCCAACTTGTCCCTTAATGTAATTTACACCGTATTGTTCAACTGCACGACGATAGAATTCATCAAAGTTTTTACCAGGTGTACGAACATCAATATAGAATACTGTAATATTTGTATCAGGATAATGGTCACGAGTTAAAATTGCGTGTTTTGCTGTGTACATACAACAAATCTTTGAACAATATTCATGACCTTTTGTTGAATCTGCAGAACAACGGCTTCCAACACACTGTACAAATACAATATTTTTTGGTTCTTTTCCGTCAGAAGGACGACGAAGATGACCATTTGTAGGTCCAGAAGCGTTACAAAGTCTTTCAAATTCAAGAGAAGAAACTACATCAGGACTTTGTGAATATGCATATTCATCAAATTTATTCAATTCAATAGGATTGTATCCTGTTGCTACGATAATAGCACCATATTTTTCTGTAAGGATTTCTTCTTTTTGATTGAAATTAATAGCACCAGCTGCACAAGCTTTTTCACAGAATCCACAAACATTGTCTTTACCGTTCTTCAAACCTTTCATATGAAGACAGTAACCTGCATCAATATTTGCAACCTTTGGAACAGCCTGAGCAAAAGGAATATCAATTGCTTTTCTGTTATTCAAGTTTAGATTAAAAGCGTTTGGAACTTTTTTATTTGGACAAGCTTCAATACAAGCTCCACATCCTGTACATTTAGTTTCGTCAACATAACGAGGATTACGCTTAATATCAATTGTAAAATTACCAATATAACCTTTTACACCAACTACTTCTGAATAAGAAAGAATTCTAATGTTAGGATTCTGACTAACTTCAGTCATTTTTGGAGTAACAATACAAGATGCACAGTCAAGAGTAGGGAAAGTTTTATCAAGCATAGCCATCTTTCCACCAACTGTTACATTCTTTTCAACGATGTCAACAGGGAACCCTGCATCTGCAATATCAAGAGCTGCAGTAATACCTGCAATACCACCACCAATTACAAGAGCTCTCTTAGTCATAGGTGTTTCACCAGGAATAAGAGGAGTATCAAGAATTGTTTTAGCAATTGCAGCTTTTCCTAAAGCAATAGCTTTTTCTGTTGCATCACCAACATCTTTCATAACCCATGAACATTGTTCACGAATATTTGCAACTTCAACTTTATATGGATTTAATCCAGCACGTTCAGCACAAGCACGGAATGTTTTTTCATGCATGCGAGGAGAACAAGAACAAAGAACAACACCAGTAAGTTTATCTTCTTTGATATGTTCTTCAATCATTTGCTGACCAGCAGAAGAACACATATAAGTATAATCTGTTGAAAAAACAACACCATCAACTTTTCCAAGTTCTTCTGCAACTTTAGCTACATCAACTGTTCCGGCAATGTTAGTACCACAGTGACATACAAAAACACCAATTCTTTCCATCTGTCACTTCCTTATTTTTTATATTTTCTAAATGCACTCATAATTGCTTGTTGAGGCATATCTGAATCTAAATGCTCAGGCACTTGATTAGGATCAAGGTGATGAGGTCCACGCTGACCTTCTACAAGCTGACGAACTGCATCAATAATTTTTACAGGTTCAACTTGTCTTGGACATCTTTCTAAACAAGCAAAACATGATAGACAAGCATAAATTGACTTTGATTTCAAAAGAGGTTCAATTTCACCTTTTTCTACCATTTGTACAAACTGATGTGGATGATATTCCATAGAATCATAATTAGGACATGTTCCAGAACATTTTCCACAAACCATACATTTTTTTGTGTTTACACCACTAACATCAAGAATTTGACTTTTTAGCTGTTCAATTTCTGAATTAAGCATTTGTAGCCTCCTTCTTTATAGATTCAAGAGCAGCTTCCTTAACACCAAGAGCTTCTGCAAGAAGTTCTGTAAAATAAATAACATCAAGGTTGCTATCTTTTTTATTTTTAATAAGATTGTAGCGACACAATGGACAACTTGTTACTAACATTTCAGCACCAAAATCTTCTGCATTGCTAATAATAGCATTAGCACGTTTTTCTGGAATTGAATTGTCTTCAAACATTGTGTAAGCACCACAACATTCATTGCGCTGAGCAAAGATAACAGGAGTTGCACCAATTGCTTTTATAAAATCTTCAATAATTTGTGGATTTTCAGGGTCGTCAAACTTCATAACATTTGCAGGACGAAGTAAAAGACATCCGTAGTAAGCACCAATTTTTTTACCTTTTAATGGATTTTTTACAGCAGCTTTTACATTATCCCAACCAATAACATCACGAAGAATTTCCAAAAAGTGAAGAACTTTTGTTTCTCCATTATATTCAATTCCATCTTGTTTAAGATAAGTATTAGCTTTAAATGCAGTAAATCCATCATTAAGAATAGCATCATTTGTCTGTTTCAACACATTATAACAAGCAGCACACAAAGTAACCAAATCTTGTTTATTATCTCTTGCATCTGCCAAAGCACGCACAGAAGGAAGTTTAGGAGCAACTTCTTTTTGTGACATTGGATAAACGCCACCACAACATTGCCATTCTTCAATTTCTTTAAGTTCAAAACCTAATGCTTCTGCAGAAAATCTTGCATAAGCATCAAGTTCAATAGCTTTATTTTTTAATGTACATCCAGGGAAGTATGAATATATTTTTTTATCACTCATTTTTTTACCCCTGCCATTTCTTCAGGTTTGAATACTTCATCAAATTTTTCTTCTGTTAAGAATCCTAATCCAACACAAGCTTCTTTTAATGAAATATTTTCTTTATATGCTTTTTTAGCTGTTTTTGCAGCGTTTTCATAACCAATATATGGATTTAATACAGTTACAAGCATCAAAGAGTTATATAAGTTATGATGCATTTTTTCTTTATTTGCTTTAATTCCAACAGCACAGTTATCATTGAATGAAATCATTGCTTCAGCCAATAGGCGTGCTGACTGAATAAAGTTGTAAGCAATAACAGGCATGAATACATTCAATTCAAAGTTACCTTGGCTAGCTGCAAAACCAATAGCAGCATCATTACCCATAACTTGAACTGCAACCATCGTTACAGCTTCACACTGAGTAGGATTTACTTTTCCTGGCATAATTGAAGAACCTGGTTCATTTTCAGGAATAAAGATTTCTCCTAAACCATCACGAGGACCAGAAGCAAGCCAACGAACATCATTTGCAATTTTCATCATATCAGCTGCCAATGCTTTTACTGCACCATGAGCAAATACAACTTCATCTTTACTTGTTAATGCATGATATTTATTTGGAGCTGTAACAAAATCTTTTCCAGTTAATTTTGAAACTTCTTCTGCTACTTTTACATCAAAACCAGCAGGAGCATTCAATCCAGTTCCAACAGCTGTTCCACCAAGTGCAAGTTGTTTCAAATATGGTAAAGATGAAAGAATCATTTCTTTATCGCGTTCAAGACTTGTACGCCAACCACTAATTTCTTGGCTAAAAGAAATAGGAACAGCGTCCTGAAGGTGAGTGCGTCCACTTTTTACGATACCTTCATTTTCTTTTTCAAGACGAACAAAAGTATCAACAAGTGTGTCAATTGCAGGAATAAGTTTATCTTCAAGAACCATAACACTAGAAATATGAAGTGCAGTAGGGAAAGTATCGTTACTTGACTGACTCATATTTATATCATCATTTGGATGAAGTATTTTATTTCCTGCAATTTCATTACCGCGATTAGCAATAACTTCATTTGCATTCATATTAGACTGTGTTCCTGAACCTGTTTGCCATACAACAAGTGGAAAGTGATCATTTAATGAACCAGAAATAACTTCATCACAAGCTTTTTCAATTGCTGCAAGTTTTTCTGATGTCATTTTTTCAGGCTTAAGTGCATTATTAGCTCTTGCCGCCGCTTTTTTCAAATAACCAAAAGCCTTTGTAATTTCACGAGGCATTGTTTCAATATCAACACCAATTTTAAAGTTTTCATGACTTCGTTCAGTTTGTGCTGCCCAATATTTGTCAGCAGGAACTTTTACTTCGCCCATTGAATCATGTTCGATTCTAAAATTATCCATAAGAATGTAAATCTCCCATCTAAAAATCTATATATACAACTTTTTTTTAGAATTGAATTTGTTTAATAACATCTTTTAAGCAATCTGCGCTATGTCTTAGAGATGCAATTTCAGCGTCTGTAAGAGGAGCAACAATATGACCTGTAAGACCTTTAGCTCCAACAACAGAAGGAATACTTAAACAAACATCGTCGATTCCGTATTCTCCGTTCATCATAGATGAAATTGTAAGAACAGAATCTGTGTCATAGTTTAATGCTTCACAAAGTGTTGCTGTTGTAACACCAATTGCATAGTTTGTACATTTTTTTGCAGCAATAATAATTCCACCTGATTTGCGAATGTAATCTTCAACATCATCTTTATCAAGTGCAGGCATATTTCCACCTTCAAATGCAGCTGCATATTTTTCAACAGGAACAGAACCAATATTTGCTAAAGACCAAGGTACAAAAGAAGAATCACCGTGTTCACCAAAAACATATCCATGTACATTTTCTTGAGCAACTTTATATGTTTCTGCAATTCTCGCACGGAAACGAGCTGTATCAAGCATAGTTCCTGTACCAACAATACGGTTTGTAGGAATGCCAGATGTTTTTACAAACTGATATGTCAAAATATCAACAGGGTTTGCAACAATAACATAAATTGCGTTTGGAGCAACTTTTGTAATTTCAGGAATAATTGATTTTGTAATATTTACATTTGTCTGTGTAAGATCAAGACGAGACTGTCCTGGTTTACGAGCAACACCAGAAGTCAAAACAACAATGTCAGAATCTTTAGCATCAATATAATCACCTTCACGAACTGATACAGGTCCGATAAATGGTGTTCCTTGTCTGATATCCATTGCTTCACCCATAGCTCTGTCTTTAGCAATATCAATCAAAACAATTTCAGAAGCAAGCTGTTTTAATGTAAGTGCAAAGGCAATAGTTGAACCAACTTGACCAGCACCAATAATTGTAATCTTATTCGACATAATTGTGTCTCCTATGTATTTATATATTATTAAATTAGTTTGCTTATATAAGATTTATTACAAAATCTCTTACTTATACAGCAACGGCATTATCTTACATTATAAAGCTTTTTCCTATTTATGTTAACTACTAATTTCTTCATTTAGTAAAAAACTTTAATTAAAAGCACTACATATCTTCTTTGTTTTTTAATACTTTATATATATAAAAATATAAGTTATAATATGGATAATATTGTCAAATGCAAAAGGATTTTTTATGTTAAATATTAATAACAATGCAGCAAATGTAAAAAGAGAAATATTAGTAAAAATAGCAAAATTACAACTAAATGGAAGACTTGAAGAAAAAGAAATTAACCGAATTCCAAAAGAACTTGCACCAAAAGACAAACAATCTATTAGATGTTGCATTTATCATGACAGAGAAATTCTTAAACTTAGAACAGTTGCAAGACTCGGTATATCAGTAGAAAATTGTGATGAAGATAAAGATTTAGATGAATATGCAACAGATGCATTAAACAGAGAAAAACCAACATGGCCAATGCTAACAGTTTTGCACGAAGCCTGTAACGCATGTGTAAAACAAGATTATATAGTTACTAACGCCTGTCAAGGATGTTTTGCTCGTCCATGTACAATGAACTGTCCTAAAAAAGCAATTACAATAAACAAAAGAGCTTTTATTGATCCTGATAAATGTATTCACTGCGGAATTTGTGCAACAAACTGTCCTTATCATGCAATCATAAAAGTTCCTGTACCATGTGAAGAAGCTTGTCCTGTTGGAGCAATTTCAAAAGGTCCAGATGGTCATGAAAAAATTGATTATGATAAATGTATTTTCTGTGGAAATTGTATGAAAGAATGTCCTTTTGGCGCCATGATGGATAAAAGCCAATTAGTTGATGTTATAAAACATATAATGAAAAAAGAAAAAAAAGTTATTGCAATGTATGCACCTGCAATTGCAGCACAATTCAAAGCATCTGTTGGTCAATTAGAAAGCGCCTTAAAAGTAGCAGGATTTGATGATGTTCTTGAAGTAGCCATCGGAGCTGATATTTGTGCAGACAAAGAAGCAAAAGAATTTGAAGAAAGAATGAAACGCGGCGACAAAGTAATGACAACATCATGTTGTTCAGCATATGTTCGAGCCGTAAACATTCATGTTCCAAACTTAAAACCTTGTGTTTCTGAAACAAAAAGTCCAATGCATTACACAGCAAAAATTGCAAAAGAACAAAATCCAGATTGTATTACAGTATTTATTGGACCATGTTTAGCAAAAAGAAGAGAAGGATTTGACGATGATAATGTAAACTATGTTCTGTCAATTGAAGAATTAGCAGCATTATTCATTGCAAAAGAAATTGATATTGCACAGTTAGAAAATACTCAAAAACAAAATCCCCCAACTCCATCTGCCCGTAACTTTGCAAAAACAGGTGGAGTTTCAGAAGCTGTAAAAATAAGACTTCCAGAAGATGTAAATGCAAAAATTGATATAATCAACGGTTTAAACAGACCAGGTATGGCAAAACTAAGAATGTACGGTCAAATAAATGCAGGAATTCTTGAACCATCTTCTTCAACTGGAAACCTTGTAGAAGTAATGGCTTGTGAAGGAGGCTGTATTGCAGGACCAGCTGTAATCACAAATCCTAAAGTTGCTAATGTTTTACTAGATAAATATGCAAAAGAAGGAAAAGAAAAAGAGTAGCAAATATAAAAAAGAGACTAAAATATTATCAAAATATAGAAAAAACCTTAAAAAGTTAGAAATAATTTTTTAAGGTTTTATTTTTTGTATAAAAAAATTTACATAAAAAAAACCGAACCACTAAAGTGATTCGGTTTAGAGCGGCAGAAGGGAGTCGAACCCTCGTCATCAGCTTGGAAGGCTGAGATAATGAGCCGTTATATGACTGCCGCATCTGATGTTTAGAATATATCAAATATAAAAAATAAT
>JAEIGA010007228.1_pt1 | contig 16889 bp, 21 predicted proteins | sample 9270691 | NCBI WGS metagenome assembly JAEIGA01 (sample SAMN17057246, study PRJNA624740) | gut metagenome | biome: biome; isolation source: fecal sample | host: Bos grunniens | place: China: Xizang | collected 2019
CAGCTCACACGCTGTTAACAAACTAAGACAAAATAATAGACATAGAATAATAGATAGCTTTTTCATATATAGAGAATCCTTTCTATTTCTTTGCTTCTTTATTATAGCGCGGCAAGCCACAATTAAAAGGGGATTCTCATAAATATAGTATTGAGAAATTATTTTTCTTGCATAATCCCTGATATCATGACGCGACGACCCAAGTCTTCATCTTTTACGATAATTCTAATAGATTGAATGCCATTAATTTGTTCAATTTCTTTGGCTTTCTTTTCGGCTTCTTGAATGTTGTGTAAATCGCTTGCGTCTACAACGTGCTCATAAGTGTTACCAAAGAATTTTAAGTAGAACAGGTTTTGCACATAAGGGATATTTGCAGGTAAATCTTCAACGATATGTTCACATTTACATTCTGTGCACACAGCATGTTTTAAATAAGTATTAGTATCTTTTTCAACATTAAAAGTATTTTTGCCACAAACAGGGCATATTTCAATAGTGGACATGGTTCTCTCCTTATATCCCATCTTGGGGATTAATATAAATATTGATTCAAGTCTAATATAGGAGACAACTTATTTGTTTAATAATAGCGAATAAAAAAGCGAACGGCATTGCCGCTCGCTTAATTTTTAGTCGTGTCTCAGGGGCTTCAACAGTTCATGGTCAACAAAAACAGAGCACTTCATTGTCCAAAATCCACCCAAAGAAACTTTGATGTCTTTACCATCGGGCAATTTGCCTGTTAAAGTTGCAGCCAAAGAAATACCATTATGAGCATCCTGTACCTTGCCGTTGACTAACAGCTGGCAGCAGTCGAAACCATTTTTTACAATGATTTTATTACCCTCATAATCGTATTCCCACTTATCGTCCCAAGAAATATTCATACGTGCCATTGGAATGTCTCCTTTCTTAATATTTAGAAGGACTGTTCCCTTCTTAATAGTAATTTAGATTATATTTTCAAACCTAAAATAGGAGAAATTCTATGCTCCGTGTTACTTTTTGTCACTTTTTAGACAAGCACGCATATCTTTCCACATGTGTGCTTCCTGCATCTGTTCCCAAGTCGGAAGATGGTCAAAATCATCATAATCAAACGCTAAAATAGCTCTGGTCAGACGTTGCATCATTTCAACATCATCCAACATCTTAGCTCCTGAATATGCTTTTTCGAGGTAATCCAAAATTATAGCTTTCTGGTCCAAGGTTTCATCCATTTGTTTGTACCTCCTTTTCGGCTTTATGTTTATTACGGATATTTTCCATGCCTAATCGTAGAATTTCATTTGTCATAGGCAAATGTACGCCCACATCTTGTACGCCTTCGGGCTCTTCCAAACCTATGTAAGGGCAAAAACGCATTGGCTTATCAAAATACCATAGTTCTACCTGAGAGCTATCTATTTCGCCTTTCATAAGAGCTAACACCATTGCGTCAATAACCACCTCATTACACACTTGTATAACGCGTACTTCATGTGAGTTTTTTGTGATAAGGTCGGATATAAAATTTTTTGCGTAAAAATCATTGATAGGGATTCCCTGGTCGCTGTAAATAAGTTTAATCATAGAGACTCCTTATATAAAATATTCATATTTATTATAGTGTCATAGTGTCTTGGTGAGAGGGGTATGCAACAAGGATATCATCTATGTTGATGTTAAATATTTACAAAAGGACAAATTGTATGAGACTAAGAAAAGTAAAACACGTTGATACGACTGAGTATCATGAATTAACAGATGATAGAATAAAAAAACTTATACAAAATCAATTTAATCCTCTCGACATTCCTTTGGTTCATATGATGATGATATCGTGGCTAGTCGCAATGAGACTTCTTGTAAGCGGCAGAGTGAAAGCCTGTTTGGTTGCCCTTTGTATACTCTCGTGCAGTATATTAATCATTCCGTATAAAAAGAAAAAGAAAAAGGAAAGAAAAGAGTGGGCAAAGCGTAACTACACAAAATCTTACGTTTATGTGTCGCCATATTTAGGTGTTGATACGTTTTGTTATAATTCTGTATATACGAGAGGCACCCCTCACTATTTTATGTATTACAAGAACAGGAGCGGAGAGGAAGATAAAAACGAAATTGATGAAACTACTTATTATCAATTAAAACGTTGCCCGCCAAAAGAAGTCTATGTTTTGGTGTATCCAATTTCTGAAACAGAATATGACACCATAGCGTTTGTGCCTGAATATCTAAATAATATGTCGTGTATAGAGTTCCCCACAATATAAGTAAAGCACTCCGTTGGATTTTCCAACGGAGTGCTTTAACATTTAGGCTGTTCATCAAACTCCATTACCACAGCTGCTGGTATACTCTTTGTTCCCTTTACTGCGAGGGCTCTCGTAGTCCCAAATCTTTGTACTCAAAACTTTATCGGGAGAACTTCGTGGCACCTAAATTTGTTTTTGCGTCCTAGCCCTTCGTCGACGCATGGCTGATAAAGCGCAGCTTTTCCGTCACTTATTTGTACCTATATTGGCTGATACAGGCTGACAGATTTTGAAACATTTCTCTAGCCATAATGAGATGTTTCAGAGGGCGCTCTTTTGCGCTACACACGCTATTGGATAGGCTCTCCACCTACCGTGCTGCCGCAATCTGCATATTAGAAAGAATGGTTGCAGCATCCTATGAGTATCTATGCAGACATCATAGCCTTTTGTTTTTTAGATAGTATCCGACAGCTCATCCACACACGATTTTTATCTTCATACGGAGAGAACGTTATCCCTGAGCGCTCAGGCATTCTCCTCCCGCCGCGTGTTTAAGTCTTCGTATTAGCACTTCTTAATCTTGTGGCCTCATGTGCCTATCTAAAATGGGAGCCCGTGCAGGATTTTGACCTGCATCTTTTCTGAGTTCAGAAAAAGCCTTCATTAGACCAACGAGCTCAAAACATATTATTCAGTAAGACCAAACTCAGCAAGATACTTTCGTTGTTGGTCGTTCAAGTTAACATCGGCCGCCTTGAACCAGTCAAAAGGCTCATCCAGGTACGTTTCCCATTGGAAATCACCTTCAAGTTCATCGGAACAAGTAAACTCACCGAGGTAATAGACAATGAAGGCATACGGGTCGACATTAATATTAGTGGTGTCACCCAGCAGCATGCAATCTGGAATTTTTTCTGAAATAGTGTTTGCCAGGCTCAGCAATTCATCTTCAAAGCATGACCAATCTCCATTAATAAAAAAGATTTTCTGGTCGTGCCCATCAAAAGGATTCTGATAAAAACCAAACTCTTTGAAATCAATATCTCCAAGTTTAGACCAGTCTTCAATATTTTTTACTTGAATTAGAATACGGCTATTATATTGTGACATAATATTCTCCAATCTTATTTGCTACGCTGCAGCCATTCGTAATATTCGGCCAACAGTTGTTGTGGGTACATTACGTTGAAACCAAAACGTTCAACATCTTGTAATACGGTCTTTTTATCATCAATAACTAAGCATTCTGATGGTCGATAGCCATTCATTATACAAAAGTCAAGGATAAACTTTGATTTCGCGGTATCGTCTGTAATATGAATAAATACGTCATGATGAAAATTATGCTTCATGAGCCATTCTTGCTTTTCGCTGATACCTTTACCTGCGCCTTGCACTTGTGTTACAATAACCAGATTCTCCAGCCCAGGTCGAATCATTTCATTAACAGCGTCCACAACAAATCCAATGGGCCTTTTTGTCAAGTACATACCTGGTTCAAAAGGAACATTCTGGCAAGTCCCATTTTCAGCAATTGTATTGTCCATATCTAGGAATAGAACTCTATACATGATAATCCCCTATGTGTTATATTCTGCTGGATAGCATAGAATATATAGCATTAGGGGCAATATTAGATTTCTACACCCAAAAATTGTTTTGCCAATATACCAACGACAAATGACAGCACCGCAACACCAACACTAATCAACGCCATTTCTAAAAATCTGGATTTGAATGGAGCATCCTGAGCGACCGAAATGTAATATGTAAAAGCTGCAATAATAGCAATGACAGTTAACATCATTATCGCCAGCGCCAACATATATTGGTTGGTGTTTAGCAAAATATATGGCAGTACCAAAAGTATAACAGTGAGCAGATATGCAATGCCAGTATATAGGCAAGATTTCAGTGCATCTGTGCGGCCTTCACTTTTTACTGACAGGAATTCACTTGATGCCATGGAGAAGGTTGCGGAGATACCAATAATCAGGCCTGCCAAAGCAATCAGCCTTGTGTTCTGCATTGCAAAAGTAAAGCCTGCCAGAGACCCCGTCAGCTCCACCAAAGCATCGTTCATACCTAGTACAACACTACCCACATATTGCAGACGCTCTTCGTCTAGCATGTTAATTAATGATGCTTCATGCTCTTCTTCCTGAGCTTTAATCTCAACACTTTCAGGAACCTCTTCTTTAAGAGTGTCGTACTCCTGCTGAGCATGGGTTTCACCTTTCTCCATTAGTTTAATAGCGAAAGTGTAACCTAGCAAACGAGCTAGCCATTTATATTTGAAAACCTTACCTTTTTGCGGTTTCATATATAACCCAGTGTATTGCTTCCAAATTTCGGCATGCGCACGTTCTTCTTGCGACAGTCGCATTAGTGTCTTTTTATTTTCTTCACCTTTAACAAACTTCGCAATTTCGGCATAGATGGCGCTTTCTGTAATTTCGCTTTGCTGCATCTTTTGAACTACAGCTAATGATTTGTCAGAAATCGTTTTCATAACAACAAATCCTTTCTATATAACAACCCGTCAGTGATACAGTAAGTTAATCCCAATTGTAGAGTTTTAATTCTAAACATACATAGAAGTAACCATATCGGACACGGGATTGTTTTAGATATCATCTACACGCTCAATAAGATTGTTGAGGGAGTGGTACCATTGATACATTCCCCTTTTCTTTTGGGCGTATAGTCTTTTCTCTTCTTCCGTGGCATGGGGATTTTTCTGTGCATATCTATCCACGCAACGTCGAAAACATGTGTCGACACAGGTACGCATTATGATAATATCTCCTTTTAATAGAGAAACATCCTTTATATTGCGATACTGTGCAGAGTCTATAACGAGAATTCTTTTCTCATTCTTGAAATGGGCAAGAAGTGTTTTATAAAACAAATCAAAATCATTCATTAACATGTCTTTGGTTTTATTTTTGAAGACTTCTCGTAAAGATTCTATTTCATGAGAGGTTAGACCAGAATCAAAGATTTTGTCGGTATCAATAACAAGATATCGCTCATTTTCTCCAAATTCTATCTGGCATAAGGAAGACTTGCCGCTGCCTGTTTCGCCTGTTACATTGACAATCCTGTCGGGAGTAATCATCTTATGATAAGCAGGTTTATTTTGATTAACAGTAATAAACATACAAGTTTCCTTTCTTTTGCAATATGTTTTCTGGGGATAACGAGCGGACTTGAACCGCCATACACGTCTGCGTCCTATCCAATTGAACGACGTTATCCGAATGAAGCATTTTCTGTTCCTTATTATAATCTTGTTAATCGACTGTTGGGATTAGTGATTGTAATTCCTTTTGTTTTTCTATATATTTCTCAGTTGTGATAGAGTCCATATACTCCTTTTTTACAGGATTCCAAGGATTCCAGGGATTTGTTTCGGTGATAAAATATTTTTTTGTATCATTTTCTTGATAAATACTTTTTTCTTCATGGTTATTATTGAAGCTACCAACCCAAGTCGCGTTCGGGACAATGACCGCCCTTAACATCAGACAAGGGCACGCAACAATCAATAGAAAAATAATGATTACAAATACAAGCTTTAATCCCTGTGGCAAACCGCTTCCTATTTCGTTATGGAAGGCAACGCAAAACATAGTTAGTATAATGAGCAGAAATATAATGACCATATACAATAACCTTTCATTTAGATTTTGGACACGGCAGCAGGACTCGAACCTACACATCTTCCAAAGGGAACTCACCTTTGGGTCTTATACCTGGGATTCGGTTGCTCTACCCTTCGAGCTATACCGTGAAATGGGGCCAATTACCGACAACAGTCGCTTACGATTTTCACGCTATCTCCGAGGAATGACTCTCAGCGCTCTACATTCGCACAGTATCTATGGTAACGGGTCATAACTCCGTTATTAATCCAAGACTTATGCCTTTTAAGCTATCGGCACCTATCACGATTACTCTACAGCCCGAGCAGGGTGGCGTGCCTTTGATTAAGCATAGACATTATTTCAGTCCTATCAGTAATTAGCAAAAAGTTGGCGACCTGTCATAGACCGCCTGACAAGCAGACAGCGTAACATAGAGCCGCCAGAAGGACAGTTTAGAAGAGGTTATTGCAGTCCCAATAACATTCAATCAACCGTCATGGGCTAAGGTTAGGTCCTCAGCTGCCCGCGCATCGTGGTTTGTTAGTACAACTACGGGGTGTACCTCCATGTCGCGGCCACATATTTGCTACACATCCGCGCCTGGGCCAGAAGATGTTTATGCATCAGCCTTCCTGAAAAGGATGCTCTTACTTGAGCTATTCTGGACTTTATATCACCTTATCTTGGACTTACGTTATCACAAATCATCATATTAAGGAGGTGGTTGACTCCTCGTGTTCTGAGCTCGTGGCATCAGCGCTGTACTCTCTCGCTACTTAATATTCATTATGATAACTGCCAAATTATTATTCTAAAAGTTCATTAATTGTTGATTCTGAAATATCAGCAGACAGAAGCACTCTTTTTGCTTTTCTGGAATCAATAGGCGCAAGAAATTCAATGATAAAATTCACCATTTCGGCAAATAAGTCCAGAGCTGTTTCATCATCTAGCATGTCAGGAATGACATCGACTATAACATCTTCTTGGTCTGCAATCTTGCGCACTAAATCTTCTCCAAAAATAGAAAACATTGTTTCCTGTAGTGCAACTAATTCATCCATCTGTTTTTCCTCATTTATAAATATTGTAGGTTCAATTACATTACACCAGCACCTAACTTGAACTACCAGGGCGATGCCCATCAGAATTTATATCCCGCATCTGTGCGTGGCGGCTTTATATAAACATTATAAGTAAATACCTCTAATATTTTAGGGATTCTTTACGATATGTTGCAGTCACGATACTTTGTTAGCCAGTGTGCATCATTGTATAACAAGTTATCAGTTGGTAAAATGCGGCTTTTATACATATCTTCTGCCAACTCAAGCATAATAGCGGTTAATTCCAACTCATAAGATGGAATTTGCTTCATTCCTAGTAAAGCGCCCATAATATTGCCAGCTATGGCGCCCGTAGAGTCGCTGTCTCCGTCGTGATTGATAGCAGCAAGAATTGCCTCCTGAAAATTATCAGAGTATTTGAGGCATGCGTAGAGCGCAATGGCAAATGCTTCATCTGCGACCCACCCTTCTCCCAACATACGGATAGCTCTTGTATCAGACATTTTCTGTTTGCTTAATTTAACAGCTTTTTCAATTAACTCTACGAAAGATGCCAAATGGCTGCTCCGAAAGTACATTGGCTTATCTCCAAACAAATGCCTTTCTGCTTTTAATGCTCTTATAGCTTCATCTAAAGCAGTTTGCAAGGACATGTTTTCAAAGGTAATAGAGTAAATCACATAAGCACAAACATAACAAGGATAGAGTGCCAACGTGTGGCCGTGAGTAATTGCTCCACAGGCGGATGCTAACCGCGCGGCTTCTTGTGCGCTTTGGGCCATTAAAGCACATGGAGCGATTCTCATAACTGAACCACAGCCTTTGCTGTCGTTAATACGTTCCTCTATTGTGCCCATGGTTTTACTTTGCAATGAGCGCAAACAAGTGTTACCAGGTGCACGCATCTTATTCAATTCGGGGATATCTTTTATCCATGATATTGTTTTGTGATTCGGGAACCCTTCTTGTGTATCAAACCAATCCAAGTATGCTTCATATACTCCTTCTGCGGGAGTCAATGTAGTGTTTCCTAACCCTGTATTTGTTTTTTGCCACAAGAGTCCAATGGCTGTAAATAATGTCATTTGAGTGTCGTCAGAGATAATGCCTGGCGTTGATTTAAAACTTACAACTTGCTTCTCACGAATGTTTCTCTTGAACTCGATTTGATAGCCCAAAGCATCTCCTACTGCTCCGCCAAAGATACAGCCTCGGAATTTTTCAAGAAGTTGAGTGCTCACATAATCACTCCTTTCATTTTCTGTATTATATCATGATTGTATTTGGTTTGGTGGGCACATGCTGTTATCTCTCAGAATGAGGCGCATCAGCAGACGCGTTCTTTTCCATTTTTTGCTGTCTCTTGATTCTAATTACGCTGATACCTGTAACGATTACACGACATAACATATTTAATGCCGCCAAATATAGCCCATTTACAAAATCGTAAAGCATCCATAAAATATCACCTAAACTTACTCCCATTTTAATTTCTACGGGAGAGCCAAACCACAAGATGATAGTTGAAATCAAAGAACTGACAGCTGGGAAAGCATCGAGTATGCTGGTATAAAGTGGGATGCTGCCGATACCTATTGCTACGTATCCGAAACAAATCAAGTACAAAGGTAGCTTCGTTTTAAATCTATCCTGGAAAAAGCAAACAATATTACGCGCAATAGTAAAAAATACAGGGAGTGACCCCGCTATACTGCCAACCAATACAAGGGACAATGCTTTAAAGAATGACGATGCTATTTTACATAAAATTATATTTCGTTTTTCAGTAGACCACGCTTCGCAATAATTGCTCAATATGGTCAATAATTGAGTTAAAATATGCATTCATGGTCTCCTTTCTGTTTATACATATAATATAGACCGCGCACGGGTTGTGCGCGGCCTTTTGATTTATATAGTTATTAGAGCAACGGGATTAATGGCCACCGCCACCGCCACCGCCGCCTCTACCGCCACCGCCGTAGCTGCGACTAAATCCACCTCCGCCGTAACTGCCACCGCCTCCACTGTAGGTTCGAGCAGAACCGTGACGTACAGAGGAATGGAAGCTTCTGCCAGAGGAGCGATAACGACCAGAACGGCTATAAGAGGAATAGACGATAGACCTAGACTCTTCCACAGTTCTAGCCTCAGGACAACGAATTTTAATGGCAGCAATAACCTTGTCGGAAATATCAAAAGCTGTAGCGTAAACCAGATATTTTTCCCACAGAGGTAGCTCGATAAATGTCTTTTCATGTATCAGAGTGTCACTCTTCAAGAAATTATATAGACCGCGCCATTTTTTGTATTCCTGCTCACCGAATTCGGTCAATGCAACATATTTATGGGCTTGGGAAGCAAGCACTGCACCTGTTACAATGGCACTAATACCAAGGATAATAAATCCGCCATATGCTAATCCAATACGCATAAACATGGTGATTAGATTGACAAACAAGAAGAAAATACCTGTGCCGATGCAACCTTCACTGAAAGTTTTAATTTCTTTCTTTGGTGTATCCCAATGAGCATTCTGTATATATCCCTGGCTTACGCCAATATCAATAACAGACCTCTGAATATTATTTGAGAACGCCTTGGTGTAATCATAGTCAGAGGTAATTCTGCGTTGCAAAATTTCCATTGTGATACAATTGTCAATTGCATGGCGTTTGATAAGGTTCAAATAATAGTCTTCACACATGGTTAACGGCTCGCGAGTCTCAATAGTAACCTGTGGCTGTATAAGGTCTGCACGTTCAAACATGGAACCAAAGGGATTCTTAGAGGCAACAGGCTGATTATATTGAGGTGCATTAGGGTAGACCGTCGGGTAAGATTGATATCCTGGATTAGCAGAGTAAGTAGGAGTGTTGTTTTGTGCTTGATATGTATTTGTATACCCATATGTGGGTTTTTCGAGCGTAGGAGACTCTGCCACAGTAGGTTGTACGTTTTGAGACTGGACAGGATTGTTTTCTTTGATAGTAATTAATACATCTTTAGAAGGCATTTCCTGCAGGTCAATATATTGCTTTCTAGCCAGATTGAGCAAGATAGCTGAATATACGCCAGAATCATCCTTTTGCTTTTTATCTTTTGCAAAGACCAACGCTGCGGCAAACTTAGGGTCTAAATCGCTGGGAATATCCCGATAAGTTCCCTTAAATTCAGTCATATCAACCGCAGGGTGCTTTTTCTTGAAATCAGAAAGTTTCTTTACCGCTCCCAAAACAATTGCACAAGCAGCGACTATACAAATTATAAACAGCATTACTTTTAAAGATTGTGTTCTTTCATATTCGCTATGAAATTCTTCTTGTGCTTCGTAAATGACATCCAGGACATTATCCCGAGTGTAATCATTGTTGGGAGCATGGTCTGCAAACTTATGTTTATCTGCTCCGTAGGCCACCAAATCAAACTCAAGGAATTCATCGTAAGAATTAAACCTTAAATCATTCTGGTCTAGGTTCATTGTAAAAGTATAGTATCCTGGATTCCTTGTGCTAGACTCTTGAACTGGAATTTTACCTTTAATGGTACCATAAGTAGTAAAATCATAATTTCCAGGTGCTGGCATATCCTTTGTAGGAATAAGAATTTGGGCGTTAAAAGATTCCAAATACTTAGTGGTCTCACCTGAGTACATGGAAATATACAAATCTGAGCAGTCATTGTATTTCAGAACTGCATTATACATTTCGTACTCAATTTCAAATGTGACCTTTTCACGATACAAATCGTCTACATAGAATAGCAAGCATTCATATAACCGACGACTTTCATTGTAGGGGCCAGGGCTATGGAACCATTTACCAGGTCCTAATTCTGGGCTGATATAATCATAGTCATCCCAATACAGCTGCGGGCTCTCGGTCCACACAACTTCACTTCCATCGGGCATGATTTGTTTTACAGAATTTACTTTATAATGCACATGGACACCATCAGTCCAACTTTCGGGCAAATCGCGCCACAATTCCCAGAATCCATTAGCGCGAGAAGCGGCATGTACATCAAAGGTGATTCTCTCTTTAACAACAATCTTGCCTTCACAGCCAGGCTCATCCACGACAACAGCAAGATAATCCATATTGGTAATTCTTGCATAGTCGTTGGCATCTGCACAGCCTGTGAGTATAAATGAAAGCATGAGGGTTAATATGATTAAGAACGAAACAACTTTTGTTTTTCTCATAAAAACTCCTTCTGTTCTTTTTGAACGAATTAAATTGAGTAGTTAAGCCAAAGAAGCGCCGCAATGTTTACATTCGGGGCTGCTTCCGTCACTTGTTGCCCCACAAACAGGGCAGATGTTTTTTGTGTTGAAGAAAATCTTGGGGGCTTTGTCGGCACCCTTAACAGCTGTGAACAAATCTTCTGGATAGAATCCATGCTTTGCAGCAATAGTATTTGCTGGATGCTGCTGCAGAGCGTTATTATAAATTGTCACCGCATCGTTATAGAATTGTCTAGCATAAGAAATATCTTCTTCTATCTCTGTCAGCGCTGTCTGTAGCTGCATGAAATTTCTGCTGGTCTGCACTTGTGGATAGTTTTGCACCATAGAATATAGGGCTTTTAATTGAGTAGACAATTCAGCATCAACAGCCATTTTTTCATGATTGCTGTGTGCATTAAGGAATTTGCTCAAAGTAGAATTCAAGCTGTCAAAAATATATCTTTCTTGGGCTGCGACGCCCTTTACCGCCTCAACCAGACTTGGTACTAAATCAAATCTGCGCTGAAGCTGTACTTCCACATGAGCCCATGCATTGCTCACCTTGTTTCTCTTTGATACAAGGTCGTTGTAAATTTTGGTGCGAGAACCATAAATAACACCTGCAACGGCTGCGACTCCGATAACTAGACCGATTACAATAGCAATGGCCCATCCCATAAGTCTTTACACCTCTCTTTTAGTCATCTCTCTTGGAGCGCTTTGATTTTGGGGGACGACCTATGTTGATGCGCTTTACTTTGTCGTAGCCATCTGTCCAATAAATCTTGACTTTCTTTTGAGGCCAATCCCAAAAAATAGTCTGCAAATCGCGTGCTGCCTGATTGCCCAGAATAACGATTCGTTCAATTCCATGATTCAGTAAATAATTTTCGGAGGGAATATCCTGAGGATAAACATCCCAACTATTATCAAAAATTGAACCGTCGATTCTGAATGACTGCAAACGATTTGTGTCTGTTAGGAAAACAGGAGGTGCGTCATCTTGTAGGTCTACATTAGGTAATATAGAAGCGCCCCATACCAAACCGCCAAGAATTGAACGGTTATCGGAGGTTGCTCGTGAGCCTGGTTGTTCCATAACACCATTATAAATGGGGATTGGACGATACCCATATTCAGAAGCAATCATAAGACCTGCGACAACACCTTGTGAGCCAGGTAAATCTACAATAATTGCAGTTTTTTTATCGTTCAGATTGAGTTCTGCCAGCTTAGGGTATGTCATTTGAGTTGGCTGATAAGGTTCGACTTTGTCATTGATAGAAATAAAAGGAACAGGTCTCACCCAACCCACCCACTCTTTACCAACGGGGGCCCAAATCTTATAAATTTCCTTATTAGTCATTAGTAGCACCTCTTTCTATAATGACAGCGATATCCGCAGCATTAGAGTCAATACGAGGAGTAGTATTCACTCGTGCATAGAAGCCTGCGTGCTTTCCTTCAACAGTATAAGAACCCAAGCCAACATGATATTCTTTGCCATCTGCGCCAATCAGCGGCTGGCTAATAAACTTTTTTTGAGCCAGATAACTCTTGGGAGACCACTTTACCTCTCTCAAAATCTGTTGATATTCTTTTTCTGTACAGGCTTCTTTGATGCCAATAAATTCGCCGACTCGTCCATAAACGGGTTTATAAATAAAGCCTTCTTTTCCCTTGGCATCCTTAACATCCAAAGTTTCAGGAAGCAAAGCTCTCCATGTGGCCATAGAAATGCCATTCTGCTCTAAAACGTCAAAGACGAAGGGCCAACGCTTGGTTTGTGCAAACAGAGCAATAGGATGATTGCAGGACATAGTCTCTGTATTAAAATAGCCCGCCCAGTTCTTGGGCTTGAGCTCTTTTACCCACTCAAGTGGATTAAAGCGAACAATTCCATCGACTGGGCCTGTGTGCCCATCCAGAATGCTGATAGCCTTGCCGTTTTCAAACTTCAAATGGTCGGCAGCGCATTGAATTGTCTTAAAGCCTCTCTTCTCCAACTTGTCTGCAATAAATTGCATAACCTGTCTGTCGTCACTGTAACACGTACAATGTGGGAAAGCAATTGTTCCGCCAGGTCTAACTTTTGACGTAATAGCATTGGCCAGATTCTCACTAAAATCAATGTAGGTATAGTCGCCTTCACCAATGGCATCAATAGCCACAGGTCCCCACAAAGAACCTTCTGCAAAACCGCCAGGTACATCGCTATTAACTTCACTGACGGCCCACCCGCCACCTACGACAGGGTGGAAGTCATATCTCATCAGTCGGACATGCTTCTTGGGGTCATAATTACCCATAGTAGGAATTTCATTCTTCATCTTTTTTGACAAATGCAGGGGCTTAGCCAAATCTAAGTGTTGGTTAAGGAACTCTTCGGCTGCGATTGTTTCATGGTCCATAGCCTCCGTAAGCTGTTTGAGCTCCTGATATTCTTCCTGGGTCAAAACCAATGCATGGGTTGCGACGGTGTTATTATCCAGGAATTGAGGGTCCCACTTATAACAGTCAAACATGAGAGTGAGTCGGTACTCATCATATTTTTCTGGGGGAATTTGTACTAGTCTCATAATACCTCCTTATGGTATATAAAATAATTCTTATTTATTATAGTGAGCATATAGGATTTGTGACGGGCTGGCCACACAAACAACTATCTATATTATCAGTAGATTCATAAGTGAGGGGTATATATGGAATTAGTTTTGGCCATAAACCTGTTTGTTTTTGTTATTGCTCCAGTTATCACTATCAGTATGGTTTTATACGTTCATTTGAGTAGACAGCGCAGAACCGAGCAAATTCAAAATTTTGGGCATCTTGCTCGTGGTCGCATTATTAAAACAACAAAAACAATAAGAAACAAAGGTCAAGGAGCTTGGGAAGAAAGAGGTTATTTACATATTGTTGAGTTTGAGGATTACAAAGGCGAACTCCGAACGGGAGAATGTCTTGACCAAAAAGAAGCCGAAGTAGGTACTATTGTTTATTTGCGGTATTTGCCTCACGAGGCAAAACAAGTTATTATTGATTGGAAGTTAAATCCTGCAGAAATACCACGACGGATGGTTGAATACGAAGAGTAAAAAACAAATCCAGGCTAAAAGCCTGGATTTTATAATTGTTATCATGTCGAGATACAAGCTTGTACACCCATCTCTAAAATATAATCTCGAAGAGAGTATGATACTTGGTCGGAATCGGAAATGAACAGCATACCATCTACATTACCTTCCTGTAAAATTCCTAAAATTCTTTCTTCGCTCACCAACTCGCACATCAAATCATCAACATTATCAAAATTAAAAGGGGCTTCACCGTTAACCATTGAGGCCAAGTCACTCATTTGGTCCTCTGTTCTGGTAACTAATAACAAATTTTTAAACCCTTCAAAATATACGGTAAACGCCACATCATTTCTGACCGCCAAATAAAATTGATTTTTGGTCTCTAACACTTCTGGGATGGGATAATAAATAGGCTCTATATCTGTATTGTAATACAAGAAGGGAGCAAAACCGCTTTCTAGGACTCGTTTTTCATTCACTGCCAATAAATTGCCATTAGTGAAAAATACAAATCCATGCACCTTGGGAGTTGTACGCAAGAAATTTAAAACTTCTGACTCGGGGAAAATAGATAATACGATTGCGTTTTTATCGATGGGTGATATTTGATTAATAGCTTCTAACAATTCTGCCATATGTTTTTCATCTCTGGCGACTGCAACTAACTGAGACCCGTCATCGTCTTGTACACATAATAATTCTTCGTTATATATAGCTGTGACGCATTGAATTTCTGGTAAAAGTTGAGACATAAAAGCACCTCTTTCAAACTTTTCTTATTTGTATTGTAGAAGAAGTGCTATTAGAATCCCATGTTCCCTGTGCCGTTGCTGCGCTCTCGCCAGGCGCCATTTTTGTAAGAACGGTAGCCCCTCTTCTGTTGTATTCTTTTTATACAACTTACAAAAAATGACTCTCCACACCGAAAAGGCATAGAGAGTCGCTTTATTTTTGGGTTATACCATCATTTTTCCAAAGAGTTTCTTCCAAAAAGGAACCTTAGACTTCATAACGACCTTCGAAGATGTTGTCGCTTCGTTGGACATCTGATTCGAAACGTCGTTTCTATGTGTTTCGCACACAGTTTCCTGCTCCTGATTTACGGCCATTTCAGTAACGTTTACTTCTACGTTCTTTTGCTCAGCCACTGCATTCGTAGGACGATAAGCAGATTCGGCTTCCTTTCGGTTAATTGCGTCAACAATACTCTGAGAAATATTCAGGCACTTGGTAACGAGTTCCTCATCGAACTCCTGCTCGAAGTCGTCATTTTCCAGAGCAAGCTCAAGGGTCTTGCGCATCTGCTTGTACGCATCTTTCATGCGCTTTTCAATGGCCTTAACTTTAACATCGTTGATGTTGCGGTCTCGACGAGACGTAATGTCGTTGATAGCCTTATCTACCGCCTGTCTCTCCATAGAGTAGATGTGGGCATATGTATACAGGTCAGGGTTTTCTACAACCTTTTTCAGCATATCAAAGGCCACACGGTACTCGTCGTGGGGAGATTCAGAACGACGTACGATAGCGAAACAGCTGAGGATAACTCTGTTGCGATACAGATGGGACAGTTCGTTAAATTTCTTCTCACTGATTTTGAACGACGTAAGGTCAATTTTAGACATGTCTACATGAGAGAAAATTTCCTGGACTTTTTCTTTGCTCATTTTGCATTCTCCTTTCCACAAATGGCATAAATAATATGGATGAATGTCAGCAAAATTGGCGTAGAATGCTGAATATGCGCGTTAAAACGTCATTTGTTACGTCAAGGGAACAGAGTCAGTCTCCTATATTTTTAATAAATATGCCAAAGGAGATGTATTTGATGAAACTACATTATATGGGCAAATACAATTTAGACCCCGATTCAATTCCCACTAAACCACACAGACCGAACGCTGTGCCATTTAAAGAGCCAAAAGATAGCACAGCCCTAAGCAAAATAGCGAATTCGATTGCTGTAATTGTCTGGATTATATTCTGTATTCCTGTATTTGTAATACATGGATTTGACGCAATTCCCCTGTGGTTTTTAGGCACTCTACTTTCTTTGTTAACATACTTTCCACATGAGTTTTTACATGCTATTTGTTGTAAGGAAGATGTATATTTATATACTAATTGGCAACAAGGTATGTTGTTTGTTGTTGCGCCAGAAGATATGAGTAAATTTAGATTCGTTTTTATGTCTTTACTTCCGACCATTGTCTTTGGAGTTATCCCTTATATTGTTTTTTGCTTTAACCCTGCATGGATATGGTTGGGCTCTTTTGCTGCCACTTGTATATCATCTGGGGGTGGGGATTTCATCAACATCTTTAACGCTCTAACTCAAATGCCAAAAGGCGCCCTAACATATTTGTATAAATTCAATTCCTATTGGTATATTCCTGAAAAAGAAAATAAATAATTTGTAAAGAGGCTTATTTATAAGTCTCTTTTTATTTTTCTTGGAAAATAATATTTTTAGTGCAGAGTGTTCTACGATATTTATACAGTACTTTACTGATTACTAATCTTCAAAAGGAGTTCAATCATGAAATTGTTTGGTATTATTTGTTTTGTCATCCTGTTTGTATCCTATATCTCTGTGATGAAGGAAAAGCCTGTAAACAAGTCTGGCA
>JAEIGA010007229.1_pt1 | contig 16889 bp, 9 predicted proteins | sample 9270691 | NCBI WGS metagenome assembly JAEIGA01 (sample SAMN17057246, study PRJNA624740) | gut metagenome | biome: biome; isolation source: fecal sample | host: Bos grunniens | place: China: Xizang | collected 2019
GGATATTGCACGCCTGGTTGATTATGCACATATATTCGGCGTGAAGGTATACGTTACACTCAACACCATTATCTATGACGAGGAGATTGCGGCAGTGGAGCAACTTGTGAAGGAGTTGTACGATGCGGGCGTTGATGCGCTAATTGTACAGGATATGGGAATTTCGGGAATGAACATACCGCCCATACCTTTGCATGCCAGCACGCAGATGGATAACCGCACGGTTGAGAAGGTGAAATTCCTCTCCGATGTCGGTTTCCCCCGCGCTGTGCTTGCACGTGAGTTGACGCTGGAGCAGATTAAGGAGATACACAGCGCTGTGCCCCAGACCGAACTCGAAGTGTTTGTGCATGGTGCGCTCTGCGTGAGCTACAGCGGGCAGTGCTATGCATCGCAGCACTGCTATGGCCGCAGTGCCAACCGTGGCGCCTGCGCGCAGTTCTGCCGCCTGGCATTTGACCTTGTTGATGCCGAAGGCAAAGTTGTTGAGCGTGACAGGCATCTGCTCTCGCTCAAGGATATGAACCGCTCGTCCTCGCTCGAGGAGATGCTCGATGCGGGTGTCACGTCGTTCAAAATTGAGGGCCGTTTGAAGGATGCATCGTATGTTAAGAACATCACAGCATACTACCGCGAAAAACTCGATGCCGTTTTTGCACGTCGTAAGGAGTATGAGCGTGCTTCACAGGGAAAATGCTATCCGCAATTCGCACCGGCACCAGAGAAGAGCTTCAATCGTGGCTTCACCGACTACATGCTGCATGGCACAAAGGACGGAATGACATCGTTCGCGAGCCCAAAATCAAAGGGTGAATACATTGGCAGGGTGAAATTCGTGTCACGTTACTATTTTACCATCGTCGGTGGTGACTTCAATAATGGTGATGGAGCCTGCTTCGTTGGGCAGGACGGCAAGTTGCACGGTTTTCGCATAAACAAGGTGGAGGGCAACAGGATATACCCGCAGACAATGCCGCAGATTGAGAGCGGCGACGAACTTTACCGTAACCACGATTGCGATTTCGAGCGCCAACTCTCGCGCCCCGATGCACCGCGTCGCATTGCCATATCGTTGCGTTTTAGCGACAGCGCCTTCGGGTTTAGCCTGCAGGCTACGGACGAGAGCGGGGCAGAGCATTGCGTTGAATTCCCGTTCAAGAAAGAGGTGGCACGTTCGTCGCAACGCGATAACATAGTAAACCAACTTGGCAAATGGGGTAACACGCCGTTTGAGGTTGAGAAAATTGATGTGGAACTTGCGGATGATTGGTTTGTGCCGTCGTCACTGCTGTCGGAGATGCGCCGCACGTTGTGTGAACTTATACTAAAGAACAGGCATGCCGCTGTTGAGCGCACCGACATGCGACTGAAGGAGAATGATACTGCATATATAGCCACAGTGCTCGATTACAAGGGCAATGTGGCCAACAAATATGCACAACGTTTCTACAAACAGCACAAGGTAACCGATATTAAGCCAGCATTTGAACTTGCGGGGGAAGAGGGTGCGACGGTGATGTTCTGCAAGCATTGCATAAAGTACAGCATGGGGTGGTGCACAAAGAGCGGCAAGCCTTCGCCTTATAAGGAGCCATTCTACATAGTATCGGGCGACGGCCGCAGGTTCCGCCTTGATTTCGACTGCAAGGAGTGCTTGATGAAGGTGGTGGCAGAATAAAAAAAGCCGCGCCTTAGGGGAACGACGCGGCTTTCTTCTCCGGGCAAACGCTTTTGCCCGCCGGATTCCGACCTTCACAGGCAGTACTCTCCGTATTGAATCTATTACTATGAAAAACACATATATATAACACTCTGTGGAACCTGTTTGTTTTCCACAGAGTGTTAATTTTTGTTATAATCTTACAAGGGGGGAAGATTATTTGCCGCAAATCTCCTTGTAGTCACAATATTCGCACTTCTTGCACTCCTTCGCCGGGAGAAAAGGCTTGTCAATATCAAAAATTTCCTCCAGTATGGCCTGCAGTTTGCTCATATATTCCGTTTCAATGGCAGCAATGTCGTTGACCGGGTTTTTCTCTACATTAACCACATACTCGCTGCGCTTGGCATTCTCCTTTTGATGTATATACAACAGTTGAGGCGATATTTTTCTTTTGCCAGGTGATGTTATTTTACTAATCCATCCGCCACTGTTACCTGCGAGGGCATTCCTGAGAGCAATGGAGTAGAGGAATGCCTGCAGATGATAGCCGGCAGCCTTTGTCTTGTGCACAAAAATATCATCGAGTGACATATTACCATCGAGTTTGTCGCCACCACCGGTCTTGTAGTCAACGATGTTGACGGTGTCGCCTTTGCAGTCGACCCTGTCTATTGTTCCGCCAAGTTTGACACTGATGCTGTTGCCGGCACTTGTAAAGGTAAACGGCATATCTATTTCGGTCTCGCTACCGATGTAACTGAAAGGGGCATACTCGGCATCCATTTTTACAAGACGCAACAGAAAGTGATGCAGCACACCGCGTTTTATGTATTGCTCGCCGTTGTACACAGGCTTGTTGTTCTTGAAGAACTCTGTCCTGAAGGCCTTGTCAATAAAATCATAGAGCAGTGCGGGGTTCTTGATATAGTATTCAAAAGCCGATGCTGTTATTATGGTGGTATTGCAGTCGGCAATGATTTTTTCATACATATATTCGGCCGCCTTGTGGAATACCGTACCAAAATCATTGTCCTTGAACTCCTCGTCAACATCCTGCAGAGGTTTCATCTTCATTACATAGTAGTAGAAGAAACGCAATCCGCAGTCGATGTATTTGTTTATTGCCGAAGGTGTCATTGTGCGGGCTTCGGTGCTGTAGGATGTGTCGAACCTTTGGCGCAGAATATCAATGATTCTGTTGTTCTTGGGTTGCTCCTTTATTTCTGCAATGGCTGTGCACTGTTGTGAACTGAGCGCTATGCGCTCAATGTCATAGAGTTTGCTGCCAAGCAGTTGAAGGATGTAACGCGAGCACTCGCCACGTGTCTTGCTATCGGACGAACTGTTATACACCAGTGTAACGCGCTCGGCACGTTGCAGAAGACGGTAGAAATAGTATGAATAGATTGAGTCGCGATGCTCGCTCAATGTAAGCCCGAAGGCCTTGCGCAAATTGTAGGGGATATATGAGTTCTCGCCGCTGTTCTTTGGCAGGTTGCCTTCATTGACCCCAAGCAGAATGATGTTCTTGAAGTCGAGGTTACGTGTTTCGAGCAATCCCATAATCTGTAGTCCCACAACAGGCTCGCCATGAAAGGGAAGGCGTTGCGATGAGAGCATTCTTATGAGCAGTTTGCCCATTGTAGCCTGCTGCATGTCGAGGTTACCGGTATCAATCAAGTGCACAAGGCGCTGACATTGGGTATAGACCTTGAGGATTGCCTCAATGAATAGTTGGTCATAGAGCGTGCTGCAGCTATTGTTGTGCAATGACTGTGCAATGCCGAATATAATGCCGCTTATCCCCTCAAGCCACTCTTTGTTGTCTGTTGTACGTGTGAAGAGTGCGGTGAGGAAGTCATCGAGATGCAGCACCTCGGCGCCGGGGAAGAAAATTTTCTCACTTAGCAACTTATGGCGCAAGTCGCGGCTCTTGCTGCTTCCTTGTATGACGTAGGGGTGCTTGAGCAGTTCGCAGACATGAGACATTGTAAAGCACTCCTGCTTTTCACTCCATCCGCGTGTCTGTAGGTCAACGAGCAGTTTTACAAGGCCAAAGATGGGTGTGTGGGTAATGGGGTATCCCATCGTAACATTCATCTGCCTGATTGGGTGGCCGTTTGCCTCGGGTGGAATGGTATGCAGCGTGGGTTCGAGCATTGTCTCGTCGCAAAGCACTATCGCTGTGTCAATCTCATTCTCGGTAAGGTTCTCGTTCAACCACTTCGACACATAGCGCACTGCGCTGCTGTCGTTCACCGTCTCCACAATGGTCATCTTCTTTGCGGTACGCAGGTTGTCAAAGTATTCCTTGCCAAAGACTCCCTTGAAACGTGCGATATTCTTGCGCATGAAGTAGCCCGCCTCGTTTGTAGCGTCGTTGGTGTAGAAAAGGTCGTAGTCCCAATAGAAGAGAGCCTTGCCCTGCTTGTTGACATAGTCGAACAGGCGTGTCTCCACCTCGTTCAATGCGCTGAACCCAACAAAGATATATTTGTCATAGTTGAGCGCAATGTCGTTGCCGCTTTCAATGACATCGCGGTAGAGCATACCTTCGTAAGCGATATCTGCATCGCGCAGGGATTGCTTGAAGTTGGTGTAGACGGTGAACAGGCGCTCCCAGATTTTCTGGAATTTACCTTCAATCTTTCCACCGGCCTCGGGCTTGAAATTATTGAAGAATCGCGCTATCGACTCGGCTTGCCCGGCATCGAGAATATCTTTGGCTGTACCAATTTCCCGCAGTTCCTTTATGTTGGCAAAGAGTTGTCTTGCATCGGCAAGGTGCTTGTCGACATCGTCAAAGTCTTTGATGAGCATTTCGCCCCAATAGTAGAAACTGTCGAGCGACTCGGCGCTCTTGTCAAACTCGGTATCCCTGCTGCGCATTGAGTCGACATAGACCTTGTAGAGTTTGCTGACAAGCATAATGGGGTCACCTATGGCTAGTTTGCTGTTCTGTTGGAACATATCGCCTATGGTCAGGTACTTGGGGCTCCACAATGGTGCGTTATTGCTGCTTTCGAGCAGATAACGGTTAAAGAAGAGGCCTGCACGTTTATTTGGAAAGACAATGGCTACATCCTCAAGATGCCCGTTGAATCTTTTGTATACATCATCTGCAACAAGTTTCAGAAATGGTGTCATATAATTATATCTCCTTTATATCATTTTTATATACATACCACAGATAGCCGCTCACATTCTTGTAGCCAATCTGACGCAGCAGTTTCATATATAACTGCACCTGGGTCTTGTGTTCCTCCCTGGGGCGTGCAAACTTGTAGTCAACAACAACAGCGGTGTCACCATTTATCATTACGCGGTCGGGGCGACGGCTATTCTCCTCACTGTCGGCAACAAGGATTGAGCGCTCGTTGAAGAGTTTATAGGTGCCGTTGAACCACTCTTCTGCCTTAGGGTTTGCAAGTGCTCTCTCAAGCAGATTCCTGATTTTGTCATACTGTTTCTCGGTTGCAATGAGTCCCTTTATCACAAGCGCACGCTTGAGTGCCTTTTCAAGGTCATCTTTCTGCTCAATGTCTGAAAGCACATGGTGCATGAGTTCGCCCTCGGCAATGTATGCCTGCTGCTGTTGCTCATCGTCATCGGTTGCAAGGAAACGTGTCAGTTCGCGCGATTGGCGGAACTCTATGCGGCTGTCATAGTAACTGAATGGCAGGCTAACCACGCGAGGTTTCTCCTCGAACGGGTTATCATTCTTCTCCTCGCTGGTGACAGCGCATTGCTTGCTTGGGACAATGTCACCGTAGCGCATGATGTTTGTGCCTGTATCAAATGTGCAACCATCGAGCACAAGGTCCGGAATGACCTTGTTTATCAGTTCAGAAACAGTATTACCTTTCTTTGCAGTGTTGTCACTGAACATTATCAGATTGCTCTTTGCACGTGTTGTAGCAACATACAGGATATTAAGGTTATCCACAATCTGATATAGATACTCCTTGTAGTAGTCGTCCCTGTATATTGTCTGCGCCATCTCCTTCTTGCTGTTAATTGGCAACAGGCTTATATTGTTGAACGGTGCCTGATTTGGTGCGCACCATAGTATGTTACGCCCATCACCGGTAAGTTTCCAGTCGCAGAACGGGAGAATGACGGTGTGGAACTCCAAGCCCTTTGATTTGTGTATTGTCATCACACGCACGCTGTTGATGCTTTCTGCGGGAACGCACTTGTCTTTCAGACTCTCGTCCCACGCGGTAAGGAACCTGTTGAGGTCGGCGTGACGGCTGTTAATGTATTGCGATGCACAGTCAAGGAATGCATAGACGTATGCCTCCTCGTCATTGGAGTTGCCTACATCAAGCAGTGCAAACAACTGTTCTATCAGTTCATACACCGGCAGTCCCTTGAGGCGTTCAAGGTCTTCGCGCAGTTTTGCCGGGATGAGTGTTGCGAATTCACCATCGCCGCTGTCGGCAGTGGTATTGCCGGTAACCCTGTCATATAGTTTGACAAGATTGGCGATGTTCACTTTGTCCTCGGGTGTGGCAATATAGCGCAGGGCTGCTATTACCAGACGTACATATTGCGACGAAGAGAGTCTGTATGCCTCGTCGGAGACAATCTTCAAATGTGGGAACTCCTTGTTAAAGGCATCCACAATGGGCTCAATCCTGTTGAGTTTGGAACGCAGGAGTATTGCTACGTCACCCGGTACAATCTGTTTCTCTTCGAACAGATAGTGCAGTGTCGACATCAGTTCCTTTATTGCCAATTCGTTGAACTTGTCCTCTTTCTCTACCTTCTTTAGCAGACGTACCTCGACGTATCCCCGCCAGGGTTTCTCGGCCTTTCCGGGCTGTGGCAGCGGAATAGCCTGCTCTACATCATTATATGCCGCCTCAATGTCTTTTATTCCCTGAGTGCCCACAAACTCCTCATACGTTTTAGCAATGCTCTTGACCGAACTGCGGAAGAGGGCGTTGTTGAAAGCGATTATGCGGCGGTCGCTGCGATAGTTGGTCGATTTGTATGTAAAGCCATCGATGGTTACATCCTGGCTTGCAAAGGTCGTCTGGTCGCGGCGGAAATAGCGTCCGATGTTGTTCATGATATTCCAGTCACTGTTTCGCCAACGGTATATCGACTGCTTTACATCGCCCACAATGAGATTGAACTTGCTGCGCGACAGCACCTCCTCAAGCAATACCTTGAAACAGGTCCATTGCAACTGCGAGGTATCCTGGAACTCATCGATAAATATGTGGTCAATTTCTGTGCCAATCTTCTCAAAGATGAAGGTGGCGCTCTTGTCAATCATTGTGCTGAGCAGATGCGTGGTCTCGGCAAGCATAAAGCGGTTCTCGCGGGTGTTCTCCTCCTTTAGTGTGGCTGCAATGTTGTTGAGCATCGCAAGTTGGTGATAGTGTTCGAGCGAGAGTTTGCAGTTGAGATGCTCAGCGTAGAGTGGTATGGCATCCTTTATCAGAGCGGCAATCTCATTCACATAAGGACATTTGTCCGATATTTTCTGTGGTGTCGTTGCAAGAGCGGCCTTTGTCGATGCCCATTCGACAATGATTCCACTGCTCATTTTCTTGAACGTTCCCCAAATTCCGCCTTCGTTGCCCTTGAAATCTGTTGCAACATATCCGCTGGCTAACCTGAAGAACTCATCTCCCAGGAATTTTGATTTCTCCTCAATCCTGCGTTTCTCGGCAGAGACTTCGTTGTAGAATTTCTTCAGCAGCATACCATTGTCACGCTCCATTTCCCGACGAAGCGTCTCGCCACGCTGCTGATACTCTTCCCTTAGTATATTCTTGGCAAATTCCTTTATCTCCTTGTCGACCTTCCACTTATCACCGGTCTTCATCTTGTCCTCGATGTACCTTACGACTTGTGAAATCTGCTCTGTTTCGGGCTCCAGTTTCTTTATGTATGCATCCACCGCATTGTCAAGCAGTTCCTCGCCGTCGAGCGAAATCTCCATGTCACCGTTCAGGTCGAGTTCTTTGGCAAGGCTGCGCAACACCGACTGGAAAAAGGCATCAATTGTCTGTATGCGGAAATGACCATAGTCGTGAAGAATGTTGTCAAGTGCCTCGCCCGCCTTTTCGCGTATCTCCTTGTCGCTGTACTGTGGCAGTTGCTGCTTTATCTTTGCAGTGTAGTCGGCAGCGCTCTGCAAGCCGTTTGCTACGCCATAGAGTTTGCCAAGAATACGCTCCTTCATCTCGCCGGTAGCCTTGTTCGTAAAGGTTACGGCAAGGATTCTACGATATGATTTTGGGTCGGCAATTAGCAGTTTTATATATTCAAGTGCAAGCGTGAATGTCTTGCCCGAACCGGCCGACGCCTTGTATATGTTAAGATTCTCACTCATTGTTATGTTTTCTACTGTCTTTAATTTCTATTCTGCTTCTTCCCGGAGATAGCCTTGCAACGTGCACCTTAACGGGAATTTGTTCAAGCATCTCGTTCAAATGTGATATGACGCCTATCTTGCGGCCATGACTATGCAGTTTTTCGAGCATCATCAATGCTGTCTGCAAGGAATCCTTGTCAAGAGCTCCGAATCCCTCATCAATGAAGAGCGATTCAATCCTCATGCGGTTGGATGAAAGTGATGACAATGCGAGCGAAAGAGCAAGTGACACCATGAATGTCTCACCGCCCGAAAGGGTGTGGGCCGAGCGGGTCTCAGACATCATGTCAAGGTCAATAACCTTGATACCCAGACTGTCGCCCTCAAATCTCGCAAGTTTATAGCGCTTGCTCATTTCGGCAAGATGAGTGTTTGCCACATCGAGCAAGATATCGAGTGTATACTCCTGGGCTGCCTTCATGAGTTTTTCGCCATTTGCGGAACCGAAAGCCTTGTCAAGGATTTCCCAATGCTGTTTCTGCTCCATCTTGTAGTCATACTCCTTGCTGTACTTCTCAAACTTCTTGCGGTTTTCCTCGTCTTTGAGCAGTTGCAGGTTAATTTGTGTAGATAGGGCAGTGCACTCCTTTATCTCACTGTCAAGCAACGACAATTTCTCTTTTATAATGTTCTCATTCTCCTCTTCGTTAGGCTTGACCGGGGCTTTGTGGTGGTCGGCAAGCATCTGACGGCGTTCGCTGATTGTTGTCTCGGCCGCAGTCATTGCCTTTTGGAGAGTGTCAATGTTTTCACGCATAGCGGCAATGACCTGGTGTTTTATCTGCAACAGGTTAACCAGCGTCTCCATCTCCATATTGTCATTGCGGGCTGCCAAGAAGCCGTTTATCTCACCCAAAAGAGCGGTCTCTCTCTCTTTGGCATCGGCAATCTGCTGTTTCTTGCCGGAGATTGCGCCCTTCAGCCTGTTGCGTTCCTTTTCAATGTCGGCCTTGCTCATTGTCGCTGCACTGAAACGGCGGTTGGCTTCCACAACCAGTTTGTTGAAGTGTTGCAGCATATCATCGGCACATTTCCTGTCGCCCAAAATGGTTGCAAGACGCTCTTTGCCTTCATTAATCTCATTCTCTGTCTGCTGCACTCTTTCTCTTTTTGCACAGAGTTCACTCTCAAGTTCCTGTACGTGTGCCTGGTGTGCATCCTTGTTGGCTTTGCATATTGCAATATCGTTTGTTATCACCGACAGGCGCTCATTGTAATTATTCCAGTTCTCCAAGAGGGTTGTGAAGAAAACGATGGCATCACGCTCATCAAGCAGTTGTGCCGCATTCTCCACTCCCGTCAGATATGATATATTGGCACTCCTATATTCTGCAATGGCACTGTTGTGCAGTTCCACTGCCGAGCGCAATTTTTCAATCTCGGTTCTGCTGCTTGAGATATTTGATTCTATATGTTCTATCAAGCGGCGATTCTCCTCTTTTGCTTTCTCAAGCAGGTCCTCCTCGAGCAGGTTCGCTGCAACCTCGACAATCTCGTGATGCCTGCTACCGCAGACAGGGCAAGGCGTTCCCTCTACAAGTCTTTTGCGCAAAACAGCAATCTCGCTCGACATTGTCTGCCTGAGCCTCTCCTCATTCTCACGGGCAACCACAAGGCTCTTCTCATGCTCTGCAAGCAGTGCTGTGAATTGCAGAATGGATTTCTCCTTTATCTGCACATTCATCCTTTCATTGCCAATGGATTTTATATTTGCGACAATGGCTGGTATCATTGGCACAGCCCGGGAGAAGTGTGCGTGCGTTTCAATCCACTCCTTCTTCTCTCTCTGCTCGGCACACAGTGTCGACATCCTTTTATCGCACCCGGCAATCTCTTCAATATATTTTTTCTGTGTGGCTGTCGCACGTTCAATTTCGTCCGCCAGTTCCTTGCGTTGCTTGAGGTCTTTCTCAAGTTCTTTCTCAAGTTGCGAAGCCTCTGTTATGAGCGGTTGGGTAGCCTGGAACTCAAGGTTGATTCTTGTCTGCCAGGCATCGGCATCGCTTGCCGCCTTTACAGCCTTTTCGTACTCTTCGTTCTTTCCATCAAGTTGTTTCTTCATAAATGCCAACTGTTCGCTGTCGGTGCTCAGTTGCAGCCTTGTCTGGCATAGCGCCATGTACTCATCGCGGACAGGTTGGATGCTATCAATGAGCCTGAGCCTCTCAATTTCGGGTTGAGCGGCAAGCAGTCTCTCTTTTGTCTCGCACAACTGTTTCTCAGCCGCTGCTATAAGTGAGTTTATGCCGGCAAGATGTGCAAGCCACTCCAACTTGATTTTCAGCACCTCGGCGCTATCACCCTTCTGTTTTAGTTCGGCGTTGAGTTGCAAGGCTCTTTCTTTCAAGACAGCGAGTTCTTCTTCACTCAATATTTGCAGTTCCCTGCGCTGTGTTTCAAGGAGTTCCACATCTTGTGCCACCTCCCGCTTTTTTGCATATATTTTTGCCGATATCAGGCTGTAGATACCGGTGTCGGTAAGGGTGGTGAGCATATTGGCTTTTTCGGAAGAGTTAGCCTTTAGGAATGCCGAGAACTTTCCTTGTGCAAGCAGCACAGCGCGGGTGAACTGGTTGTATTCAAGCCCGACAAGATTGCGAATCATCGTCTCGTGTTCCTTTACCTTGATGTTGCGGTACTCCTCTCCGGTCGTCAGGTTTATTATCTCCAGATTTGCGTTTTGCAAATTACCTGTCGGTTTTTGGAATGCTCTTGAGACACTCCACCTTGTCCTGTATTCATTGCCGTCAACAGCAAGAAAATCCACTTCGGCAAATCCAAAGCCTTTACCCTTGCGCAGAATGGTCCTGACATCATCCACATATACTTTTTGCTCTACACTATCTTTGGCCTCGATATTATCAAGACGCGGCGAGTTGCGGTACAAGGCAATGCACATTGCATCGAGTATGGTCGTTTTTCCTGCACCTGTATTGCCGGTTATTGCAAAGATACCAGCCGAGCGCAGTGGTTCCTCGCGGAAATCGACTTCAAAAGTCCCGTCTATCGAGGCCAGATTACAGCCTCTGATTGCCAATATTTTCATTGCGTACCTCCTTTATTACTTCGTCCAACTTCTCCAACAGATGCGCAGGCATCTCCTCACCATTGTTCTTTCTCCTGAAAATGTCCTGCATTATCTCTATAGGGTCCTTGCGCTTGAAATCATCGTATGTCACCGGTGCATTCAGCCTCACATTCTGTACATTGCCGCTTTGGGCCACAACCCTTGCCAAACGCACCGATTTGCCCTCTAGCGCCTCTTCAATCTGTTGGCGCAAAGTGGGGTCGACTGTCGTTACAAATACATTCACTTCGAGATAGGGCGAGTGAGTGTTTATATCACCATCCGGCAGTTGGGCAAATTGCGCTATCACATCCTCTATGGAGCTCCCGGTAATGCTTGTCAATTTTGCCGGTACATCAAAAATAATTTTCTCTATTCTGCAATCGTCGTTTTCAATGACAACCTGTGTCACACTCTGGGTGTTGTTCCTTTCGGCAAAGGACATTGGCAACGGCGCACCAGAATAGCGCACATTCTCTCTCTTGGGCACATGCTGCGCACGATGCAGGTGCCCAAGAGCAGTGTATATGATGCCGTTATTTGCAAATTGCGCATCAATACCATCCACGCCGCCGATGATGGCATACTCAGAAGAGTCGTCGACAGAGACTGTTGCACCCGATGCCTGAAGATGCCCCATTGCAATAATGGGGGAGTATCCCAAATCCTTAGCCCTGTTATACAGTTCTTTGTATAGCAGAGTTACACCTTCACTGTAATTTTCAGCCTCGGGCAGGTCATTGAAACGCAGATATGGCACCGCCAGACAGCATCCGCCATTTTTCAATGGGACAATCATCCTGTCATGGTCAATTTTGCCATCGACATAATGCACAATGCCCGAAACGGTGGTGTTGAATACTCCAAGCATGGGGTTGGGTGCCTCGAGACGGGCGGCAGAGTCGTGGTTTCCCGCAGTCAGTATCACCTGCAATGCGGGATTGTCGTTTGTAACCTTTGTTAAAAAGGAGTAGAATATCCTCTGCGCCTCGGCCGATGGGTTTGGAGAGTCAAATATGTCACCGGCAACAAGCAATAAATCAACTTCCCGTTCCTGGATCACGCCGCATAGCCACTCAAGGAACACTTTGTGTTCGCGATATCTCTCATATCCGAAAAAAGTTTGGCCAAGATGCCAGTCTGCCGTGTGGATTATTTTCATAGGGTTATTGTATTTTCTGCTAATATACATTTTTTTTGGCACATCAAGAGGGTATCTTTGAAGAAATTGACTGTTTTATTCATCTTTTTTTCGCTCTTTAAAATGTTTTATAGTACCTTTGCAAGCGAATTTTGATTTGGCCGGCACATATGTCGGTAATGTAGAACAGTTTAAATTTTTTGTAATGTCAAAATACTTGGTTGAAGACACACGAAAGGTGACGACACACCGTTTTACCGAGATGAAACGCAAGGGCGAGAAGATTGCAATGCTCACAGCATATGATTACACAACGGCGTCAATCCTTGACGCGGCAGGCATCGATGCTTTGCTCGTTGGCGACTCGGCATCAAATGTCATGGCCGGCAACGTAACAACTCTTCCCATCTCTGTCGACGAGATGATATTCCATGCAAAAGGCGTGGTACGTGGCGTAAAACGCGCATTGGTTGTAGTGGATATGCCATTTGGCTCGTACCAGGTCAATGCCGACGAGGCAGTAAAGAATGCAATACGCATTATGAAGGAGACAAACGCCGACGCCGTGAAGATGGAGGGTGGCGAGGAGATTCTCCCTGCTGTGCGCAGAATTCTTGATGCGGGCATCCCCATCATGGCACACCTGGGTTTGACACCGCAAAGTATCAACAAGTTCGGTACATATGGCGTACGTGCCAAAGACGAGGCAGAGGCAGCAAAGTTGCTCTCAGATGCAAAATTACTCTCCGATGCAGGTTGTTTTGCTCTTGTTCTTGAGAAAATCCCGGCAATACTTGCCGAGAAGGTCGCAAAGAGCATTGAAATCCCCGTCATTGGCATTGGTGCCGGAGTGAATGTAGATGGTCAGGTTCTTGTCTATGCCGACATGCTTGGCATGACAGCCGATTTCACGCCCAAATTCCTGCGTCGTTATGCCGACCTCAACACCATCATCACCGATGCTGTTGGCAGCTATGTGAGCGACGTCAAAGCTTGCGACTTCCCCAACGAAAAGGAGCAGTATTGATATTTATAACATAAAAGAGAGGAAGGACAGTTCCATTTAAAGACTGTCTTTCCTTTTTGTATATAAAGAATATTTTGGAGTCAATATCGCTCTTCGAGAATAGATGTCAATGTTGTGTAGAATGATGTGTTGCTACCCACAATTACCGAACTCGGGACCTGTTTCATCAAGTAACAGAGTTCTCCGGCAGTGAAAAGTTGATTGTATACTACAAGCAAATACAGCCCTATGGCGTTGTGAACATTCTCTTTCACCGCAGTGTGCAAATAGTTCACAAGTTTCTCCTGCAACTGCAACCCTTTGACAGAGATGCGTACAAGTTCGTCATTGTTGCCGTCAATGGAATAGTACTGTGTTTCTATTTTCTCAAGTTCTGTAACATAATACCCGATACTGTCCTCTATAATAGAATAACGTTCGTTGAGCGGAGTACCCGTAACATGACAAGTTGCAGTATCAAAATAAATTTCAATCTCTCCTTTTTCAATAAAGAACAGTGAACCGGCATTCTCCTCTGCGTCCTTAAAACCGACATAAGCCACCTTTCCGCAGTCTGTAATGCCATCAATATGAAATTTTCCGTCCTTAACCCTGCATTGTATCAAAGAAGGTAAGGAATCACCTATTGTTGTTATGGTGATTATCTCGCCATCGGCAACTGACCTCGCGCTCCCATCAATGCTGTATGTACCGGTTGTGTCATGACAAGAGAGACAAAAAAGTAAAAAAAAGATTAGTGATACAGGGTTCCTCATAAAAGAATAGCATATACATAAAAAAAACAAGCCACCGAACAAATTGTTCAGTGGCTTGCGTGATATTTATCCTACTTCTTTATTAGCAGATGTAGTGTGAACTGATTGATTGGTTGTTCAGCACGCACTTGATTGCCTCGGCAAAACCGTGAGCTACAGAAAGCTGCTTAACCTTTGGACAACCCTTGACATAAGGAATACTGTTTGTAAATACAATCTCTGTCATCTTTGACTCACGTACGCGCTCAGAAGCGTTACCCGACATGATGCAGTGTGAAGCGATTGCACGAACCGACTTTGCACCGTTCTCCATCATAAGGTCGGCAGCCTTTGAAATTGTACCTGCAGTATCAACAATGTCGTCAACAAGAACAACATTCTTATCCTTTACATCACCGATAATCTGCATTGTGTCTACAACGTTTGCCTTTGCACGTGTCTTGTGGCAGAGTACTAAGGGCACACCAAGACATTTTGCATATGCGCTTGCGCGCTTGGAACCACCCACATCAGGTGTTGCAATTACAAGGTCTTCAAGTTTGAGTGACTGGATATATGGAACAAATACCATTGATGCATACAAGTGGTCAACAGGAATATCGAAGAAACCCTGAATCTGGTCGGCATGCAAGTCCATTGTAATGATGCGGCTTACACCTGCAACACTCAAAAGATTGGCTACAAGTTTAGCACCAATTGAAACACGTGGCTTATCCTTGCGGTCCTGACGTGCCCATCCAAAATATGGCATAACTGCAACAATGCTGTTTGCCGAAGCACGCTTTGCTGCATCAATCATAAGCAACAGTTCCATCAGATTGTCTGAATTTGGAAATGTTGACTGTACAAGGAATACATCCTTTCCACGAATCGACTCTTCGTAAGAGACCGCAAACTCGCCATCGGCGAAGTATGTAGTGTTCATCTGTCCGAGTTCACAACCCAATTCCTTGCAAATTTCTTCTGCGAGATAGCGTGATTTTGTTCCCGCAAATACCATATAAGGAGTCTTGTCCATAATAAATTAGTTATTAGTTATTTTATTGTTTTATTTTTTGTTCTTAAAGTTTGTCAACAGCCTTCTTTATTCGCTTGAAGCGGTTGATGAGGTCGGTGTAATCGGTCGAACGGCAAGAATCGAAATTGTCCCATATCAATTCTTCGAGTATGACACCTCCAAAACCATATTTTGTGAGTCGTTTCAGGTTATCCTCGTCCAAATTACCGAAAGCCCATGTGTTCTTGTTTATCATCTTCTTGCCAATCTCATTCAGTTCGGTACTTTGATGATATGTACGGCCAAGCGGTCCGTAGCAGACAATGTCATAGATTTTCCGCAAATCCTTCAAATGTGTGAGATTGTTTGCATATCCTACAAACTTTCCTTTCTCATTGCCTATAGGCGAGGTACCAATTGGAAAGAGTGTACCGGCAAGACGGTACTCCTGCATGAGCCTATTGTTACAGGAATATATTTTTTTGTGATATTTTTTTGGTATGAGATTCAACAATCTTTCCATGAACTGAGGATGGGCATACTCCTTATAAAGGAACAGATAATCAAGCCCTTCCTCGAACAGACGGGTAATTATCTTGTCCTCCTCAACAAAGAATGTTGGTTTTGTGGCAATAGCCAATTTCATAATTCTATGGTATTTTAATCCTACTTGAGTGCAAATTTAATAAAAATTAAAATAACGAAAGCAAATATAACCGACAATTATTCCACATAGCCGATAATATTTTGGTATATTACGCAAATACCAAGATATATTATTACTCATCGCCATTAAAATAAAGAACAAACCACAAACAGACGATGTTTTCAGTTTGTAACCGCTAAAATAAATGTTATGGCACGAGAAAGTATTTTGATTTTAAAACAAAGGATTGATTTGCAGACGCTGATAGCACAACTGAATGCAGCCTTGAGCGAGGAATGGCTTGCCTTTTACCAATATTGGATAGGCGCAAAGGTGGTTGAAGGCGCAATGCGCTCCGATGTGCAGCGCGAATTCGAAGAGCATGCAATGGAAGAACTTGCACATGCCAGAATGGTAGCAGATAGAATAATCCAACTCGAAGGAACGCCTGTGCTTGACCCTGCACAGTGGAGTACGCTTGCGCGTTGCAAATATGCAGCACCCCTGAGTTGCGACGTGCTCAGTGTTCTCAAACAGAATGTTGCGGCAGAGCGCTGCGCCATAATCCGCTATGAAGAGATTGCTACTTACTGCAATAATGTCGACTATACCACCTGCGATATTGCAAAGCGCATCATGGCTCAGGAAGAAGAACATGAACAAGACCTACAGGACCTGCAACGCGATGTTGAGTGGATGCTCAAGGAGGTAAGCATAAAATGCTAAAGATAGTTTTTCAAATATTATAGACAAGGCAATGACACCGGGAGGTGCTGTTGCCTTGTCTATGCTCCGCAACACAACACCGGAGATTCGTGCAGAAATTACTGTCCCAAGAAAGGAGTTTTATACAATTAATCCCGCCAACCTTGCGGCGGGCGGGATTATAGTGAGCATTACTGCAAAGAGTGTCTCGCATTTATTATGCCTCAGCAGCCTCCTCTGCAGGAGCCTCTGTAGCCTCTGCGTTAGCAGCAGCCTCTGCCTCAGCCTTTGCAAGAGCCTCAGCTGCCTTCTTCTCGGCAACCTTCTTTGCAATAGCTGCGTTAACCTCTTTTTCTGCCTCCAAACGTGCCTTCTTGTCGTCACGCTTAGCCTGCTCCTCAGCGCTCTTTACACCGTTGAGTGCGCTTACCTTAGCTGTCTTCCAAGCCTCGAACTTAGCCTGAGCAGCAGCCTCGTCAAATGCGCCCTTCTTA
>JAEIGA010007230.1_pt1 | contig 16888 bp, 8 predicted proteins | sample 9270691 | NCBI WGS metagenome assembly JAEIGA01 (sample SAMN17057246, study PRJNA624740) | gut metagenome | biome: biome; isolation source: fecal sample | host: Bos grunniens | place: China: Xizang | collected 2019
AACCTGCAGAGCCCTCGTCTGAGTTACCGTTGTTCCAGTTGAAGTTAGTATAACCCATGTTCATACCGATCTTCAACCACTCTTTTGCCTGGTAGTCAGTCCTGATACGTGCTGTATAACGCTGCATGTCGGAACCGTCAACGATAGCCTGGTTGTTCAGGTAACCGAACGAAGCGAAGATCTGTGCATTTCCGGTAGTTCCGGCTACATTGATGTTATACTCCTGCCTGAGCGAAGTCTTGTAAGTAGCGTCCATCCAGTCGTCAGGCTGAAGCCAGAACTGCTCACCCATATAGTTCACGAGGCGGCCCGGAGTCGCATACGGATTAAGCTTTCCGTTGCTTCCGATGAGTCTCTGGCCTTCAGGGACTGTGAATGTGAGGTAACCAAGACCACCATCCGCAGCAGCTCCAGTCACATTCTTTGCAGCCAATACGTTAGCCTCCTCATTTGTCATACCCTTCTCCAAACGGTAATAGTTGTAAAGGGCATTGTAATGAGTCTCGTAATACTGACCTGCGTCTGTGATGTAATCATAGCTCTTGAGCGCCTTGGTGTTGAGTCCCCACTTCGCATCAACCGAAATCTTAGCCTCGCCAAGCTTTGCCTTCTTGGTGGTGATCATGATGACACCATTGGCACCGCGGGCTCCGTAAAGGGCATTCGACGCTGCGTCCTTGAGGACTGTCATCGACTCGATATCTGCCGAGTTAAGGTTGTTCATATCACCGCTGTACGGAACACCATCAACCACATAGAGAGGAGCTGTGCCCGCATTGATGGAGCTGACTCCTCGGATCATGATTGAAGGTGAGCTTCCCAATGCTCCAGATGATGTGGTCATCTGGACACCGGCAACCATACCTTCCAGCGCACGGGTAACATCCGAAGACTGGGTCTTCTGGAGATCCTCCGACTTGACCACTGTAGCGGAACCGGTAAAAGACTCCTTGGTCGCCGTACCGAAGGCAACGACGATAGTCTCTTCGATCATCTCAGTGTCAGGCGGAAGAAGGACGTCATGGACAGCCTTTGAGGCCACCTGCACCTCAACGTCCTTGTATCCCACCGACGAAAAGATCAGTACTCCGTCGGCTGGGACCGTAATGGAATAGAGACCGTCGGCATCTGTCATGCCGCCGGTCATGGTTCCCTTAAGCTGGATAGCAGCGAAAGGGACAGACTCACCTGTGGAAGAGTCCTTTACAGTACCTGTCACGGTGATGTTCTGCGCACTTGCAAGAACACCGACCATCATCAGCAGGACTGTAAGAAAACACCTTAGCTTTGTCATGAGTGTAGAATGTCAATATGTTAGTAATTGTTAATATCCGAATCAACTAACAAATATACATTTAAATTTCGACATTCCACACATTCTGTAACAAAATAAGCCCAAGATTCTTACAAAGGATTCTGCTTCAACGCTCCTTTGGCCAGGTCTATCTCCTCCTTAGGTATCTGAAGTACAGTCTTCCCGTCCTGCGGACCGACAGTAAATCCCTCTCTGACTATCGTCAGACCGTTCCTCCAATAATCGAAAGCAATCTGACCTTCTCCGAACAGTTCCTTTCTTCGCTCATTCAAGATATCGTCCATGGTAACAGATGAAACATCCTCATATCCCCGTATTCTATTTTTACGCAGCATGTTAAGATAAACAGCAGCATCTTCTCCGGTCTTATATGCCGCTTCAGCCGCAATCAGGACAGCCTCGGAAAGACGGAAGACCTTGACGTTTGTCGTATAGGCAGGCACAGAAGCTCCGGCATTGCCCGGGTACTTAAGAGGATAATATCCTGTATTGTAATCCGGATCCCCTGACGGAGCCACGCTGTAATCGGCTACTGCCTGGCACCTCACATCAGCAGGATCTTCCTGCAGCCATGCATAGAACTGCGGCGAAACCCCATACTCGGAATATCCTCTCGGAGACGCATAATATCCCGGAGCATAACGCTGCGGATTGTATGTGTCCGTCTGGAGATACTCCATCACCACCTCATCCGCGCCCTCCTGCGACCATGATTTCATGTAGTTGTCAATGGTGTACAACCTGTATGGAGATTCATTTAGCAGCTCCCGGGCATCATCAAACGCCTCCTGCCAGTTACCCGCATAAAGATTAGCACGCGAACGCAGAGCCAGAGCCGCCCAATAGTTCATATGGCCGGTGTTCCTGCCCTTGTTCAGGCCGCTGTCAATAGCCTTGGTAAAGTCACTGATGATGAAGCTGTATGTATCATCAAGACTTGCCCTTTCGCCGATATATTTCACATCGAACACCCTGTCAGCCAGGACTATACCCATCTGATTAGGGTTCCCTGAAGTCGGTATAGGAGCAAAGAATGCAGCAAGATGGAAGTGGAAGAGCCCGCGCATAGCGTAGAGTTCCGCCACATACGGAGCAACTTCATCCTGATCTTCAAGCAGAGCGGCTTTTTCGATCGCATTATTGATACTTGCTATGGCTGCGTACAGATAGTAATAGGCATTGTAAGTATCATTTGCAGTCATGGAGAACTGGGCCAGGCGCGAAGCGTTCTGTCCCGACGATGCCGGCTGGTATGAATCCGGACCTATCAGGTCTGCGTAAATGGCCATCTCTGAGGCCACGGTAAGCATGGTGCCATATGTCGCGACATAGTATGCTCCGTTCACGGCATTTGCAAGATCATCGACGCTTGTGATCGCCGTATCCACGGTAACCGCAGTCGAAGGATCCTGATTAAGGGCATCGCAGGCCGCCGTCATTATCACGACCGGCAATATGTATATTAACTTTTTCATTTTCAATCAGTTTTATAATGTAACGTTCACACCGAAGACAAAGGATCTTGTTACTGGAACATCAGCCGTACGATATCCGTTGATGGCTACATCCGGATCGATATCAGGAGTTGCAGACCAGATCATAAACGGGTTATTCGCTCTGAAATATAGCCTCAATCCACTGACAACCTTCTTAACCGGAGCATTGAATCCGACAGTGATCTCCCTCATCCTTATGTTGTCTGTCGACTTGATCAGCCTGCTTGAGAATCTATCCCAGCGGTATGGATTGTTCATTATCGGCTTAGGAAACTTAGCATCGGTATTCTGAGGTGTCCAGTAATCAGCAGCGTCGTCTGCAGCATTCATTGAAGCTGCTCTGAATCCGTCCGAATGGGTGAAGTATCCCGGATAATCAAACAACGATCCTCCGAACTGATATGAAATCAGGAAGGAGATGTCGAACATGTTGTCCATAAAGGTCATCGAGTTGGTGATTCCTCCGACGAAATCAGGCAAGGCCTTGCCTACAATCGTGCTTCCTGCCTCAGTGTAATAATTAGTCACACCCTTGGAATGATCTTCCGGATCGACCCAGAATTCTCCAAGTCCATTATCCGGATTAACCCCCTTCCACACAGGTAGATAGAACGAGTACATAGGCTCGCCTTCCCTATGAATATACATACCTCCGTCACCATAGATTATGTCGCTTCCGCCGTTAGGTAAACTCTCGACAGTAGACCTCTGCCATGTGAAGTTGAAGTCAGTTTTCCACGTGAAATTCAGCAGTCCGACATTGAGTGAACTAAACTCGAACTCTATACCGTCATTCATAAGGTTTCCGATATTTGACGTATAGCTGCTGAAGCCTGTGACTGCCGAAGCCGGCATGTTGAAGATCAATGAACTTGTATATTTGTTATAATATTCCAAAGCGATATCAATGCGCTGGTACATGTTCCAGTCGAATCCTACATTGAAGTTGCGTGACTTCTCCCAGCCGAGTGCATTGTTCTCAGGATTGCTCCAGAATATGCCAGAACCGGTTCCATATCCTCCGCTTGCAGAATAGAGACCTTTGTAGGCATAATACTCTGCAGGAAGATTGCCGTTGGTACCATATGACGCCTTGATCTTGAGGTCATGGAAGAGTCTTGAAACACCGTCCATGAACGGCTCCTTGCTGAGCCTCCAGGCCGCTGAAAACGACCAGAAGTTCGCCCATCGGCTGTCCGGGCCAAGTCGCGACGAGCCGTCGCGGCGGAACGATGCGGAAGCATAATATCTGTTCTCATAATCATAATTCACATTGCCCAGTACTGAGACCATGAAGCCCCTGTAAGAAGCCCCTCCTACACCATGCATCTGTCCAACTGACAACGCGTTAAGTTTGTCGTTAGGATAGTTGTTCGCACCGGAATAAGTATATGAAACCCTATGATCCGCAACCTCGAATCCTGCCAAAGCCGATATGTTGTTGCCTCCGAAACTGTCGTTATACTTCAGTACCGAAGAATTTGTCAAGTCTGCTGTCTGGAAGATGTATGCTGCGCTCAGACCGTTGAGAGCAGCTCCGTCGATTGAAGATGGAGCCCACCAGAGATACTGCTTGTTGTCTATGTAGTCATAGCCGAAGGTGTTTGTCAGGCTGAGGAACTTCGTGAAGTCAACCACGAGATCAAGACTTGACAAACTACGCATGGTATGAGTCTTATTGTACTGAGTATCACTGTCAAAGACCAAATATGGGTTTCCGGTCTGACCGCTCCAGCTGACATATTCATTCCAGCTTCCGTCCGGATTCTTCGGCTTTGCCGTCGGGTCACTCTGAGTCAGCACCCCAATAGGAGTAGCATAGCCCATTCCCTGCTCTTGAGTACTCTGGTCGCTATGACCCTTGGTTCCCGTGAACGAAATCATCTGACGGATACCCACCTTAAGCCATGGAGTCACTCTGTGATCCACATTCACCCTGCCAGAATATCTTTCAAAATAAGAGCCCACTACGATTCCGTCGGTTTTGTCGTAACCCAGACCGGCATAGACCTGGGTCTTCTCATTTCCGGCAGTAAGGCTCACCTGATGGTTGGTAAGGACAGCATTTGTAAACACCTGATCTGTCCAGTCTGTACTGGTTTTGCCGCTCGGATCGGCCGCCATCGCTGCAATCTCATCACCTGTATATCCATATGAATACGCCGGATTGATCGCATAGGCATTGTCGCCGGCATCTTTCAGATACTGAAGGAACTGCGGGCCGTCAAGCATGCGCAGCGCCTTCCTGTTAGCCTTGTTACTGACACCGATCTCGCCGTTATATGAGACCGTTGTCTTTCCTTGCTTACCCTTCTTTGTTGTAATGATGATAACTCCGTTTGCGGCTCGGGAACCATAGAGAGAAGCTGCCGCAGCATCCTTAAGGACCGTCATGGACTCAATGTCTTCAGGATTGATGGTATTGAGAATACCCATGCTCTTATAACCCACCTGCAGGTCGCTGGCAGTTGATGATGACATGACCACGCCGTCAATAACATACAAAGGCGCCGTATCCGCCGATATGGATCCGACACCTCGTATCTGAACATTTCCTGCTGAGCCCGGGTCTCCATTATCGGAAGCGATGCGCACTCCGGACACCTTGCCGATCATACCCTTGTCAATTGACTCGCGCGATGCATTCGCAATTGCCTCTCCGGAAACCTGTGAAGCAGATCCTGTGAAATCGGACTTGGACATTGAACCATATGCCACGACAATCACATCATCCAGGTACTCAGTATCCTCTTGCAGGATGAAATTAATGGTATGCTCTCCCCTTACCGGTTTCTCTTGAGACACATAGCCAAGATATGATGCTTCGAGCACCGCATTCCCAGGAACAACCATCTCATACCGTCCCTCAGGATCGGATGTCACTCCCTGTGTCGTGCCCTTGACTAGAATTGTCGCACCTTCAAGAGGATAGCCCTCCTGATCGGTGACTGAACCTGTAACTGTCAGGTTCTGCGCCGCCGCTCCCGCTGCAAAAGCGATCGTTGCGGCCAGCGTAATTACGATTTTCCTGATCATAACCAACGATTTAATATTTTCAATTCAGACGTTGGTCTTCCGCAACCCAAAAAATCTGCCAAACAAAAGACGGCGATCCGAAATATTTCGAACCGCCGTCTTCAGGGTTTTATAAGATTAAATTCCTAGAAAGTATATCCAAGAGAGAGTGCGAGAGTGTTCTTTGCTGCGCCTGAACCGATCAGGTAAGCAAGGTCAAGCTTGAGGCCGATGAACTTCACACCTGCTCCCACTGAAGCGTAAGATGGGATAGGTGACTGGCCGCCATAGCGATAACCTGCCCTGACAGTAACGAGGTCTCCGTAAGTGTAAGCAGCACCGGCTGCAGCAGCAAACCACCCGCTGAAGTAGTAGTCAGCGTCGAGAAGAGCCTCGATTGCATGCTTGTCGGCAAAAGTTGCCTCATAGCCAGCACCAACAGCAACAGAACCAGGAATACAGAACTCCACACCGCTTGCTGAAGTCACATTTGTACCAATGTTGGCAACACCGGCAGTAACCTTAAGGCCGCCGAACTTAGCCATAGCGAACACGTCAGCTGCAAGAGCACCATAAGACTGTCCCTCAGCAAGTGTGCTGGTAGCATAACCAACATTTGCTCCAAGTGAAAGGAATGGAAGGAATCTGTATGCAAGACCGAGATTTGCATGGATGTCAGAAGGCTTGAACTGACCCTTTACTGCTCCGCTCGCATCTGTGATATCGTATGCCGGATTCATTCCATAAAGGAAGCCAACTGCAATACCGAACTTCTGCTTCATGTTGAAGGCCGCTCCCACATTGACCATGTTTGCTCCAACTGCCGATGGCTGCCACATAGTATATCCTGCAGCAACATCCATCTTAGCGTCAGAGAAAGGAATCGCAGCGGCATTTGAGAATGATGCATTAGCGATCGAACCGGTCTGAGTTAGATTTGCACCTGCTGTTCCAAGGCTTGCAGCATCTGTCTCAGCAGCAGTAAACGGAAGAGCCTGCGCACCTGCAAGAGCAGGGAAAAGGAGCATGAGAGCTCCGGCTATATATATGATCTTCTTCATGACACTAGAGTTTTACTACGTTCTTCTTATACTCCTTACCACCGAACTTCACATGAACGGAATAAGTTCCAGGTACATACGAAGTCATATCAATCCTCGCTGGGTCCTGAGCACTTACCATCATCACATCGTGATACATTACCTTACCGGTCAAATTTGAAATAATAATCTCAGTCTCAGCAAGATCCAGTGTTGCTACATTGAGATAATCCTTAACCGGATTAGGGTAAAGTGACAACGGATCAGACGGATCCTTTATAGTCACCTTGAATTCAAACTCGACAGTATGTTTGCGCACATCGCTAGCAGTGATCTTTACGTCGACAGAACCATAAGAAAGAGCTGTAACATAAATCTTATCCTGTCTTGGAGTAACATTGGCGACTTTCGCGTTTGACACTTCAATCTCGTACTTGAGCTGCTCACCGTCAGGATCGTTGACATAATCAGTCATATCAATGATGAACTCCTTACCCTTAGCTGTAAGAAGTACATCATCTATATCCTGCAACTTGACCGGAGCCACATTGTCAAGGACCTCGAACACAATTTCCTCAGTAGTCTTCATTCCATACTCATCAGTAGCGGAAACTACAGCGGTATAGCTACCAGGAGTCACATTCTTTCCGACAACCTTGAATATGTATTGTCCTGCAGTAAGGGACGGAACAAAAGTGTGCTCCACATCACAAGCAAGTTCAACCTCGACAGAATGATCGTCAGGGTCGTTGATTCCAAGTTTCACTTCAAGGGTTTCAGACGCCTTTACAGAGTACGGACCGTCCTTCTCGAAGCTTATCACCGGAGCATTATTCGAACCTGTATTAAACTCTACAACATCAGATGCGTCTGCATAATTACGGCCATATGAGAAGGCCATGACCTTCACATAATACTTCTTGTTGAAGTCAAGTCCCTTGACAGTAAAGTCTACCTTCTCACCAACTGAAGCATCAGGAGTACATACGTCATAACCTACGTTGCTATAGTTCGAACTTGTTGCGGCTGCTACCTTAGCTCTGTCTGTACTGTAAAGTGCCAGATAACCATAAGCCGACTTGCCGTCAGGATCTGCGGTTGCAGTCCATGAAAGATCCATTGTATTTGCCCTTGCTGACGCAGACAGGTCACTTACCTTATTTGGAGCGGCGTCTGAGCCGTATGTGATGGCACCCATAGCATCAACCAAAGGTCCGATTCTGAATGAAGCAGGGACAGCAGTTGGATTAGAACCTTTGAGAAGCTTTTCCTTAAGCATTTCATTTGTAAAGCCAGGACCTCCGCAATACGACACAACAAGAGCTGCAACTCCGGAAACGTGAGGGCATGCCATTGAAGTACCGCTCATTACTCCATATGTACTACCTGTAAGTGTGCTGAGGATTTCTGTACCAGGAGCTGCAATATCAACCCAATCACCATAGTTTGAGAACGATGACTTCGATCCATCACGAGCAATCGAGCCTACTGCAATAACACCATCATACTCAGCTGGAGCTCCGTATGCAATATTATCATTACCTGCGGCAAAGATGACCACACCGCCCTTCATAGGGGAGTCCGGAAGCTGCTTTCCGGAGTTATCGCATCCTGCATACTTGATAAAATAATTTACTGCCTGCTTATCGTACTCCGAAATCGTAGTTCTCTTGGCTTCGGCTAATTCATCACCAGTCACCTGACCGTCTTTATTCGTGTCAAAGACATAGCCCCAACTGTTCTGACTGATTACCGCACCATTATCCGCGCCATATTTGATGGCTCTGACACTAGCGTCAGTACTTGAAACTCCGTCTGCATTGAATATCTGGCATGACAGGATCTTGACACCGGACTTACCAGCTGCACTGTCACCTCCTGCAACACCGACTACTCCGATACCATTGTTACCTACAGCAGCAATAGTACCTGCGACGTGAGTTCCATGGTTTCCTGGATCAATGCTGTAAGTGTTATCTACGGCATTGTAATGTCCTGACTTGAGGCAGTTTGCAGCAAGATCCGGATGGTTTACCTGCACACCCTGGTCGACGACTGCAACAATGACATCAGGATTTCCGGTAGTATAATCTTTCCATACCGGTGCTACATTGATGTCATAAGTTGGATATGAAACGTTATTCAATCCCCAAAGCTCCCTTGAGAGGTCATTGAAATCCTGCGTCTTGATCTTTCTGACAGGTTCAACGATCTCAATACCTGGAAGAGACCCAAGACCTTCACCGGCTTTTGTAAAAGGAACAAGCTCAGAGTACTTCAAGATGTACCAACGGTGCATACCTTCCCTTCTTGTTCTGATCTCATATTCTCCGGCATGTGGAAAGAGTCTTTCCATAGAGGTTACACCCATCTGCTCCAACATATCATCGATACCGGGAGACTTTGTCTTCACTAGACCCAGTTTCTGAGAAGCCTCGATCTGGGCAGTGATTTCCTCACTGAAGAGGACAATGCACTCACCTTTCTCACATGCATCCTCAGCGACTACCGGTGTTGTATCCAGAACCGGCTGAGAATCCAGCTGCTCATTCACGCATGAGACAAGCAGGGAAGCAGAAAGAACGGCAAAAAATAAACGCTTCATAAAATTTTGATTATTAAACTTTAAAAGGTGGGCGGTCAAATTGACCGCTCACCTCAACATGTATAATATTGTAGTTTACTTCTTTGTAAACACAGTTGGACCATTGATTGCTTCCTTAAGGTATCCGTCACTTCCAAGGCAAACCAAGGCATTTTTAATGGTCAAGGTAGTACCATCTTCAGAGAGATCCATCACGACGTCAGCAAAATTTCTAGCCATCTGGTAGTTCGGATTGTCAAGACACGACACAGAGTATGAGAAACCATCCTCTTCAGATGCAAGGTATGAATCAGATTCAACCACAATCTGAGTCTTTGCTGCATTGGCCTTGGCCTCCACTATATTATATCCGTTTTCTGAATTTAAGCCAAGATAACTTGATGTAAATGGCTCAAGATCATAAACCAAGAGATTACTCCAAGTTGGGTCTGACTCGTCACCTTCAATAATCATACTCCACGAATAAGACAAGCTGGTAGCTCCTGTTGCAACTGCAGTCCACTCACCGATAAAGGCCTTGAGAGGGTGATTATCATCCTTGATTCTCAACTTCGTAGTGTTGCAACCACCGACAGTGAATCCCTCAGTAGCACTTGCAATAGTAAGTGAGAAGTCCTTTGTTCCGGTAAGCTCAGGATCATAGTTGATACCGATAACTATTTCCAGTGTGGTTTCGCCCGGAGCAAAGCTGAGTACACCCGATACCGGAGAAATCACTTCATAATCGACACCTTCCTGTGCCTTTCCGTCATTAGTCCTGAATGACACTGCGAGTTCTGCACCTGATGGATTTACAATCGTAACAGGTACTCTGACTTCCTCAACATCCTCATTAAAAGAATATGATGCAGCGTCCAATGTTGCAAAAGTCATGTGTTCATAGTCCACCTTTCTTCCACATGAAGCAAGAGCCATGACAGCTGCGACAAACAGTAATATATTTTTCTTCATATCTGAAATATCAATTAACAATTATTATTCTGCACCATAGCCTGGGTTCGGGACGAGGTTCTTATTGAGCTTAAGCTCATAAGAAGGGATCGGCCAGCAAAGTACATAGTCATCGGCCTCAATTTCCCTCTCATCGAAGTACTCGCCAAGGTTAACGATATTAGCGTTAACAGCTGCATTCTGCGCAGGTCTTCCTTCGAATCCTACATGCCAACGCTTGAGACAAGTCAGACGAAGTCCTTCACCTACTGTCTCCTTGAACCACTCAAGCTGAATGTTCTCAAGTGTTGCAGCAGTCTGCGTTGCACCACGGGCAGCCTGAAGTGCATTAAGCGACTTCTTTGCATTGATAGTGCTGTTTGCCTTGAAGTGTGCCTCAGCTGAGATCAGATACATCTCGCTGATCATGAGCGCCTTTGCAGCATGCGCACCATTCTCGAGACTTCCCACCTGGAAAGCCGGGTTTCCTAAATACTTGATGAATGTATAGATATTCTTATGACGAGTTCCGTTAACAAAGATCGGATATTTAGTGCTAGAGAACCAAGTTCTAAGACGAAGGTCATTCTGCGAATAAGAATCAATCAGCTTCTTTGAAGGGATATAGTATGGCTGGAAGTATGCTCCCTTAGCATCACGACTCACCTGAGTATAGATTGAGTTTCCTGCAAGTCCTTCATTATTAGACGCATAGAACTGGATGATCGGCTCGCTACCGCTGTCCTTTGAAAACTCTGCTGACATTTCTGTTGCAGACGATGAAAGCTTATATCCTGCTTCAGAACTGATAACCGCATCCGCCATCTTGGCAGCATCCTTGTACTCCTCAACGTCAAGATAGTAACGTGCAAGAAGTGCATAGATAGCATCGATTGTAATATCAGGAGATCTCTGCTCGCCCTGATAAACTTTACCCTCAAGAAGTTCCTCTGCCAAGAGAAGGTCATCCTCGATCTGATAATATACATCGTCTACTGTCGCACGTGCTGGCTTAGCATAGATATCGAACTCGAGCACGAGTGGTACACAAAGGTCATCAGCCGCAGTATCAGGATCATAGTCAGGACCGAAATGACGCGCAAGATTCAGGTAAGATGATGCTCTACAGTACAGAGCTGTTCCCTTAAGCCACTCAGCATATGCCACAAGGCTCTCGTTATAGAACTCAGACTCCGGATCAAGGATCAAGTCTGACTGCTCGATAGCGATATTATAGTTCTTGATTGCGCCATAGTGGCTTGCCCACATCGACTCTGCATACGAATCACTTGTAGTGAAGGTTGCGTCAGTTCTATGTACAGAACCGTAGTTATTACCATAGCTGATGAGAGAGTTAAAGCCGTCGCACATCACCTCTGTACTCTGCGAAAATACGCCATAGTGAAGACCTCTATAAGTTGCGAGGACACCATTACGGAAACTCTCGATGTCTGTTACGCTTGTAAAGATCGGCTTACCCTCATCAATTACAATTGCAGTGGTAGGGCGCGGATCAAGATCGCATGAGGCAACCAATACCGCAACAGCTCCACCAAGGATAATATTCTTTAATATATTCTTCATTGTTATTCTTCTTTAAAGGGTTCTTGATTAGAAAGTAAGCTCAACACCGAAAAGATACTGCTTAGAGTTACCTACACGACCGTATGTAAGGTTACCTGCAACCTCAGGGTCAATACCTGAATAGTTTGTAAGGCAGAAAAGGTTACGTGCGGTGAAAGAGAACTTGAGACCATTAAGAACCTTCTGCGATCCGAGAAGATGTCTTGGGAAGTCGTAAGCGACCTGAAGATTCTTCAGACGGAGGAAGTCAGCCTTCTCAAGAAGGTGGGTATCGAACTGCATTGTTTCGCCATCCTTCCAGCTTGGGTACTTCGCATCTGTGTTTTCCGGTGTCCAGAAGTCCTGAACATCCTTATGCTGAGTACAGTCAAGGTTCTGGTGAGGGTTAGCATAGAAGAATGCGTCGTTGTTGATGAGATACTTGCCAAGGACATAAGAGAAGTCAGCCTGGAATGAGAAGCCTCTCCAACCACCGCTGAAGCTAAAACCACCATTTACTGGCGGATGGAGTCTCTTACCAGTGTTCTGAGTGAGACCTGCCTCATCAAAGTTCTCAGTCAAACGTGTAGGATCCATTGTTGTCTCATCTACATTTTCACCTGGGAGATACCACTGCTGCTTACCGTTCTCAGGGTTGATACCTGCATAAATAGGGTAATAGAATGATACCGGCTCACCTACAACATATGCATAACCGTAACCTACCATCTCCCATCTCTCAAGGCCGTTGAAGAGCTCAGTAACCTTCTCAGCATTCCAGTTGAATGTTGTATTGAAACGGAGGAAGTGATCCTTGCCTCTGAGGATGTCTACACCGAGAGTAACGTCAATACCCTGGTTAAGGAGACCACCGACGTTAGCATAAAGGCTTGAAATACCTGTTGTATAGTTATAAGGAACGTCCATGAGCATAGACGAAGTCTTTCTGCGGTAATACTCGATATTGAAGTCTACCATATCAGCGATGCGACCGTTAACACCGGCTGTGAGGAGCGACTGCTTCTCCCAAGTAAGGTCATAGTTAGACGGCTGAGCAAGACCGAGCGAGCTTCCTGTTGCATAGTCAGACATCGCACCGACGAGTGCCAGGTACTGATAATCACCGATAGAAGCGTTACCCTGAGTACCATAGCTGACCTTAGCGTTGAAGTCTGTAAGCCAATATACGTTCTGGAGGAAAGCCTCTCTCTTCATCTTCCACATAGCTCCGGCTGCCCAGAATGTCGCATTCTTGTTGTTCGGACCGAAACGCGAACATGCGTCGTTACGGACTGAAGCATCGAAATAGTACTTGTCCATGAGAGAGTAGTCAACGCGACCGAAGAACGAAAGGAACTTACCCTCAACGAATGACTCGCTTACGGAGTTCTTATCACTCATACCGTTCTGGAGGTTTGTAAGACGGTCATCAGAGATACCCTCTGTGCTTGCCGAGAATGCATCATAATGCTCTGCTACACCCTCCTGTCCTGCGAGGACAACGATCTGGTGGTCATGTCCGATATTGAATGCGTACTCGATTGTATTTGTGATGGTAGCAGTATATTCAAATCCTGCTGATCTTGATCTTGTACCATTGCCTTCGGTAGCAAGGAATGAAGGAACTCTCTTTGAGTCTGCCATTGAGATATAACCGTCGAGACCTGCGCGAGAAGCGATCTTGAGGTTTGGAATAGGCTCGATCTCTACGTTGAATGAGGTAAGGAGACCGTAGCGGTTAGACATATTGAGGAGGTTAGCCACATAGTATGTAGGAGTGTACATACCATCTGGGAACTGCTGCTCGTATACTTTACCGTTCTCATCCACTGCAGGATAGAGAGGGTTGTTAAGATAAGAGAGACCACCGGCTGTATAACTTGCACCGCCTGATGCACCTCCCCAGTTAGGGTTGGTAGATCTCTTGTCGTATGATACGGCAATATTTCCAGCTACCTTAAGCCACTCCTTAGGACGACCCTGGATGTTTGTACGTACAGTGTATCTGTCATACACGTTACCGATAGCTGTACCTCTCTGATGGAACTGAGATGCACCGATCATGTATGCGACCTTCTGTCCACCACCCTCTACGATCACATCGTTCTGGAACTGAGGGTTGTTGAACTGCTGGTAGTAGTTATACCACTTTGTATCAGCATCGAATCCCTTGTCTGTATAAGTCATTCTGATCTGCTCAGGAGTCATGAGACCTGATCTTACCCAGAACTCCTTGAGCTCAGGACCTGAGAGCATGTTCTCATAAAGAGTCATATCTGCAAGAGTAGAGATACCTGCCTGGCTTCTGAACGATACAGACGCCTTCTCTGCATTATATGCACCGGCTCTTGTAGTTACGACAACTACACCGTTGGCAGCTCGCGAACCATAGATAGAAGTTGCAGACGCATCCTTGAGGATGGTGATGCTGAGGATATCGTTAGGGTTCATAGCCTGGATTGCACGGCTACTTGCCTGCATACCATCAATAATGTACAGAGGAGTAGAAGATGCTCCGAGTGATCCTGTACCGTGAAGCTGCATAGACACGTTGTTCTCACCTGCCACACCACCGGTAGTCATGACAGAAAGACCTGCCACCTGACCCTGAAGCTGGTCGAGAGCTGATGAAGACGGCGCTGTCTTGATTGCATCTGAGTTTACTGTTGTAACCGATCCCACAATGGTACCTACTTTCTTAGCGGAACCATAACCGACAACCACTGCATTGTCAAGTGTCTCCGCATCTACCGGAAGATCACAGTTGACCTGAGCCTTTCCTTCAACAGCAATCTCTACAGAATTATATCCGATAGATGAGAACACGAGGATAGCATCCTTGGATACTGTAATTGAGTACTGTCCGTCAACGTCAGTGTTGACGCCGTTCATAGTACCCTTCTCGTGAACTGATGCGAAAGGCACTGGCTCGCCATTAGAGGCGTCAGTCACATTTCCAGTGACTGTCAACTTCTGCGCAAAGGCAGTTGAAGCGACCATCACTGCTAACGCTGTGAGAAATAGTTTGATTTTTCTCATAGTTGTTACTTTTACTTGTTAAACATTAATATTTATTATTTCATTTTGACATCTTAGCATGCTACGCTACACATAACTAAATCGCCTTGCGGAAAGATATAATTTCCAACCTACAAAGATGGTGATTTTCTTTAACATCTCCAAAGTTTTTCAGGTAAGGATTTATTTATAACTTAGTGGCGCAAAAACCAATTATCATGAGCACTTTCAAATTGCAAGAAAATCGCATTCCAGCACTCGCATGGACAACTACATTCCTGTTCCTGGTAGCGTCCCTGACTTTTTTTCTGCCTGTCGGAATCCCACACAAGGTAGCCATTCCTGCAGCCTTTCTGACCATCGCATCACTGTGGCTATGTCCTTGGCAGATAACGCTGGCGCTCCTATTCTCCACAGTCGGAGACTACTTCGGCTCATGCGGCAACTTCCTGGCTCAGATGGGCTCATTCGCACTCGCCCACACCATGTATATCACCTATTTCATCGGAAGGTACTTCAGCAAGGTCGAACGAGACAAGAAACTCACTTCTAAAATGAAAGGATATCTGGCCATGGTCGTATTCTGCACACTGGCACTTATGGCAGTCGTCTTTGTCCGCATAGTCCCTTGCACCGACCCAGGCATTCTCCGTATAGGAGTATCCATATACGCATGTCTGATCTGCACAATGATGGTAACTGCCCTGCTGCAGCGAAGTAGCCTCTTTGCACTCGGAGCTGTAGTCTTTGTATTCTCCGACTTTATAATTGCCTGGAACAAGTTCGTGGACCCGGTCCCATACCGCAACATACTGGTCCTGGGCACATACTTCCTGGCCCAGTGGCTGATCTTCATTCGCACAACGCCATACCGAGTTGCTCCGGAAATGCGCATCATGCGATTTTAATAACGAAAAAGGGACTGTCGGTTGACAGTCCCTTTTTCGTTTTGTATTTCTTTGGTTAGAGTTCCCATGCAAGGGCCGAGGCGCCGAGGATGGCTGCATCAGACTCCTTAAGCTCTGAGTAAACTACCTTTACCTTGTTTCTCCACAATGGAAGCACGTTTGCGTTCATTGCCTCCTCGATAGGAGCTGTAAGGAACTCCTTAGCGCGAGCGAGACCGCCGAAGAGGACAATTGCCTCAGGTGCGCTGAATGCGATGAAGTCTGCGAATGAGCGGCCGAGGATCTTTCCTGTGAACTCGAAGATCTTGAGAGCGAGCTTATCACCCTCCTTAGCAGCCTCATAAACATCCTTTGAAGCGATTGTATCAAGGTTTCTCAGGAGCGACGGCTCATCAGAAAGCTCGAGCCACTCGCGTGCTGTACGTGCAACACCTGTAGCTGACGCATAAGTCTCAAGACATCCAGTCTTACCGCAACCGCATGTACGGCCATTGTTGTGAACTGCTGCCGTATGGCCGAGCTCACCTGCAAAACCGTCGTGTCCGTAAACGACCTCACCGTTGATTACGATACCAGAACCTACGCCAGTACCGAGAGTGATCATGATGAAGTTCTTCATTCCGCGAGCCGCACCGTAAGTCATCTCACCTACTGCCGCAGCGTTTGCGTCATTGGTAAGAGCGACAGGAAGACCGCCCATAGCCTCAGAAAGAAGCTTTGCGAATTCCACTCTCTGACGTCCCCAGAGAAGGTTTGGAGCGTTCTCGATTGTACCTGTATAGTAGTTTCCGTTAGGAGCACCAACACCGATACCTCTTACCTTTCCCTCTACACCTGCCTCAGCGATAAGCTTCTTGACCGCATCAGCAAGCTCAGCGATATAAGGTTCCACCTGGTCATAAGTGTCAGTACGGATAACTGTCTGTGCGAGAACAGTTCCTCTTGCATTTACAACACCGATCTTGGAAGTCTGTCCTCCCACGTCGATACCTACTACG
>JAEIGA010007231.1_pt1 | contig 16886 bp, 13 predicted proteins | sample 9270691 | NCBI WGS metagenome assembly JAEIGA01 (sample SAMN17057246, study PRJNA624740) | gut metagenome | biome: biome; isolation source: fecal sample | host: Bos grunniens | place: China: Xizang | collected 2019
AACCGATGCATGGTACTTCGTCGTGTTGTTTACGGTAACCGTGGTGGTCTCAGCAGAGGTTGCACCGTAGAAGTAACCGTAAGTAGCAAGATTCTTGTAGTTGGTGTTGCTCATCTTAGCGATGGTAGCAACACCGTCGTTTACGTTCTCGTAAGCGAATGCCTTGCCGCCGAATGCGCTGTTAAGAGCCTTCATTGCCTTGTAAGCCGAAGCAACAATGTTAGCTTCCTTCTCAAGAGCGGTTGCCTTGTAAACAAGTCTGGTGATAGCACCGGTATCCTTCTTGTTGTCTGCATCTACATAGTAGGTGTCAGCATAGTTGTCGGAAAGAAGAACTGCATCGTAGAATTTCTTTGCCGTCTGACCCTCTGCAAGGTAATCAGCAACGATGGGCTCAAGCGTGTACTCCTTAATGCCATCAGCGGTGGTATCCGCAAGAGTAGCCTTAACCATATCAACGTGAGCAATCTCGTTTACCTTGTCAAGGAGAGTGCCAAGAGCCTTGATGGCTGCAGCGTTGTCCATAGTAACTACTACGGTGTTCTTGTCACCAAGAATTGCGTAGTAAGCATCCATAAGAGCCTTGAGAGCGGCCTCAGCCTCTTCAACGTTCTTTTCAATGGTAGCGAGCTTCTGCTCGTAAAGAGCAACACCCTCGCTGATCAGACCGGAAAGGTCATACTTGTCGGTCTTGTACTCATACATAAACCAAGCGATCGTTCCCTGAGTATATTTATTGCTCGTCCAGTCCTCGGTGTTCTTAGCAACAAGAACAGGCTCCTTGTCCTCATTCTCGCCTACCTCTACGTAGCCGCCGATTTCCGTAACAAGCTTAACGATAGAAGTTGCCTGATTCTCAAGGTAATCCTTAATAGTCTCGTTAAGTGCCTTAGCAGCACCATCAGCGAGCTTGAAGGTCGTCTCCAGGAACTCGCCCAACTCCTCGGTGTAGTTTTCTACACGTTTGAAATCGTAAAGATCAAAGTAGTAGCCGTCCTTCTCGAACGCACCGGTATAAGTAGCCTCAGCATTGTGCTTCCAGTCTTTCTCATCCGGATCCGAGTCAGCATCGTACCAACCAACAAGCTGAGCCTCAACGACCATAGCCTGGAAGTTAGCAAGAACAACAGCCTTATACTCGTCATCGGTATAGATCTTGTCATCCTTGTCAAGATCCTCATATGCCTCAACAAGAGCATTCGCCCAATCGTTGATCGCCTTTGCGTTTGCCTTATACTGCTCAACAAGCTTAGAAGCAGAAGAAACAGTAAGCTTTGCCTCGGTAAGGTCTGCAATGTCAGCGAAAACGCCGTCAGCAAGCTTCTCATACTCAGCCTCGAAAGCCTTTACCATAGCCTTATCGGCCTCGTACTTTGCAAGGTAGTCCTTGTTGTTGGTGTACTTTGCCACAACAAGAGCAAGGCCGTCCTCGGAAAGATCATAAGCGTCAGCAAGCTTCTCAAGTCTGCTGTCGATCTCATCATAGATCGCAGACGTGTAGCCTACAGCATTCTTATTGTTCTTCTTGGTGAGGAAGGTGTATACCAGATGAGAACCATCCTTAAGATCAACAAGTGCTTTATACTCGCCAAAGATGGTCGTATCCTCGCCGTAGTTCTCGCGAAGCATCGAAGGATATACGCCGTCGAACGGATCCTCGAGCGCAGCAACAGCATCCAAAATCTTCTCAGCCTCTTCGATCAGAACATCCAGCTTGTCAGCGTTGGTAACAAGCGCAAGGTTCTCCTCGCTGAGAGCCTTAGCAGCCTTTACAAACTTCCTGTAATCCGTGCGAAGCAGGGCAAGGTCAACACTTTCGTCTCCGTCAAGAGCCTTGTCGATTCTCTTAACAATATCCTTGGCATCCTTGGTGAGATCCTCAAGATCTGCAAAATCTTTAGCAAAGTTGGTCTCAATCTCAGTAACAAGGTCAAGAGCATCCTCATCCTCATCGTATACGTAGTCGCCGAGAGGATCTACCTCAGTCTTGTCATACTTAAGGCCAGCCTTCTCATAGAACTTCTTGGCAGCCTTAACAGCCTCTACAGCCTCCTCATAGAGCTCCTCATTCTCAGCCGTGATGTTGCCCTTGAGCTGTACATAGTAAGCATAGATGGAGTCATCTACGCGAACGTACTTTGCAAGGTCAGCCTCTGCGGTAGCAAGAACGGAAGCAACAGCCTCAGCCGTTACGCAGGTGGAGATAGCTGCCTGAGCAGCACCAAGAACCTCTACGATAGCTGCATAGTCAGCAGCCTTGTAGTGCTTCTTGTTCTCTACATACTCATCCTTAAGAGCGTCGATCTTGGCACCAGCCTGGTTGATCGCCATCTTAACATCCTCGCTCTCACCGGTAGCACCGGCAACAGCATCCTTCAAGCCTTCGATTGCTGCAAGAATATCAGCAACACTCTGCTTGTTTGCCTCGACATCAGCCTTGATGTCGTCCAGCTCGGTCGAACCCGAGTTGTCTCCAATCGCGTCAGCAAGATCCTTAAGAGAATCCTGGATGCCCGCGAGTGCGTTTGCCTGATCCTGAATCTTGCCGTCAAGGTCATTTACCTTGTTGTCAAGCTCAGAAACATTGGCGTTACTTCCACATCCTGCAAATGCTGCAACGATCATAAGTACAGCAAGCAGAAGCGCGGTAATTTTGATGTTTCTCATGTTTTCCCTCCATGAATTGAATTTGTGGTACCATTTTACACCATTATTTTGAATTTTGCACTACTTTTTTACAAACGGGTGATATTTCGTACCAACGGGTAGCATTTCCCCTACTTTCCATGTATATGGTGCAAATACACGGTTTTGGGGCATCTTCCGTTCCTGCGGCGCTCCCGCAGTACTAAATCCCTTCGCGAGTGCTTAACTCCGAAGTCCCGCAAAAATCCAGCCACGCCTTCTTCGCCTCGGCGTATCGGTTCTTTGCGATCGTGACAAAGTCGCCGTTCTCCATAACAAACCGATATTTCTCCATGCGACGCACTTTGAGCAGGTTTACTATGAAGCTTCGGTGTGAGCGATAGAACTGCGGCTTCGGAAGCTTTTCGTACACGTCGTTCAGCGCACCCAAACAGGTCACCCCACCTTTTTGGCAATGCACCTCCAGCTCTGCGCGAAAAACTTCTATATATATAATGTCATCGGCAACAAATCCGTTCCTTCTACCGTCGCCCCCACTTAATATAATGGTAGGCTTTTGTTCATACCGTCTCGCAACAAACGAAAACACGTTCTTGAGCTCGCCTCGGGCAGGCGGCTTTGGCAGAAAGCTTATGGGAAATGTGCTGTAGGCCTCAAGTGCCTTATCAACATCCCCCGTAAGATATAGGATCTCCGAATTGCACCCCCCGGCTCTCAGCGCACGCGCAAACCCAATACCGTCCGCCTCGCCGACCGTCGTGTCAAGCACGAGCAGACGAAAGGCATTGACATTGGATTCCAGCGTCCTGCCAAGCTGCGCAAGGGAAGCAAAGCATTCGACCTCTACCGAAACCGAAAGCTCCGCGGCAAACGCGCGAAAATGCTTCATCAGTTGTTCCGAATGATGTTCCGTGTCATCACATATAGCAATTCTTAACATTGCGTTCCTCTCACATGACATATCTCTGTCACGTGACATTATACCACATCTTCTACCCGATTGCAACAGGATTTTTCATTTTTATTCATGTTTTTTCAGGAAATTTTAGAAATGCGATCCAACAATATATTAAATATGAAGGAAAAAGACGGGATCTCTCCCGTCTTTTTCCGTTTTTTATTCCTCGAAGGCCGCGCCCGACATTGCCTCCAGAGCCCCTTCATCCAGGTAATCCAGCGGATCGACCTGGAGACCCGCCACCGTCAGTTCAAAGTGAAGGTGCGGCTCGTCAGCAAGCTCAGTCATAGCACTCTCACCCACATAGGCGATCACCTGCCCGGCCTCCACCTTGCTTCCCGCCTCAAGGCCTTCGGCAACCTCGGCGGCAAGGTTCTTGTAGATGCTTACCGCATCACCGCCATGCTGTAGTGCCACGCACCGTCCCATCAGCGGATCCTCCCAGATCTCGGCCACCGTGCCATCCGCCGCCGCGTAAACGGGGGCGTTCAGCGAGGTCTCGATGTCAAGCCCCAGATGCACACGGTAGTCGTTCATGGTACCGGAAAAGACCTGCTTTTCGCTGTCGTGCGACTTAGCAAGCATTCCGCCGGTCGGCGCGCAAAAGGTGGGAAGCGTGCCGGATACGTCGGAGACCGGAGGCTCGGGCGGCGTGGTCTCGGGCGCCCTCGTCGTACTGTCCGCGGGAGGCGGCAGTGTCTCCCCAGGGTCCTTTGTACGGTTGGCAACACCCGCCACGGCGGCAATGACCGCCAACGCGACAAGAAGCGTGATCGCCGTCACCCAAACCGCACGATTTTCCCTGAAGTTTTGAGCAAACTTGGTATTTTTGAAATTGTTGTTTGGCATTTTTTGACTCCTTTTTCTTTTTGTTTCGGTTGCTATTATTGTTGACCGCCGTGAGAGTTTTATTCATTTTTTCAAAAAAATCTTTACTTTTCCACACAAAGCGAGTATAATATAAAAAAGGAAGAAAAAAGCCTCGGCCAAGTGCCGAGGGATAGGAGTGCATATGATAAAAAAGGATGGCCGTATCCTTGGCGTTGACTTTGGCGACGTCAGAACCGGACTCGCCATTTCGGACGAGACGCGCTTTCTGGCATCGGGAATCGGCTTTGTAAAACCGGGCGGCATTGTCAAGACCGCCGACAAGGTGGCCGAGGTGGCTATGGAAAATTGTGTGGTCGGCGTGGTGGTCGGTCACCCGATCAACATGAACGGAACGCGCGGTCCGCGCGCCGAGCGCGCCGAGGAGTTTGCCGCGCTTTTGCGCGAGAGGCTTCCCGAGGTCGAGGTCCTTTTGTTCGATGAAAGAATGACTACGATGGCGGCGGCGCGGTTTCTTGGCGAGACCGGGACGCGCGGAAAGGATCGCAAGAAGGTCATCGACACGCTATCGGCGCAGATCCTTTTGCAAAACTACATCGATATGGAAAAAAATGCGAAATGATCAAAATGAGAAAGCGCCTACGCCCGCTCACAAATGTGAGCAGGTGCAGGAACTCTCTCTTTTCCCAAAACTTACAAAAAATCAGCAAAAACGCTTGACAAACCAACTGTACCGTGGTATAATAGTTAGGCTTGTTAAGCAATCGAGGTGTGGCTCAGCTTGGTAGAGCGCTACGTTCGGGACGTAGAGGTCGCAAGTTCGAATCTTGTCACCTCGACCAAAAAACAGAGGAGCATTTGCTCCTCTGTTTTTTTATTTTGTCGGTTCCTCGATCTGCCGAAGTGCCCGTTTGAACCGGAAAGCAAACAGAATGGCCGTGAAGGTCACAGCCAGCACGTCGGCAATGGGCTCGGCCATATACACACCGACCGTAGGATCGCTTGCCAGATGCGGCATCAGGTAGATCAGCGGCAGCAGAAGCACAAACTTGCGTACCACCGCCACCGTGACCGAAGAGCCCGCCTTGCCGAGCGACACAAAGGTCATCTGGCAGGCGATCTGTATGCCAAAGAGTGCCATTCCGCAGAAATATATGCGAAGCGCGGTGGTGGCAAACGTCACAAGCTCGGCCTTGGAATTAAAGATCGAGACAAACGCGCCCGGGAACAGCATGACCGCTGCCCAGATGGCAACCGAGTAACCAAGGCATATTTTCAAAAGAAGCCAATAGGTTCTTTTCACGCGATCCGCGTTTCTCGCGCCGTAATTGTAGCTGAGGATGGGTTGGGCTCCCTGCGCGATGCCCTGCGCCGGCAGCATAGCAAATTGCATGACGCTTGTCAGAATGGTCATAGCGCCGACGGCTACGTCGCCGCCATACGCAAGAAGCGAGGAATTAAAGCACACCGCGATCACGCTCTCGCTGGCCTGCATAATAAAGGTGGCCGTGCCGAGCGCGATACAGGGCAAAAGAATTTTGGGTGCAAGCGAAAGATTCCGTGCTCTCAGCCTCAGAAGGCTTCGCCTGCTGCAAAGGAAAAGCAAAATCCACACCGCAGACAGCGCCTGTGAGAGAATGGTGGCCAGCGCCGCACCGCGCGTGCCCATATCCAAAGCGTAAATAAAGATGGGGTCAAGCACGATGTTGGCCGCCGCGCCCACGATGACCGAGATCATCGCCGTGCCGGTAAAGCCCTGCGCGGTGATAAAGGCATTCATACCCAGCGTGAGCTGGACAAAGACCGTGCCGAGAGCGTAAACGCTCATATATTCGGTGGCGTAACCAATGGTGTTTTCACTGGCGCCGAACGCCAGCAGAAAATCCCGATTCCAGATCACAAGCACCGCCGTAAGAATGGCGGAAACCAGGATCTGCAGAGAAAAACAGGCGCCCAGCGTCCGCTCGGCACTCGCGGTATCCCCTTTCCCCATAAAGATCGAGGCCCTGGGCGCACCGCCCGAGCCAACCAGCGCGGCAAAGGCCGACACGATCATCAGAATCGGCATACACACACCGACACCCGTCAGGGCAAGGTCGCCGACCACGGGCATATGCCCGATGTAAATGCGGTCTACAACATTGTACAGCATATTGATCAGCTGTGCCAGCACCGTGGGCAGAGCCAGACGAAGCAAAAGCCCTCCGATGGGCGCTGAGCCCAGCATTTCCTTTTTGTCAGCCATAAAAATCTCCCGTCAGAAGAAGAGCTTGCGCTCCATAGCCTCACGCGCCGTGCCGTCGATGCCGAGATAGATCAGAAAACCGCCCAGAACCGCCAGAAAGATCAGCGGATAGATCGACCAGCCGATAAACGCGACCGAAAAGGTGACGTCCAACAAAAATTCCAAAAGCAGCATAAAGCCGCCCATCAGCACAAAGCCGCCGCCGAAAATAAACAGGCGGCCGCGCCCGAGGCAGTGCACAAGCGTCACCATCGCGCAGACGATAAGTGCCAGCGCCCCGAGAAGCGGAAAAGCAAAGCTGAGAAACCAGCCGCCGTCCGTCTTAAGATCGATATACAAAAGGTACACGATCGCCGCCGCGAAGTCACACGGCACGAAGATCACGGGGGTTGGCTTTTTAAACCAAAGCGGCAAGAAGAAAAACACGTAACCCAAAAGCAGCCCGCCCGCCGCGTAGCCAAACCAGTTGAGGCTTCCGTTTCTCTGAAGGTCGGCCATAAGGCAAAACACCATCGGAAGCACAAAAAGAAGAATGAAAATGCCGTTTACCACCTTGGAGTTGGCCTGGGGCTTTGGGTGCCGCCCCTTCGGGTACAGCGGCTCAGCCTCGCCTCGCACAAGGTCGGGATGATATACACGCGTGCCGCAAAGCGGACACGCCTTTTCGGTGTCGGCAAGCTCCACACCGCATTTGACACAAAACATAGCTTACTCCTCCCCACTCTGATTGCTTTCCACCACGGCGGAAAGCCCGATCTCACGAAGAACGGCATAAAAATGACGCTCCAGCTCCGCGTCACGGATGTTGCGGATAAAATTGACGTACACCGTGTCCCCATAGGACAGCATACCGCAGTTGTACGGTGCCGCCGCCTGCACGCCGAGAATAAAGTCCATACGCTCCACGTAAGGGCGCATCTCCTCGGGCAGCTTCACAAGGCCGAGATTGGATAGCGTGAGGCAGGACTTGCGCTCACCCACGCTGTCAAAAATGGCCTTCATCACCAGATTTTTGATGGGAAGCGGCACAAGGCGCACAAACGGATTGCGCTCGTCGTTGACGTTGGTGGCGATCAGCTTGCTCATAAACTTGGGCGTGACCTCCTCGCCCATCTTGCTTTGGATGACACGGAAGATCTCCTTTAGCGTATAGTCTCCCAGCCTCGGGTCAAGCTCGGGCGTGGTATACAGAACGAAATTACGAAGCGACTTGCTCGGAAACAGCGAACGCAGATTGACCGGGATCAGCACCTTGACGGGCTTTCGGCGGAACACGCTTGGCACCCTGTCCTTCTGCATATTCAAAAGTGCCTTCATCAGAACCGCCGTAAGAAGCACCGTCACGGTGACCTTGTTCTCGCGTGCGATCTCCATCGCCCGATCCACGGGCAATCGGAAGCAGGTCAGATGCAAAAAGCCGTCCGGGCGCGCCTCTCCCGTAAGGTGCCACGCGGTGCTCGCCTTACGGCTGACGGGAACGGGGCCCGCGTATTTGAGATTGCTGTCCTCCAGCTCCTCCTCAGAGGGGCTCTCGGTGCGGTCGAGAATGCCGCACTCGCACGGGATGCGTATGCCGTGCTTTCGCTCCAGATACTCGGCGGTCAGCGTTTTGAGAAAGACCAGCGCGCCGTTGCCGTCGGTCAGCGAGTGGAAAAATTCCACCGCAATACGTCTGCCATAGACCAGCACGCGAAGCGCGCAGGTGCGCATTTCCCTACCGCTCATATACACCAGCGGATAGCTCTGCTCCTGTCGGATCTCGGGCGGCGTGTCCAGCTGTTGAAGATAATACCAGAAAAGACCGCGACGGAGACGCGCGGCGATCGAAGGAAAGCGCTTGACCGTAACGGCAAGTGCCGAGCGCAGAACGTCCACGTCGATCTCCTCGCCAAGCGTTACCGACTGGCGGAACACGTTGCTCCAGTTTCGCCGTCTGGCGGCCGGATAGATCTTGGCCGAGTTGTCCAGACGCAGCCAGCTGAGCACCCGTTTTTTCTTTTTGGCCATATCGCGCCCTCCCTTCCCAAAAGATAGTTTAGTATACCATTTTTTTGCCCAAAATGCAACCGTTTTCCCCGATTTCATAAAAAAAGAAGGCAAAAGCCTTCTTTTTTATTGCTTTAATCAAACAGAACCGCGCCGAAATACGTAACGGTGTTTTGCCCGTTTATGTACTTCATACCCGCGCTCTTTGCCAGCGCCGAAACGTTGATACCGTAAACCTCAAGCGAGGCCATGGCCTTGTCGGGAAAGCGGCAGGGCTCGCCGCTCTGCTTGGCGCAGGGCTTGCATACACCGCAACCGCCCGCACCCAGATGCAGCACCCTCTTTATGCCCTTTTCCGCGAAAAGCGGTCTGAGGCTCTGCGCCAAGGGGTAGGTGCGCTTTTTGGCCTCGGTCATTCCCTCAAAGTCAAAGCTGTCCTCCAGCTCACTCACCGTCTGATAGACCAGCGCGTAGCGGTAGCTCTTGACCGACGCCATCAGCGCCTCCGCGTCCCCCACGTCGGGCGGACACATATAGCATTTGCCGTACATACCGCAGGCGTTGGCGGCGCACATATCGCGAAAAATGCGATCGGTCTCAATGCTCTTCGCCTCAATGACCGCCGCCTTGAACGCGCCGCGCGCCAGCACCTCGTCCACAAGCTCCGCAAACGCCTTATTTTCCATAGAATTCCTCCGACGCCGCAAAGAAGGCGTCAATGTTTTCCCACGGTGTCATCGGTGGAATGTCACAGCCCGAGGAAAGCACAAAATTGGGATATTTCGCGCACCGCTCCAAAAGAGCGAGTGTCTCTTCCCTCACAAGCTCGGGCGTGCCCATACGGAGAACGCCGGCAGGGTCGATGTTGCCCATCACCACAGTGTCCGTGGGGACCTTCGGGATGATATCCCGCTCCATATCCATCGCGTTGCCGAAATGGTAGGCCGCACAGCCCGTGGTCAGAATGGAGTCCAGCATCTTGGGCGCATTGTCGCCACAGTTGTGGTAAACAACCGCAAATCCGTCGTCCTGCACCGCCATGGCGATCCTTTTGACGTAGGGCGAGGAAAACTCCTCCTCAAGCGAGGGGGAAAGCAGACCCGCCACCGGCTCTGCCATCACGATGCCGTGGGCGCCCACCGCCTTGTACGCCTTCGCGTACTCGATCAGAAACGCCGTCACCTTTTCCAGCACCGTGTGTACCATATCGGGATCATCGTAGCAGTCCATCATAATTTCGGACACGTCCAACAGGCGCGCCGCCAGCGAGAACGGACCGATCATGCCCGCCAAGACCGGGCGGTCGGTAATGCTCTGTACCGCCTTGCCGATGGCGTCAATGTAGATCTGCGTGCGCCCGCTTCCGATGGGGGGCACCTCAAGTGCCTCCGCCTCGTCCATATCCGAGATCAGCCTTCCCTTGACCGTCGGCACCTCGTCATCCGACACCACCACCGTGGCGCCAAAGCACTCGGCCTCGACCGAAAGGTCCATAAAGCTGACAGCTGCCGCCGCCCTTGTGCGGTCGGCCACCGCCTTCATTCCCTTTGCCTGAAGCGCGCTGTCCGAGATCAGATCGCGAACCGTGATGCCAAGAAGGCTGACACACGGAAAGGAAAGCACGGGAATCGGCTTTTTTGCGCCCGCCTCGCCAAGCGAGGCGATCCATTGTTTCATATTGTAGCCTGACATATCATACTTCTCCATAATACTTATCCAGCACGTCGCTCACCGTCTGCGCCCACTCGATGAGGTTTTCGGGGCGATGCGCAACGGTGCTGATATCCTTGAGCACGTAATCATACGGGCAACCGTATTTGATACAGGTCTTGACCGTGTCCTCGATCTCCCCTCGGACGACCTCGACATCGGTCTTGATGGCCACGTAAGCGGGGTTGGGCTTACGTGCCAGCACGTAGTCGCCGCGAATCTGCTCGGCGCACTTTTCCACGTTTGCCCAAGGTGAGCAACCGATCTTTCTGAGATTGGGGATGGCTCGGATGACCTCGATCTTGTCATCCAGCGGCTCACAGCAGCCGTAATAGGTATAGGCGAAGCGCTTTGCCACCGACTGAAGGTAATCGATCTCAAATTCCTTGAACATATCTGGCGAGATGATGCCGAAGGACTGCGCCATACTGCGGCACCACGTTGCCTTAAGACCGCTCTCCGCAAGCCCCGATACCGCACCGGGGGTACAGTGAAGCGTGGCCGTAAGATCCACGTCCAGATTCTTTTCCACAAAATCCAGACGGGCATGCTCCGCCGCGGTGTAGAACTCCATAATCTTATGAAGATACTCGGGGCGGTCGTACAGATCGATCATAATGGGCTCCACGCCGCGAAGACGGGCGATCCGATCCCAAGGGGCGTAATACAAATATCCAAAGCCGTACTGACGGATGGGAATGGAGTCACCGAGCAGCTCGGTATACATCTCCATTTTCTGCGCGTCCTTTTCGGGACGAAGCGAGAATTCGGGAAGGTGCATTTGCTCAAGCACCGATTCGTCCTCAAGAACGTCCTCATACTCGTGCGAAACGATGTTGTTGGTACTGTCGGTGCGTTTGATCTCTTCCTTCGCATCCACGCCAATGCCGGTGGAAACCACCGTGCGAGGCACGCGGAAGAAGGGCTCAAAGAGGTTATCCGCCTTAAAATGCTTCATGTAGAACAGCGCCTTGCGGAAGAAAAATTCCACGCCGCGCGTAAAATCGGTCTCGCAAACGCAGGTCAGCTCGCCGTCAATATCCATCTGATACCACGGGATCTCGTCGAGGATCACGGGGGGTCTACCCGGCTTCAGGTCGTTGGTATCCTTGAATCTTTGAAACATTTTGATCTGCTTTTCCGTGGTGACCAGCGCCATATACTGCTTTGCCAGCTCTCTGACAATTTGCTTATCCTTTTCTGAAATCATAATAAACTCCTTTTTTAAATGCGGATCTTCTTAATCTCTTCCGCATAATACTGAACCAGCTCAAACTTAGAGCCGGGCATAATACGATGGTCGGGACACGGAATAAAGCCGCCCATATCGATCAGACGCTTCAGTCGCTCGATCTCGGCATCCACTGCCGCCTTGTCCTTGCGGAACGCGATCTTGTCCATCGCGCCAACGCCGAGGATCTTCTCGCCGTATTTCTTACGCGCCGGCTCAAACTGATCGCCCCAAGTGCCGATCTCGATCGGGAACAGCACGTTCACACCGTTTTCAAGCCACGTGGGGATCAGCTTCTCGGTCACGCCGTCGCAGTCCAGAGAAATGATGTCGATGCCGTATTTATGGCAAAGCTCGTTTCTCTTTTTATAGTGCTTCGCGCACAGCTCGTCAAAAATCTCGGGAGAAAGCAGAGGGCCGTTCTTGAAGCAAACGTCCTCCCAATAGTGTGCAAAATCAAACTTCGCGCCGGTGGCCAATGCCGCCTCGGCACACTGATACTGCATATCGGCATAGGTATCCACAATGTCGGCAAACAGATCCTCGTCCTCGTCGTAAAGGAGGAAGCTCATGCCCATCACGGTAACGTAGTCGCGGATGTGACCGAGAACGCTTCCGACGTGAAGACCCACGGGGACCTCCATATCTCTGGTCTCGTTGAAGTTCTTGAAAAATTCAAGATTCACGCGCTCGGGCGAAAACTGCATCTTGGGCTTAAAAAGCGTTTCGAAGGCTTCTCTGTCCTTCAGAAGATAGTCATCCTCCGAGGGGATCGAAACGATGCCGGGCTTTACCTTTTCAATGACTCCGTTGCCGGTCAGCATACGGCGCGAGCCGTCGGGAAGCTCCTCAAGCACCTTCGGTTCAAAACGAGGGAAAAGACCGTGATTCGTTGCCACTGTGTTGTACCAGTTGCAATCCCAACCGATGATCTTATCCAGCTCTCGCTGCCCCTCCGAGCCGTCTCTGCGGGCGGCAAGAGCCACCTCCTTGGAAATATGTCCTTGATCGGCCCATTCATACAGACATTCGTTCCAATAACCGAAATGCACGGCGGGCATACGGTCAACGTCTTTATAGTGCAGAATGTTTAAACAACGCTCTCTGGTCGTCATCACAGAATACCTATTCCTTTCAACATCTCAATTTAGCGACTCGGAAACAAATTACTTGCAAAAAGCAACGGCCGCGTCTGCCGCGCTGGCCGCATCCGCCGTATAGCCGTCCGCGCCAATCTGCTGACGGAAGCTCTCGCTTACCGGCGCACCGCCGATCATGATCTTCACCTTGTCGCGGATTCCGGCCGCCTCAGCCGCCTTGACTACGTCGGCCATCACGCCCATCGTGGTGGTGAGAAGCGCGGAGCAGCAGATGACCTGGCAGTTCTGCTCAATGGCAGTCTGCACAAAGGTCTCGGGCGCCACGTCGGTGCCAAGGTCGATAACCTCAAGTCCCTTGCCCTCCATCATCATCTTGACGAGGTTCTTACCGATATCGTGAAGGTCGCCCTGCACCGTGCCGATGCACACCTTACCCACTGCCTCGACGCCGTTTGCGACAAGGTAGGGCTTCAGAACCTGCACGCCCATATTCATCGCGCGCGCCGCCACAAGCACCTCGGGCACGTACACCTCGTTGTTCTTGAACTTCTCGCCAATGATGCTCATACCGTCCAGAAGTCCCTCATTGAGGATCTGCTCGGGATTGGAGCCCTCGTCGATAGCCTTTTGAACCATCTCCTTCACAATCTTGGCCTTACCCTTCTGCAAATTCTCCGAAATCTCACTTAAAATAACCATAATTTTTTCCTCTCTTTTTGTTGCTTTTTTATCCATCGCCGCGTCAAGTGCGGGTTGTTTCACCTTTTGACGGTACTCATTGGGCGTCATCCCCATACGGGCACCGAAGTTTTTGTAGAACGAGGGCAGATCGCGCAGACCGCAGGCCCTCACGATGTCCTCCACGTTGAGGTCACTCTCGCGGAGAAGCTCGCACGCGCGACTCAGGCGCACCTCGCGCAGATGGTCTGCAAACCGCTTGCCCGTAAGCCTTGCAAAAATGCGGCTCAGATGTGCCGCGCTCACACCGAAGGTGTCGGCGATCGAACGGAGCGTAAGCCCGGCGTCCGTGCAGTTGCTTTGCACCATTCGCATAGCCGTCAGCACGAGATTCCACTCGCTCGGTGAGACCGGGGAGCTGTTTTTGATGGAGCTGTCGATGTACCGCGCCACGTGGATGAGAAGCAAGGAAAGATTGCTGTAGACCGCATCCTGCCAGGCCTTGCCCCTGTCCCTCAGTTCCTCCTCGATGGCGTCGTAAAGCGCGCTGACCCGCTCGGTCATCGCGCGGTTCATCATGGCGTACGCCGTGACCGATCCGTCCTGAAACAGACCAAAGCAGCCGCGCATTGCCTCGTCATTCTCGCGCAGCCCCTCCGAAGAAAGGCTCAGCCGCCTTACGGTGAGTCCGTCCCCCCTGCTTTCCAAAAAATAGCGGTGAGGAATGCCGGGCGGTGTCACAAACATGTCTCCCGCCTTACACGGAATGGCTTGACCGAGCACCAAATGAATGCCGCTTCCCACCAGAATCATATCGATCTCCATGGCATCGTGTACTCCCAGCTCCAGCCACGCGCGCTCGGCATCGTACACCCGCTCGCACGAAAAGCTATCATGCCCGATATTCCACGGTCGGATCTCGCTCATTTTCTCACTCCTCTCCACCGTACTCGTTTTTATTATACCGATTTTTTTGTCCGTTGTAAATATGGTAAACTTGCTTTTTTTCGTTTCCCTGCAACAAAACCCTATAAAAAACTTGCATTCCACCCAAAAATGTGTTAAAATGAAGCCAACAAAATGCGAAGGAGAAAAAGTATGAGCTTTGAGATCATCGATTTTCACACGCACCCCTTTTTATCGCCCGATTGCAACATCTGCCGATATAAATATTTCAGCGACCGCATCACCGCAGAGGATACAAAGCGCGACCTTGAGTCGCTCGGCATCTCCAAGATCTGCGGCTCGGTCATCGCCCCCTATAACAAGGAGACCTTTTGCTGGGCGGACGTAAAGCGCGCCAACGACATTGCCCTTGAGCTGAAGGCGCTTTACGGCGACTTTTATGAGGTCGGCTTCCACGTGCACCCCGCCTTCATCCGCGAATCGTGCGAGGAGATCGAGCGTATGCACGGCCTTGGTGTCAGGCTGATCGGCGAGCTTTTGCCCTATTTCCATATGTGGCGCGATCTCTCGCTTGACTATGGCTCACGGGAGCTTTCCGAAATTCTTGACGTGGCCGAGGACTGCGGGATGATCGTAAACCTGCACACGCAGGACGAGGAGGGGCTTGACAAAATGGTGCGCGAGCACCCCCATCTCACGATCGTGGCCGCGCACCCCGGCGAGGCGGCGAGCTACGACCGACACCTGGCACGTATGAAGCTCAGCGAGAATTATTATCTTGACCTTTCGGGCTCGGGCGGCCCCTTGCGCTTCGCCAGCACACGAAACGCCATCGACAAGGTGGGCGTGGAGCGCCTTTTGTTCGGCTCGGACTACCCGACCTGCCAGGCAGGCATTATGATTGGAAGCGTTCTTATGGATTACACGCTGACCGACACCGAAAAGGAATACATCTTCTCCAAGAACGCAAGGCGTCTTTTGAAGTTGGATTAAGGAGGAATCATGAGCAAAATTACCGATTACCGCATCGTTTTGTCCCAAACGCCCAAGGTAAGCGAGCTGCGCGCGGCTTGCTTTTTGCGCGAGAAGATCAAGCTGGTGTGCGGCAAAAAGCTGCCGCTTGTCAGCGACACCGAGCCTCCCGAGCCGCTTGAGATCGTGGTGGGAGAGACCGGCCGCGAGGCGCTTGACGGCGTTGAGATCGCGCGCACGCGAGACGGCGTCTGGGAATACGTGATGCTCAAAAAGGGCGAACGTCTGTACCTTTTGGGACTTGGCGCCCCACCTGCCGCAGAGCCGCCCTACAACACCGCCTACCGCAAGCTGGACGACGGCGCTACCGGCACCGTGATGGCGGCCTATCACTTTGTGGAGGATATTCTCCACTACCAATTCGTTTACGCAGATCTCGAGGAATTCCCCGAAAGCCCCGACCTCGAAATGCCGAAGGAATATGAATACCGCTTCACGCGCGCGGCACTTGAAGCCCAGCGCCCCAAGCCCATAAAGGGCGCGGCGCTCTACTCGCTCAACACCGTGGCGCGGCTGGAATGGAACGTGGGAAGCTTTATCATCAAAACCCGCGCGGGCAAGCTGATCGTCATTGACGGCGGTCACATGGGCGATCTGCCCCGTCTGGTGGAATGCCTGAAATCCATTTCGGGCGAGGAGGTGCCCACCGTTACGGCGTGGCTGTTCTCGCATCTGCACGACGATCACCACGGCGCGTATCTGCGGCTGGTGAGAGACGGGGAATGGCGTGGCAAGGTAATCGTCAAGGACGTGTATCACCACTTTTTGCCGCGCGAATTCTATACCGATATCTCCAAGGAGGCCTCGGCACACTTCGGCCCCGAACACGATGCCATTATGAGCAGCGACAAGACCTTCGGTGCCACGCTTCACACCGTCAGAACGGGTGAGCGCATCTCGGTGGACGAGATCGATTTTGACGTGCTTCACGTGCCCGATATCTCCTTTGGCAAGCAGATGAACGTAAACGACACGAGCGTGGTCTACAAAATGACCTACGATAAGGGGCAGACGATGATGTTCCTCGGCGACGCCGAGTGGATCGGAAGCAATGACCTTGTGGAAAATCACGCCAATGAGCTTAAAAGCGACGTCGTTCAGGTCGGCCACCACGGCTGCGGCAGCTGCTCGGACGAGTGCTACCGCCTCATCGGCGCCAAGGCCTACATCTGGCAATGCGGCGAGCGCTTCTGGTATCAGGATTGCAGCGAGGGACTCAACACCCACAACGTGGGGCTCATCCGCTACCGCACCATGATGAAACGCTTTGGCATCAAGGACGAAAACGTCTACGTCACACTCGGTGACATCGACTCGCTCCCCCTCCCTATTCCCATTCACTAAAATACAAAAAGCTGAGTTCAACCGAACTCAGCTTTTCTGTTTCAAATTTTGATTTGTCGAAGTGTTTTAGTTGGCTGGGGAAACGGTCGCTTTTGAAAAAGCTCCGCAAAACTTTTCCCTACAGGCAAAACGGCTACGCTTGATACGGATCCCGAACGATAACGCGAAAACAACGTGTGGTCCATTATCCGAGTCATTTTGAGACCTTCTCACGCGTGAGAA
>JAEIGA010007232.1_pt1 | contig 16881 bp, 19 predicted proteins | sample 9270691 | NCBI WGS metagenome assembly JAEIGA01 (sample SAMN17057246, study PRJNA624740) | gut metagenome | biome: biome; isolation source: fecal sample | host: Bos grunniens | place: China: Xizang | collected 2019
AGAAGCTCGGCATTCGACAGGTTTGACGGCATGGTGAAGGAAGAAGTCGCAAAGGGAACGATTGTTCCTGTAGAAGCGATAGACCTGCTGTTGAACATTATGTCACTGACGATCTCAACCTTTATCGTCGCTCCCAAGGGATTTGCAAAGGATGAGTGTGATTCCAATTCCCGTAAGGAATATCTGCTCCACAGGAAGGAGAACATCAGGAATCTTGTAATCAACGGAATCATCAAGCATTAATAATGCAGTTTCTGCATAATATTCTCAGTACAGGAGGAAATCTCGTCTATGCGTGGTCTGAAGCCTGGCTACTGTCGGATTCATCTCCATGTGCAAAAAGAAAGAGGCCCGATAGATCGAGCCCCTTGTTCAAGTATCAGTAGATACTATCTTTCGTATTCGACTTTTGCGCGAACTTCAGCAATAGTCTTTACGTATTCTATCACGTTGTCCCTCATGGTGTCTGCCTTGTAAGCTGCGAGAGCCTCCCAGTTTTCGAAGTCTGCAATCATGACTGCATCATAAGAAGACTTTCCTTCATTGCGGTTTACACCGACTTCGATGCTTGTAAGACCAGGCACGAGTCCCAGGAGGGACTCATATTTTTCCTTGACATCTTCCGCGAGTTCCTTTGGAGTCTTGCCATCTGATGGCTTGAACTTCCACATTACACAATATCTTACCATATCAGTTCGTGTTTAGTGATGTGATTGTTTTCAATAATTTGACGACTAATTTAGGCATTAAATACGAGATATACAAATATTCCTCTTTAAATCTCCCGAAACTTCTGTTCCCGTCTGTCCTGTTGATGTAATTAATGATATGTACTGAAAGTTTTTATGTAATGTCGCATATTTTGATTAATTTTGTTTGATTGTATCCATACTTAATGACAGCCGCTGATACAAATAGAGGAAAAAGGATAGCGAAGAACACCCTGATGTTATACTTCAGGATGCTTTTCATGCTGTTTCTTGGCCTGTTCACCTCCCGTATAGTCCTCTCCGCTCTCGGAGAGGCGGACTATGCCGTATATAACGTGGTAGGCGGAGTCGTCGCTATGTTCACGATAATATCGGGAGCTCTGAATTCCGCGGTATCCAGGTTCATCACCTTCGAAATGGGTAAAGGAGCAGATGCGCAGCTGAACAAGGTCTATTCGACAGCTGTCAACATCCAGGTCATACTTTCCGTCATAGTCATCGTGCTGGCCGAGCCCGCAGGCTTGTGGTTCATAGACAACAGGATGACCATAGACCCGTCCAGAATACCGGCTGCAAGATGGGTCCTTCAGTTCTCTTTGCTGTCTTTTGCAGTTAATCTGATGAGCATACCGCAGATGGCGTCGATAACCGCTCATGAGAAGATGTCCGCATATGCGTACATAGGCGTCCTCGACGGTATCCTGCGACTTGCTGCCGCCTTGCTGATAAGCTGGTCGCACTCCGATCGTCTCATTCTCTATGCCTTCCTTATGTTCCTTTCTGTACTTGCGGTACGTCTTGCATATGGCTTGTATTGCAGAATGAATTTCGCCGAGTGCCGTTATCGTCCTGTTCTTGACAAGTCTCTGCTGAAGGAGATGTTCTCTTTTGCCGGATGGAATTTCATAGGCGTAGCGGCCGGTGTCATGAGGGACCATGGCGGAAATCTGCTCATCAATGTCTTCGCAGGTCTTGGTATGAATACCCCTAGAGCATTGGCATTGCAGCTTAACGGAGCCGTACAGGGCTTTGTGACCAATTTCATGACAGCCGTGAATCCGCAGATCACAAAATCATACGCATCCGGAGAAAAGGATTATATGATCTCGCTGGTGATGAAATCATCCAGGATGTCATATTATCTGCTTATGCTGCTTGTGGTACCGGTATTTTTCAACTCGGAGTTCCTGCTGGAGCTATGGCTGAAGGATGTTCCGGAAAGAACTGAAGTATTCGTGAGACTTTTCCTTATACTTTCGCTCAGCGAATGTATCTCCAATCCATTGATGACTTCTGCGCTGGCTACGGGCAGGATACGTGATTACCAGATAATTGTAGGAGGACTCATAATGCTGAATCTTCCGCTTTCATATATCTTCCTGAAGTCAGGGGCTCCTGCAGAAATCACTGTAGTGATAGCAATTGTAATATCCCAGCTCTGTCTGGCTGCCCGTCTGTTCGTGCTCAGAAAGCTTATGGCTTTCCCCGTACGCAGATTCTTGTCAAAGGTCTATTTGAATATCATGGCAGTGTCTGTCGTAGCAGTAATGATTCTGCTCCCGCTTCAGTGCTTCGTTCCTGAGGGAATGGCCGGTTTTGCTGCCAATGTGCTCCTTTGTCTTGCGGTGGCAGCAGCTTCTGTATTTTTTGTGGGGTGCAGCGGAAAGGAGAGAAGGGAGATATATGCATTCATCAGAAAAAGGACAGGAATATGATAAGGATTACCGACAAGTCACTATGCTGCGGATGTTCGGCCTGCCAGGCTATATGCCCTCATGATGCTGTAGTCATGAGGCCGGATGCCCTGGGCTTTCTGTATCCGGAGGTGGACGGATCAGCATGTGTAGACTGCGGATTGTGTGAGAAGGTATGTGACTTTGCCGGACGGCAGAAAACCGAAGCATGGCCGGCAGCTGATGTATATGCTGCGCGTCATAAGGACATGGATACGCTGAAAGCGAGCCAGAGCGGCGGGGTCTTCACTGCCTTATCCGATGTCATCCTGAATTCAGACGGAACCGTATATGGAGCAGCATTTGATGAGAATATGTCGGTAAGACATTCGAGGGCCTGTACGGCTGCCCAGAGGGATGCCTTCCGTGGAAGCAAATATGTCCAGAGCAGGATGGGTGATACATTCCGCTCCGTTCTTGACGACCTGAAGGCAGGCAGGAAGGTTCTCTTTGTCGGAACTCCATGCCAGACAGCCGGTCTCAGATCGTTTGTTCCGGAACGTCATGCCGGAAATCTCTTCCTTGTGGATTTCGTCTGCCACGGAGTGCCTTCGCCGGCGGTATGGAAGGCCTATGTTGAAGACATGGGGCGTTACGGCCGTATCGAGAAGACGGATTTCAGGGACAAGACCGTGGCCGGATGGAAGGAGCATAAGGAGTCGTTTACATACGCCGACGGCAGCAGGAGGGTGCGCGAGACATTCAAAGTGCTGTTCTATAAGAACATAATGCTGCGCAGCAGCTGCGGATCATGTACATACGATATCCGCGGCAGGGCCTCGGACCTTGTCATTGCGGACTTCTGGGGAGTAGATAATATCTGCCCGCAGATGGACGGCGAAGCAGGTACGTCTATGGTCATCGCGCTGACAGAAAAAGGCAGGACGCTGCTGGCGGAAGCTTCCGGGGATCTGGAAATACAGGCGGTGGATCCTGACTTTAAAAGAATAGCCATGCGCAATCCGAATCTTTTGTCTGCGACCCATATACATCCGGAAAGCAAGGATTTTGAAAGAGCCTTTGCCGAAAAAGGCTTCAGGTATGTTGCTTCCAGGTGGGGCGACAGGGGCTGGCGTTACAAGGCATGGCAGCTTAAGTGTTTGTTGAGAAAAATATCCGGCAGGTCATGAAGATAGGTATACTGACATTCCATCGTGCGCACAATTACGGTGCCGTGCTTCAGTGCTATGCTCTTCAGGAGATTCTGAAGGGTATGGGACATGACGTCAAGGTGATAGATTACCGTCAGCCTTGGATAGAGGACTTCTATAAATTCTTCAGTTTCAAGATGCTGGGACGTCGTTCTTCAAGCCTTTCCTCTATGGTCGAGTATATGAAGAACAGTCTGAAGAAGTTCCTCTGGTCTCCATGCAGAGGGGCTTATTTCAGGGATTTCCGCAATGCATATCTTGATATGACCGCAAGCTGCGGCACAGATATTCCGCAGGATTTTGACTGTTACGTCATAGGTAGCGACCAGCTGTGGAGCCTGCATTGCCTCGGTGGGGAATACGACAGGATATATCTGGGTGATTTCTGCAGGCCTGAGGGCAGTTCGCTGCTGGGATATGCGGTCAGTGCGGATGTGAAGTCCGTGCAGGGACTAGGTGACAGGCTGAAGGATATTCTTCCGTCCTTCAAGGCTCTGTCGATGAGAGAAGGAAAGATAGCCGGAATGGTCTCGTCATATTCGGGCATGGAATGCATGGCATGTCTAGATCCTACCTTGCTGACTGATGCTTCGGTATGGAATCCGGTTACTGATGAAAAATGGGCCTCGCGCAAATATGTACTCGTATATGAGGTGAGGTGGAAAAAGGATACAAAGGGACTGCTGAAGAAAAAGGCTGCTGAGCTGGCGGCCAGGATAGGACCTGACTGCGAAGTCCTGGATGTTTCGAGAATGAAATATCCTGTGAGAGATTTCCTGTCGATGTTCCGTTATGCCTCGTATGTGCTTACTACGTCCTTCCATGGCATAGTCTTCTCCATCCTTTTCGAGACACCGTTCTATGCCCTTCCGCTCTGGGATTCGTATGATCTAAGGTATAGGGAGCTTCTCGCATCTCTCGGTGCTTCCGACCGCCTTGTTAGCTTTGATGAAGTGATTGAACCTCAGTCTCTTGATTTTACTTCCGTTAAAATGAAACTCGATGAAATGAGAGCCGGTTCCCTGGATTTTCTGAAAAATAATCTGCAATGATGAAGAGTGCTTTTGACATATCAGTCGTTATACCGGTATTCAATGCGGAAAGGACTCTGCGCGCGACTGTGGACAGTGTCCTGGCGCAGTCCGGCCCAAGCTGCGAGATCATTCTTGTGGATGATGGCAGTACGGATGCCTCAGCTGCGGTATGTGATTCCTTGTCTGAAAGTTATCCGCAGGTGCGTGTGGTGCATACGGAGAACAGGGGAGTAAGTGCGGCAAGGAATACTGGCATTGCGGCGGCAACGGGAGAGTATGTCATGTTCATGGATGCGGATGACCTGCTGAAGGATGAAGCCTTGAAGAGCCTATATATTCCGGATCAGGACTTCGTCGTCGCCGGATTCGAAAAAGTCACAGCCTCGTCCGTCGTGAAATTTCTTCCCGATGTGTCGGAGTCGTATGAAGGGACGGAAAGCATTTGTGATTTCTTTGACATGATGATCAAGGAGGAACAGTGCTATCTGCTCAACTCTCCTTGTTTCAAGCTGTTCAGACGCTCTCTCATAGCGGAGAAGTCCATCTCATTTGTGGAGGGCCTCAGCTATGCCGAGGACAAGATCTTCGTGATGTCTTTCCTTTACCATGCGTCTAAGGTCCATACAGTGGCTCAGGTGGTCTATTCGTATATGATACAGGAAGAATCGCTCAGCAGCGACATGACTTCCGACAGGCATCTGGAGCAGGTCTTCAGACTGCTTCGTGAGTATGAACCTCTGCTTGCACGGCTTACATCCAGATACGGAGAGAGCAGCATGTTGGCCGGACTGTACCATACCGACCTTGTTTCCAGATATGTCTGCCGCATACTTACCGCATTCCTGCTGAAACCCTCCGCGCTTGCGGTCTCGGACAATATAAGGCAGCTTTATGCCTATATGGATGCGGACAGTCATCTGGGATTGTTCAGCATACGTGCGGGACAGATTCCTAACCTTATTCTCTACAGATTGGGTAATCCTCTGTTTTCGGAGCGGGTTTACGCTCTTACCTCATCGATCTGTTCCTTCTTCAGTAAAGATTAATACGACATACAATAATGAATAGAGTTCTCGTCATAGTAGTGACCTATAACGGCATGAAGTGGATAGACAGATGCCTCGGCAGTCTGTCTGTGTCTGAGGTGCCGGCTGATGTATATGTAGTTGACAATGGTTCGACAGACGGGACCAGGGAATATATTCATGAGAATTATCCGCATGTGAAACTGCAGCTTGCGAATTCAAACCTCGGTTTCGGAAGGGCGAACAATCATGGTATGAGGCATGCTTTGGAACGCGGTTATGAGTATGTTTATCTTCTCAATCAGGATGCATGGGTCTTTCCCGATACCTTCAAGGTGCTGATAGAGGCGATGGAGGCAGACAGGTCCATAGGTATTTTAAGTCCCATGCAGATGGCGGCATGTCTCGACCGTCCGGATCCGCGATTCGAAAGATGGTGCCCGAAAAAAGCATTCAAGGAGATGGATAGCCGTTTCCGCAGCAGGAAGGTTCATGACGTGAAGTTCGTTATGGCAGCCCATTGGATGCTGAGCCGCGAATGCGTGGAAAACGTCGGTGGCTTTTCTCCGGCCTTCTCCCATTACGGTGAGGACGATAATTATGTCCATCGTGCCCAGGCAAAAGGCTACAGAGTTGCTGTCCATTCCGGAGCTAAGGCCGTGCATGACCGTGAGATGCGCCCTATGTCCAAGGCAGCATCGATGAGATTGAAATGCGTGGCATCGGTGGTGAAGGTCAGCAATCCTCGTAACAGTATGTGGTTCAGGATGTTGTTTCAGCCTATGGAACTCCTGGCCATAAGCATAAGATATGGCTCGGCCGATGTGTTCAAGTTCATATTCACGCTGATACGCTCATACCGCAGTCTCGCCCAGTGGCGACGACAGTCATTGAACGACAGGGCCTTCCTTGAGCTTTCTGAATGATTTCGGAAGGGGAGAACTGAAATTCATGGTTTTCCCTGTTCTCGGGTGTATGAATGAAAGGGTCTGCGCATGAAGGGCCAGGCGCTCCAAAGGATTCGTGGTCGCTCCGTACTTTCTGTCACCTGCGATAGGATGTCCTATCCATTGCGAATGAACTCGGATCTGGTTCTTTCTTCCCGTTTCAAGCGAGAACTCCACGCTTGTATATGGCTGACCTTCGATTTCGCCCTTCCTTAGGGTCCTGCAATGGCTTGATGCGTATCTCCATTCTTTTCTCGGCGGCCTTCCTGCATCGTCTCCGGCTTCGAACGGGTAGCAGTGGACCATCATTGACTTCGGGTTTTCGTACAGCCATGTCTCTATCCATCCTTCGTCATCTTCTATATGGCCTTCGAGTATGGCGCAATACTTTCTTTCCAGCACGGCCATGTCCCAATTCTCCTGAAGATCGAGCTTGGTCTGCTGGTCCTTGGCGAATACAAGCAGTCCGGACGTATCGCGGTCGAGGCGGTGTACGATGAATATCTTCCCGTAGTGGTCGGTCAGGATGGAGTATGCGGTGGTTTCGCCGCTGCGGCCTGTGGACATGCTCAGCATACCTGCGGGCTTGTCCACAACAATCAGCCATCTGTCTTCATAGACGACTTTTATTTCATTTCTAAAGCCTTTCACCTCAATCCTCTATATTGATCCATTCGTATTCTCCTCCCCAGATCGACAGGAAGCGTATGAAGTCCTCGTTGCTGATGACTGTGCTGGCGGTGTTGTCGCAAGGATGGAAACTCAGCCTCTCTGCAGACTGAAGGTCCTTGTCGAGGAAAAGCTTGACTCTGTGGCCGTTTTCGAAGAGTTCCTTCGGGTTTGCTCCGCTGAGATCCATGTCGTTTATGAGTCCGAAGGGAGATACGGATCCGGGGAGAAGTCCCAGACATCTTTCCATTCTCTCCTGCGAAGCGAACGACAGCTTTCCCTGTCTGAGACTTTTCTCCAGAGTATGTATGGAAAGTTCCTTATGGCATTCGAAGACAACAAGATAGTGCCTGTTACCTTTATGATTCCTGAAGAAGAGGTTCTTGCAATGTGTGGAATCAATCTCTTTCCAGTATTCCAGAGCCAGCTCTATGGTAGGAAGTGGCGGATGGACGTGGTTCTTGTATTCGATGCCGTTAGCCTCGAGGAAACCCAGTACTTTAGCTATTCTGTCGTTCATATTTCAATTTGTATGGTCTGATATGCAAAGGTAGTCAGAAAAATTAGTATTTTTGCAAGATATGAACGGCAGACAGACCATATGGGATCCTCTTCGCAGGAAAGAGGTTGCATTGACACCGGAAGAAAAGGTCCGTCAGTGGTGCATAGCAGTCCTGATGCAGCAGTGTCAGGTGCCGGCACATATGATGATGAGCGAGGCCGGCTTCAAGCTCGGCGGGAAACAGTTCCGGGCTGATGTCCTGGTGTACGACCGTAATGCAAGACCTCTGATGGTAGTGGAGTGCAAAAGGCCGGAGGTCGCCCTTACGGAGGAGGTTCTCGATCAGGCCATAAGGTACAATATGGTGCTGGACGTCAAATATATGCTCATTACAAACGGACGCAGTACCTGTATCTGCCAGAAGGATATGAAGGATGGAGAAACGAGATATGTATTCATCGATTCCGTTCCGTCCTATGATGAAATGCTAAAATGATATGTCGGCAACAATAACACAAGGTTTTCTTGACCATAAGGTCTTTTCCATAGTTTCTGAGGTGGCGGCTGAAATGGGCGTCCGTGCCTTTGTCATCGGCGGTTACGTGCGTGACTGCTTTCTCGGCCGTCCCAGCAAGGATATAGATATAGTCGTGGAAGGCAGCGGCATAGCTCTGGCAGAGGCGGTGGGTGCGCGTGTGCACAGCAATGTTTCCGTATTCCGCAATTTCGGTACGGCCATGCTGCGTTATCATGGAATCGAAGTCGAATTCGTGGGAGCGCGCAAGGAGTCGTACAGGAGGGACTAGCGAAAGCCTATAGTCGAGGACGGAACTCTGGAGGACGATCAGCTCAGGAGGGATTTCACCATCAACGCCATGGCCTTCAGTCTTCAGAAGGATGATTTCGGAGCCCTGGTTGATCCTTTCGGTGGAATAAGAGATCTGGCTGCAGGTATAATCAGAACTCCTCTGGATCCGGATACCACCTACAGTGACGATCCGCTGAGGATGGTCAGAGCCATACGCTTTGCGACAAAACTGACTACTGAGCAGCAGACGTTTACGATAGTTCCGGAATCTCTCGAGTCGATAAGGCGCAACAGGGAGAGAATGCAGATCCTCTCCAAGGAAAGGATAGTGGAAGAACTCAACAAGATACTCGTTACTCCTAGACCGTCGATAGGTTTCAGACTCCTCGATGAGACGGGGCTTCTGGACTATGTGCTTCCCCAGCTGGAAAAGCTCAAGGGAGTGGAGACTGTCGAGGGCAAGGGACACAAGGAGAACTTCTCGCATACCCTGGAGGTGCTGGATAATGTCGCGGCTCTTGAGAACGCTGCAATTGCCGAGGGAAAACTCAAGGACTATGTCTTCGAGGATGGTGAAGAGGTCGAGAAGGTCAGGACCGAACCTAATGTATGGCTCAGATGGGCTGCGCTTCTGCATGATATCGCGAAGCCTGCGACGAAGCGCTATGATCCCGTTTTGGGCTGGACTTTCCATGGACATGAGGTCATTGGATCGAGGTGGATACCTAAGATTTTCCAGAGCCTCAAGATGCCGTTGAACGAGAAGATGAAATATGTCCAGAAGCTGGTGAGTCTGCATCTTAGACCGATAGCGCTTGTTACTGAGGAAGTTACGGATTCGGCTGTGCGCAGGCTTCTTTTCGATGCCGGCAATGATATCGATGACCTTATGCTTCTGTGCAACGCGGATATCACGTCGAAGAATCCTCGCAAGGTGGCGCGACTGCACTCGAATTTCGAACTCGTGAAGAAGAAACTGGTTGAAGTGGAGGAGAAGGATGCGATACGCAATTTCAAGAATCCTATCACCGGCGATTATGTGATGGAACTCTTCGGTATCGAACCATGCAATACCATAGGTCAGCTCAAGGAGGCTGTAAAGAATGCCATTCTTGACGGTGTGATAGAGAATACCTTCGAGGCTGCTGATGCCTTCATGAGGGAAAGGGCAGCGGAAATGGGCATGTTCCCGCATGAATGATGCTTTCGGACTGACTTTCTGTGGATATCATAGATAAATATCTCCGTTACGTAAGGGATGTCAGAAGATATTCTCCAAGAACTTCTGATATCTATAAGTATGTGCTCAGGAATTTCGAGCGGGTGATGAAGACAGGGGACGATATCGTATCTTTTCTGAATCCTTCTCTGATCCGTACTTACGAGGTGAAGCTTCTGGATGCAGAAGTGCCGTGCAGTCCGGCTACGGTTAACCAGCATCTTTCGGTTCTGAGCAGCTTCTGCCGTTTCCTTATCAAGGAGGGGCTCTTGAAAAGCAATCCTGTAAATCTTGTCCCCAAACCTAAGGTACCTAAGAATCTTCCCCGTTATTTCAGGAAAGAGGCTATGGAAGAATATTTTCGCATAAGCGACAGATATGCCTCTGAAGAATATCTGGAAATGCTGCTTTCCGATATAAGGGACAGCAAGGTCAAGGAACTTTATCAGAAGCGTCTCGCCAGGCTGATAATCTCCATGCTCTACGGTCTCGGACTGCGACGCGCAGAACTTATCTCCCTGGATATTTCCAGTGTGGATTTTGGCCGTAAAGTTGTAAAAGTTTGCGGAAAAGGTGATAAAACGCGCGAAATTCCTATTATCGATGCGTTATGTCAGGAAATTTTATTATATTTGAAAGCAGTTGAGGCTTTGGTTGAGGGAGAAAGGTCTTTGAAAGAACCGCTGCTGATCACATATACAGGACGCAGGTTGTATCCCGCTTATGTGGATCGGGTTGTAAAGAGCGAACTGTCGGCAGAGTATGGAATTACAGGCAGGAAGTCCCCGCATGTACTCAGACATTCTCTGGCGACCGAGCTTTTGAACGGTGATGCGGATCTCAATTCCATCAAGGAACTTTTGGGACACTCATCCCTGGCGGCGACTCAGGTCTATACTCATAATTCCATAGCCCGACTCAAGGTTATTTATAAACAAGCCCACCCAAGGGCAAAAAACGGAGGTAAACATGGAGATTAGAGTGCAGTCGATCAAGTTCAATGCAGATCAGAAACTGTTGGACTTTGTAGAAAAGAAATTCTCAAGACTCGAGAAATTCTATGAGGCAGTTACAGGTGTGGATGTTGCGCTTTCATTGCTTCCTGACCATGACAACAAGAATGTCAAGGTTCAGGTAGGTATCCCAGGTAACACAATCGTAGTTGAAAAGAATGCAAAGACCTTCGAAGACGCAGTTGTTGATTGCGCGGACATTCTTAAGGAAAAACTTGTAAAGGAGAAAGAAAAGAGAGCATAATAGAAATTTACCCGGAATTATGGCGCCCGAGCAATCGGGCGCTTTATTTTTTGCTAAACTTTACCTATCTTTGTCTGATTATGGCAAAAGGATTTGGCGAGATAGATTCTCTATGCAGGGAATTGGTGAATGATGCCCGCAACGGTATCTTCAAGCCGGTTTATCTTCTGATGGGAGATGAACCGTATTATGTTGATATGGTGTGTGATACGATTGTCGAGTACTGTCTTGACGAGAGCGAGAAGGATTTCAATCAGACAGTCTGCTACGGCTCTGATGTCGATGCTGATTCCGTCATTACTGCTGCTCGAAGGTATCCTATGTTTGCGGACCGGCAGCTGGTTGTTGTGAAGGAGGCGCAGATGATGAAGACTCTGGAGGAACTCGCTGTCTATTGCGCCAAGCCTCTCGATTCCACTGTCCTTGTGATCAGCATGCATGGAGCCCGTGCAGACAAGAGGAAATCACTTTATAAGAATGTGGCTAAGGTCGGAGTAGTGGTGGATTCTACCCAGCTTCGCGATTATGAGATGCCTCAGTGGATTTCTATGTATTACAGGAACAGGGGCCTGAATATATCTCCGGATGCAGCAGCCCTGCTGGGAGAACATGCAGGTACCGACCTGAACAAGATAGCCATAGAGACTGAGAAGATGCTCAAGAATCTCCCGGAAGGGACACAGTCCGTATCTGTGGAGGATATTGAGAAGAATGTCGGCATAAGCCGTCAGTTCAGCATATTCGAGCTCACCAAAGAGCTGTCGCTTAAGAATCAGGCCAAGGCCTTGAGAACAGCCGCTTATATAGGTTCAGCTGCGAAATTTGCCATGCCTATGGCCGTGAGCGCCTTATATACTCATTTCTACAGAATACTCAAGTACGGCGCCTTGCTTATGGCCGATCCGAGGCCATCCAATGATGCAAAGGTCAAGGTGCTGGGTGTCAGCCCGTATTTCTTCAAGGAGTATGATGCTGCCGTACGGAACTATCCGGTAAAGAAGTGTATGGCTGTGATCGCCCTTCTGCGCGAATATGATTTCAAGGGCAAGGGCGGTGATGTCGGAGAAGCTGCTCCGGCGGAACTCATGGTAGAGCTTACAGCAAAGATTTTAAACATTTAACAATATAGACAATGGGACTTATCCAATGCAAGAATGTCTGCAAGAGCTTCGGTGAGAAAGTGGCTCTTGATAATGTGTCGATAGAGATTCCGAAAGGAAAGATCTTCGGCCTGCTCGGCCCCAACGGAGCAGGAAAGACGACGCTTATACGTATTATAAACAGAATCACTATCCCGAACGGCGGTGAGGTCCTCTTTGACGGTCGTCCTATCACTCAGGATGACGTTGAGAAGATAGGTTATCTCCCTGAGGAGCGAGGACTGTACCGTAAGATGAAGGTAGGGGAGCAGGCTATGTATTTTGCGCAGCTCAAGGGTATGAGTTCGCGTGAAGCCGCTGCCGAGCTTAAGAAGTGGTTCGTGAGGTTCGGAATAGAGAGCTGGTGGAACAAGAAGATAGAGGAACTCTCCAAGGGTATGGCCCAGAAAGTCCAGTTCATCACTACCGTAGTGCATAAACCGAAGCTCCTGATACTTGATGAGCCTTTTTCAGGTTTCGACCCTGTCAATGCGCAGGTGATCCGCGAGGAAATACTTCGTCTCAAGGACGAGGGTTCGACTATAATCCTTTCTACTCATAACATGGAGTCAGTTGAGGAGCTTTGCGACAACATCGCTCTTATAAACAAGTCTCATGTGGTCATCACAGGCGGTGTTGAGGAAATCCGCCGCAAATATGGAAACAACAATGTGGAGCTGGTATATACCGAGCCTGGCAGAGTTGAATCAGTCAGTGGTCTGTTCAGGGTACTTGATGACAGAGATGATGCCGGTCGTCATACTGCGGTTCTTGCCATAGATCCGGCAACTGATACCAATGCGGTTATCAAGGAAGTCATTAACCAGGGAGTGATCGTGAACTCATTCAAGGAGCTTGTTCCGAGAATGAACGATATCTTCATAAAATTAGTAACGGAGGAGGAATAAGCCATGAAGTTGAGAAATATAGGAATCATAATTTCCCGTGAGTATCTGACCAAGGTCAAGAAGAAATCCTTCCTGCTCACAACATTCATCGTTCCCGTACTTTTTGCAGCGATGTGTATCCTTCCTAGCGTCATAATGTTCATGGCCAAGGATAAGGGCAAGCAGGTTGCTGTCATAGACCAGTCGGGTATTGTGATGCCGTATCTCGTAGATACTGAATCTGTTACATATTCGGATCATTCGTTCGCATCTGTGGACAGCATGAAGACGGTTTTTGTCGACGCCGGAATGGATGTGCTGGTCGTCATATCTCCTGTAGATACAGTCGCGAAGACCGTTTCAGTAGTCTCTTATTCCGAAAAGCCTCTCAGCGTGGACATGAAGGAAAGTATTCAGTCCAAGGTTGATGAAGCGGTTGAGGATTACAGGCTTTCACAGTATGATATCGATGATCTCAAGCAGATCATGGAGGATGTCGAGTCTGATGTGATCATGTCGACATATACCTTAGGTGAGGATGGCGCCGAAAAGATCACTTCGTCTGAGGTTTACATGGTGATCTCAATGGTACTCTCCATGATCATCTACATGTTCATTGCCATGTTCTCGGGCATGGTGATGCAGAGCGTGATCGAAGAGAAGGCCAGCAGGGTGGTGGAAGTGCTTGTCTCATCAGTCAAGGCTACCGAACTTATGTTCGGAAAAATCATCGGTGTCGCATGCGTGGCTCTGACACAGTTCCTCCTCTGGATAGTTCTTACTGCTGTTCTCGTCGGTGGTTTTTCAGCCTTCGTAGGCTTTGATTCGCTGATGGGCGATCCGGCACAGACCGAACAGATGATGGAGATGGCCGGCGGCATGGGCGGCGTATCTGTCGAGGATATGACAGCCATGGCGCAGGACGAGAGCCAGATGGGCGCAGTTCTCAATACGCTCAAAGACATCAATTACGGTCAGCTTATCCTTGCATTTGTCCTTTATTTCGTGCTCGGATATCTTCTTTATGCATCTTTCTTTGCAGCCATAGGCTCGGCTGTTGAAAACGAAGCAGATACAAACCAGCTCCAGATGCCGGTTACTGTCCCTCTTCTTCTGGCATTCTTCATTGCGATATATGCATTCAATGCTCCGGACAGTCCTCTGGTATTCTGGGGATCGATGATACCGTTTACATCTCCTATTGTCATGCTGGCGAGAATACCTTTCGGTGTTCCTGCATGGGAGCTTGCGCTTTCAGTGGTTCTTCTCTTCCTTACATTTGCGGTATGCGCATGGGCATCTGCGAAGATATATAAGATCGGAATCCTTATGTTCGGTAAGAAGACCACATTCAAGGATCTGTGGAAATGGTTGAAAATGAAATAATTTACGTATATGAATAAGTTTATTGCATATATTATTCTGTCTTTGCTCTGTCTTTCTGCAGCAGCTCAGGATTACTCATGGAGGGCTGTAAAGATGGACGGAAGCAGGACCGGTACTGCATCACCGTCCAAAGAAAATGTCAAAGAGTCTCTCGGAGTATATAAGGCAGGCAGATATACCGCTCCGAACGGGACTGTCCATGGTCGCCGTTCCGCAACGGCAAGGACAGCAAGGATAGTTCTTGACGCCCAGCCTGCGATGGCTAGAGTCAAGGACGTGATAGGTTACTCACCAGCTGTCATGGAGGCATATTTCCCTGAGAGTGCACTGTCGAACTGGTTCGTGGATGTACTTATGGCAAAGGTGGAGAAGCTTTCAGGCAAGAAGGTTGATATCGGTATAGCCAACTTCGGCGGCATAAGAGTAGATATGCCACAGGGCGACATCATACTTGATGACATGCTCTCCATGTTCCCGTTCAAGAACCAGCTGGTGTATGTGGAACATACAGGAAAGGAGATCAGGAATATACTTGAGTCTATGGCGGCCGGAAGGTTTCAGGTGCTCGGAGGTGTCAGGGTAGTGGCTGACGGCGGCAAGCTGGTCAGTGCGGAGATTGGAGGAGAACCGATAGATGACGACAGGATTTATGGTCTCGCTACCATATCGTTCCTTCTCTCAGGCGGAGACGGACTTACTTTGGAGCAGAATGCCAGATCCGTTACTGTATATAATGATGTCGATGTCATAGATGCCATCCTTGAGCATGTCTATGCAGAGACAGCCGCTGGCCGTCCTATCGAATACAAGGCAGACGGAAGAGTTGTAGTCAAGAACATGAAGAGGAAAAGAAAATGAAAAAGATTTTGTTGATGATGGCAGCGCTTTTAGCTGCAGGGGCATTGAATGCCCAGGAACTGACTGTCCTTCATGTAAATGATACCCATAGCCATATAGATCCGCAGCGTTCCGGTGAATATGTAGGAAGGGGAGGAGTCATAGAGCAGGCTGCGTTTGTTGATAGCGTAAGGTGCGCGGAAGGTCGAAGGAATGTGCTCCTGCTTCATGCAGGCGACTATGGACAGGGTACTTCGTACTTCACTGAACTCGGAGGCAATATCGAGATTGATGTCATGAATTCCTTAGGCTTCGATGTCGTTTGTCTGGGTAATCATGAATTTGACAACGGGATCAAAGAGCTGGCAAGGCGTCTCAAGAATCTGAAGGCAGATGTCGTGTGTGCCAATTATGATTTCAGCGACACTCCTCTTGAGGGCCTGGTGAAGCCATATGCTATTGTAAGGAAGGCCGGAAAGAAGATAGGTATAATCGGAATCCTCACTGATATAACAAGCGTCGTGGATAAGGGTATCGCGACTGAATTGTCTTTCAGGGAACCGGTTGATGTGGTGCCTGCTTATGCTGAATATCTCAAGAATGAGAAGGGCTGCGATCTCGTCATCTGTCTGAGCCATTTCGGATATAATGGTGATAAGTATCTTGCTTCGCAGGTCAGGAATGTGGACCTTATCGTGGGAGGACATTCACATACTCTTCTCGATGACAAGCAGGTTGTCAAGGATCTTGACGGCAAGGATGTGGTTGTTGTCCAGAACTGGAAATGGGGTCTGAATGTAGGTGAACTCAAGATTGATTTCTGATAGAGGATGGGAATAGTCGAACTGATGGTCATTGCGGTGGGTGTTTCCATGGATGCATTCGCCGTATCCATATGCAAGGGCTTGTCTGTCAGGAGTGTTACCGGCAGGCAGATGCTGAGCACTGGATTATGGTTCGGAGGCTTTCAGGCTCTCATGCCCCTTATAGGCTATTTTGCAGGCGTGCATTTCGCATCGGTGGTTTCAAGTGTTGACCATTGGATCGCCTTTATCCTGCTCGGCATTATCGGAGGAAATATGATCAAGGAGGCTTTCTCCGGAGAAGATGAGGAGATTAATCCTGATTTCTCATTCCGTACCATGTTTACCATGGCGGTTGCAACAAGTATTGATGCTCTTGCCGTCGGGGTTTCTCTGGCCTTTCTCCGCGTCGATATCTGGAGTGCGGTCCTGATGATAGGACTTACAACAGGACTCTTTTCTATTGCAGGAGTCAGGATAGGAAATGTATTCGGATCCAGGTATAAGTCGCCGTCTGAACTCTTGGGCGGAGTGATTCTTGTTGCTATGGGTGCAAAGATCCTCATTGAACACCTTATGGCTTGATCTAAGAAGGAAGCCTTACTTTAGGAGCTGTTGTCTCGCTTGCGAGCAGCAGCTTTTTCATTTCGCTCTTATGCGACATCAGTGCGACTCTCAGCCTTTCTATGGCTCTTGGGAAGAATTTCCTGAATTCTCTCATGTTGTCGCATATTATTTCACAGCTGAACATTATGTTCTTCCTGTCGTCCAGCA
>JAEIGA010007233.1_pt1 | contig 16878 bp, 11 predicted proteins | sample 9270691 | NCBI WGS metagenome assembly JAEIGA01 (sample SAMN17057246, study PRJNA624740) | gut metagenome | biome: biome; isolation source: fecal sample | host: Bos grunniens | place: China: Xizang | collected 2019
ATATTCCTTTTCATAAAAAATACAATTTTCAGTAATATCATACTCACTTGTAATTGTATGATTATTTACATCATGTTGAGTAACACGAGAAAGCAAAAACATCTTTCCTTTGTGTGGAAGATAATTAATTAATTCATCGTATTCAATAAATTGTTGAATTTCTTTCATAAAAACTCCATATTTAGATTGTCGAGTCACGCCCAACAATGACATAATCTAAATTTACCTATAATCCAATAACTAAACAAGCGTTTGCGCCACCAAATGCAAAAGAGTTTGAAGCACAAATCTTTATTTTGTTTTCTATATTTACATTTTTTTCATTTACAAAATTCAATTGTGGAAGTTCATCATCTTTTACTTTGTCCCAAACTTGAATTGGTAATATGACATTATTGCAAATTTTGTCAATATTTTCAATCAATGTTTTATAACATATTGAAAGTTCCAACGCAGCAGCAGCTCCAAGTGTGTGCCCAGTAATTGGTTTTGTAGTAGAACAAGGCACTTTATATTCACCAAAAATTGAATCTACTGCCTTAGATTCCATACTATCATTAAATTTTGTACCAGTTCCGTGAAGATTAACATAACTCACTTCATTTGGTTCAATTTTTGCCATTTGCAACGCACGTCTAATTGCTTTTTCAGCACCAACCCCACTTGGATCTGGCGAAGTCATATGGTATGCATCCGAAGATTCTCCCCAACCAAGCAACTTCACAGGATTTTCTGCATTTTCAAAATTATCTTTACTAATAACAAAAAACGCTGCTCCATCACCCAAAGTAATTCCGTGTCTATTTTTACTAAAAGGATTTGTAATTTCAGAAGAAACTGCTTCCAAACCGTTAAAGCCAACCAAAGTTGTGTCAGAGGCAATATCAATTCCGCCAACAATTGCAGCGTCCACAATTCCAGACATAATTAATTCTGCACCTTTAATAATTGCACAAGCACTAGAAGAACACGCCGTACTAAAAGTGTTTACAGGTCCAGTTAAATCATATTTTTCGGCAATAAAAGTAGAAACGTAATCTGCCCCTTGAATTTCCAAATTGTAATCTGCAGGAAAAGAATTTTCGGCAAAATATTTTCTGTGACCAGCAACAGAAAATTCAGTTCCGTTATCGCAAGAGCCAACACAAACTGCAATTCTGTCTTTTCCGTAAGTTTCTTTTGCTTTTAATATTGAAGATTCAATTTGTAAAAGAGCCGCTTCTTCAATTTGCATAATTCGCATATCATATCTTGCGGAAGAAGGCTTTAATGCGGCACTGTTTACGCGAGCAGCAAAAAATTCTTCGTTTGTACAAGTTGTTACTTTTTTTATATTTGACTGATTTCCTGTTGTTACAGAATTCCAAAGTTCTTCTATATTTGTACCTGCACAACTCATTACACCTGGTTTTGAAAAATAAATCATATTATTCCTTTGACTATTCGGCTTGAATTAAAATGTATTCATAACCACGCAAATGGTTTGTTAATTTTACTTCATTTCCATTAAAATTAATTTCTTCTATTAATTTTGAACCATTTTTTAATAATCTTACTTTGCCAAATTCATAAGAAGTTTCTTCAAAAGAAAGCCCAACTTTTGCGTAATTTTCTTGCAAAGCTTCTAAATCATAATAAATATTTTGAATATCACAAATAATGTATTCTGGTTTAAGATTGGAAGGAAGAAGTGGAGAATCTAAAACAACAGAAACACCATCATAAATCATAACCCCCATATCTGTACCAAAATCATTAAGAAGAGACATTGTAATTCCAGATTTGTCCAACTGAGCAAACGCCAAAATAGAAAAAGAATCTTGTCCAAAACTCATTGTTAAAGAATAAAGAGAATCAATTGTTGTAGCTGCACATTCTGGAGCAAGAAGAGAAACTTTTTTTGTGTTTGTAACATAAACTGGTGAAAGTGTTGGTTTTAAATTTTTTGAACTAGCACAAGAAAATAGGAAAAATCCAACAGAAAAAATAAAAGAAAATTTAAGAATTTTTGTAAAGATTTTCATTAATTTATTGTAAATTTTATACATATTTTTGTCAAATGGGCGCAAAATGTAAAAATTTATGATATAATAATAATTATGGAAGTTTTTCTTGGTATACAAGCGGTGGATGGATCTGGAATTGGAACAGCATTTGTTATTCCTGAACCTGTAAAAAGAGCCATCCCACAACACAGAATAAAAATTGATGAATTAAATGAAGGTTGGCAGCGTTATGAAACTGCTGTTCAAACAGTAACATTACAAATATCCCAACATTTGGACTCTCTTTCAAAAACATCTAATAAAGATAAGGCACAACGTGAAGTTTTTGAAACTTACATTCTTATGCTTGGTGATCCTGTTTTTAATAAAGAAGTAAAAGATTATTACGAAAAAGAACTTTATAACATTGAATACACACTTCAATATAAATCTGAACAATATGCTGCAAAATTGCGCCAGGCAGGAAACTTTTATCTTTCAGAACGTGCACAAGATATTACAGATGTTTTTGGGCGAGTTTTAGATGAAATGCAAGATATTCATCCTTTTGATATTAATCAAGTTCCAGATGGTTCTGTAATTATTGCAAGTTCTTTAAGTTCGGCAGATACAATTGTTCTTTCAAAAAGAAAACTTGCGGGGCTTGCTCTTTCAGAAGGTGGGGTTTCTAGTCACGTTGTAATTTTGGCAAGAAACTACGGCATTCCAACAATAGTTGGTTTGGAAGACATTAGTAAAAAAGTTCGCAATGGCGAAACTGTAATTGTAGACGGAAATGAAGCTGAAATTCTTGTAAATCCAGACAAATCTACAATTGATGAATACAAACAAAAAATTAGACAAGAATACTTACACAAATTAGAATTAAGAAGATTTTTAGATTTACCGGCACAAACAAAAGACGGAACAAAATTTAAACTTTATGCAAATATTGGAACTCCAGAAGAAGCTGAAATTGCGAAAGCAGAAGGCGCAGATGGAATTGGTCTTTTTAGAACAGAATTTTTGTATATGGCACAAGGAGGCGTTTCGCTAAATGCAGCTGCTCGTTCGTTTAGTGAAGAAAGTCAATTTGAAGCATACAAACACGTTCTTTTAACAATGGAAGATAAGCCAGTAACAATTAGAACTTTGGACGCAGGTGGTGACAAATTAATTAACTCTGTAGATTTACCATTATTTGAAGAAAAAAATCCTTTAATGGGGTTACGTGCAGTTAGATTAAGCCTTTCTTATCCACAGGTTTTAAAGACACAACTTAGAGCTCTTTACAGAGCAAGTGTTTACGGAAACTTAAGAATTATGTTCCCATTAATTACAAGCGTTTCGCAAGTTGAACAATGTTTAAATTTAATTCAAGTTGTAAAAAAAGAACTTCAAAGTGAAAAAATAGATTTTAAAGATGATGTTCCAATTGGAATTATGATTGAAACAGCCGCAGCTGCCATAATTTCAGATTGCCTTGTAAACATTAGCGATTTCTTTTCGCTTGGAACAAACGATTTAACACAATATACACTTGGTGTGGACCGTGAAAATCCTCATGTTTCAAATCTTTACAATGAATTTAGTCTTGCAGTTTTGCGTTTAATCTACAGAACTTGTAATGTTGCGCAACAAAACAATATGCCACTTTCTGTTTGCGGTGAAATGGCAGGCCGTTCAGACAGCATTATGGTTCTTGGTGGAATGGGAATTAGAGATTTAAGTATGAGTCCAAAATTAATTTCCAGTACAAAAGAATTGCTTTCGCGTTTTACAATTCAAGAACTGGAAGCAATTTCTGCAAAATATTTGAATAAAATAGAATAGGCGTTGGTAAGTAATTGTAACCTTGCGATGATTGCACTAATCATCGCGTTGCTTTTTGCAATAAAGGATTACCACTAATTTACTATAATTCCAAGGCTTTTTATGCATTCAAAGTAGTTTGGAAAACTTTTCTTTACCGCTTCAATGCCTTTTATTTTGCCACCAGTAATTGTAAGCAGCGTAGTAAGACTCATTACAATTCTGTGATCATTATGCCCACTCAAAATTTCAAAAGGTGTATTTAACTTACTTTTAAAAATTGTAATTTTATTTTCTTCCATTTTTGTTTGTACACCAAATTTTGCAAGTTCTTGGCACATAACTTGTCCTCTGTCGCTTTCTTTAATTTTTAAACGTTTTGTGCCAGTAAATTCAGCCCCATCAAACATTGCAGCAACAACAAACAAAATTGGCCCCAAATCCGGGCAATCAGAAATATCAATAGAAGAAAAACCATTTTTAATTTTTGCAAAAAGGTCTGAATAAACTTTGTCGCCTTGCAAAGAATCTTCTTTTAATCCAGCAATTTTAATTTTTTTGTTTTCTGTCTTATTTGCATAATTTGCATAGTTTAAAGCTTCAAAAAATGCAGCGTTAGAAAAATCACCTTCAACAGAATATTCACCATTTTTATAATTTTGATTTCCTTTTATAAAAAGAGTGTTTTCATTTAGCCATTCAATATTAATTCCAAAATTTTTAAGAACCTGCAACGTCATTTGGATGTAAGATTTACTTTCAATTGGCTCTGAAATTTCAATAAAACTGTCACCCTCTAGCAAAGGAAGTGCAAACAAAAGTCCGGTAATAAACTGGCTGCTAATGTTTCCCTGAACAAAAAATCTTCCCGGTTTTAAAATGCCGTTAGTCTTAATTTTTGTGTTTCCGTCATGGCTAATTTTTTCTAAAGTAATTCCCTGGTTTCTACAAATTTCTTCATAAACAGACAAAGGCCTTGTCATTAACACAGAACTTCCTGTAAAAAATGAATTCCCAGGCTTTAACATTGCAAGCGGAATAAAAAATCGTAAAGTGCTGCCACTTTCATTACATTTAAAAATTCTGTCTGAACAAAAATTTTTTTTGTAATTATTATCTGCTTTTAAGTTACAACCCCTTACATAAGCAGTTCCATCATTAATTTGAATGTCTGCACCAAAAACTTTTAAACAACTAATAGTAGCTTTTATGTCTTCAGATAAATCAATATTATGAATAACACTGTTTCCATTTGCAAAAGCAGCACAAATTAAACTTCTGTGAGCCATGCTTTTTGAAGGAGGCGCAGAAATGGTTCCGCAGGCGGCGCTTTTTTGGATGGCGGCCAAATTGTTTTTAAAAACAAAATCCTTTTGAATTTTTTCTATAAGATGAAAAATGTTTTCGTCAGATTCAATTCTAAAATCACAAGATTTTTTGTAAATTGGAAATCTTGTTTTGTACAGATTTTCCAACTTTTCTTTTGAATTAGAAAGCGGTCTGTCACTAGTTACTTTTATATTTTGAATGTTACGGTCAATAAAATAAACAAGACCGTTTTGTTTTAAACAGTTTACATTTTTGTTTCTTAAAATTGCACCGCCGCCAGTAGAAATAATTGCGCCAGTTGTGCTTGAAAGTTCGCTAATTACTAAAGATTCTAAATTTCTAAAATATTCTTCGCCTTTTTGTTCAATAATTTGCGGAATTTTACAACCTTCTTTTTGTTCAATAAGATCATCAGTGTCAAAAAAAAGTCTGTTTAATCGTTTTGCAAGTTTTTTTCCAACAGTAGATTTCCCACAACCAGGCATTCCAATTAAAACAATATTTTGTTTTTGTCGCAAAAGCCTTGTGTAAATATCATTTGCAAGAGAATCTTCAATTTTACAATCAAAAAAATATTCAGCCGCCGCAATTGCCTGGCAAACAAGCATAAAAAGTCCGCCTTTAGCAATAATGCCCATTTGTTGGCCCTGCAAAACAAAATTGCTTCTTAATGGATTATAAATTGCGTCAAAAACCGCTTCTAGATTTTTAAAATAAGATAAATCAATTGGCAAAGACTCAGCTTTTGGAAACATTCCACAAGGAGTAGTGTTAATAATTATCTGAGCATCGTTAAAATCATTTATAGCCTGCTCATAAGAAATGCAATTTTCAGAAGGATTTCTGCTAACAAAAAATACTTTATCAGCCCCCAGAGAAGAAACAACTTCACCTGCAGTTTTACTAGTTCCGCCAGTGCCCAAAATTAAAACTTTTTTCCCTTTTACAACTGCACCAGAAGAAACAATAAGTTTTGTTAGCCCAGTAAAATCTGTATTATAACCAAAAAGTTTACCGCCTTTATTTACAACCGTATTCACCGCGCCAATTTTTTTTGCGTGTTCATCAATAAAATCCAAAAAAGGAATAACATCTTGCTTGTACGGAATTGTAACATTTATGGCGTTAAAATCTTTAGCTAAAATAAACGCCTTAAGATTTTCTTTTGAAATTTCTTTTAATTCGTAATTGTAGTTTGCAATAAAATTGTGAATATCTTTTGAATAACTATGCCCCAAATGTTCGCCAATTAAACCAAATTCCATAAGCACCTCACTAAAACGTTTACATTATATTACGTTGAAATTTTTTAGAAATATCCATAAGGCATTGAATAAATTCTAGATAATATGGCTTTAATTCATCATTTTTTATGTACTCAATTTCTTTTTTGCAAATTTCTTTTTCGCGATTTTCATCAAAAATGGGCAAGTTATTTTGTTTTTTATATTCAGCAACCATTTTTACAGCGTCCATTCGTTTTTCAAAAAGAGCTGCAAGCTGAACATCAACCTCGTTAATAATTTTTCGAGCATTTTCCAAATTAGACATAAAATCTCCTGCCTGTAGAAAGTTATAAAAAAGCGGGTGTTCCCTGCCTAAAGGCAGGTCGTCACTTTCACACTTTGCTAACGCGCATCCCTCTGCCACAAACTGAACGTTTGCTAAGTTTTGTTCACGTTGTTCCAAAACTTGCAGAGGGACACCTGCGGTGGTGTTCCAGCGACTAACACAAAAAGAATAGTGAAAAATGCTCTAAAGTGTCAATCTATGCTAAAGCTAAATCTCCGTCTTTGATCCAGCCAATTTTGCGGAAAATTTTACCAAAAGCCCAACACAAAACGCCAGGTAAAATAAAACAAATTAAAATTAATCCAATCCAATTAAAAAATGTTGGTGAAATTGCAGTTGCTCCGTGATTAATTGCGGCTTGGGAAGGGGCAAACCATCCTGTTATTACTCCAATTTGGCCAACTAATCCACAAGTTCCCATTCCTGAACTTACAGCAGCGCCATTCATTTCCATTTTGAACAAACAAGTTGCAAGAGGACCTGTAATTGCCGACGCTAAAGTAGGCGCAATCCAAACCTTAGGATTTTTAATAATATTTGGCATTTGAAGCATACTTGTTCCAAGTCCTTGTGAAAGAATTCCTCCCCAACGATTTTCCTTAAAACTTAACACCGCAAAACCAACCATTTGAGCACAACACCCAGCAACAGCAGCGCCACCAGCAAGCCCAACTAAACCGAATGCAGCACAAATTGCAGCTGAACTAATTGGAAGAGTGAGTGCAACCCCAACAACAACAGAAACTAAAATTCCCATCCAGAATGGATGAAGTTGTGTAGACCAAATAATTAGGTTTCCAACAGAACTTGCAGCAGCTCCAATGTATTTTGCAGTTAAAACTGTAAGTAAGGCACCAACTAAAATTGTAACAGCAGGAGTTACAATAATATCAACTTTTGTTTTTTTGCTAACAAGGCAACCTAATTCTGCAGCAATAATTGCTATAATCAAAACTGCTAAAGGTCCGCCAGCTCCACCAGTTACATTTGCTGCACTTCCTACAGCGGCCAATGAAAAAAGAACCAAAGCTGGAACATTCATTGCAAAACCAATACCAATTGCCATTGCAGCGCCAACAACGTGTGCGTCTGTAGCAAAGTTTCCGGCATCAACTAAAAATTGAAAAACTGGATTTACATGCAAGCGCAAAAGTTGCTGTCCCAATGTTTTAATAATTGTTCCAATTAATAGAGAAGAAAAAAGACCTTGAGCCATTCCGCTCATGGCATCAATAAAATAGCGTTTAACGTATTTGTTCATAGCGTTTTTTTGAAGGTATAAAAATACCAACACTCCTTTTGAGAAAAATAATTTTTTTTGTTTCTAAAAGATGGGATACGCAATGCACCGTGGCGTCATTGGTAAAGAAGGACTCTATGGACTCTGTCTATTTTGCATCTTAAACTAGATTATACATAATTTATAATATTTGTTAGTTTTTTTCAATGCACAAATCTTTTTTTAATTTTTCAATGTATTCTAAAAAAATGCATGTATACTTTGCAATTGTTTTAAGTATTCAATAATTCCTGTACCTTTTCTAAAGGTAGTTCAGTACATCTAGCAATTTGTTCTACAGAAAGACCTTCTTTTAGAAAGTTTTTAGCAGTTTCAATAGCTTTTTGTTCAGCACCTTGTTCAATTCCTTCGGCAAGGCCTTCCCTGTAGGCTTCTCTGCGTTGAACTTTTATGTCTGTTTCATAACTGTATTCGGCAATTAACATATTTTTAATCTCCGTGGATTTGCGTTTTAAATATTCACTTAAAACACCATTTTGTAATGCTTTATTAATTGCTTGTTCTAACGGTGCTTTGGGATTTTGTTTTTTACTTTCTCTGATGTAGTCAATTAATAAAGAATATTCTTCCAATTTTTTACATTGCTTTAAAATTGGACTATTTTTATCACTATTAATATTAACAATTCTAACTTTTATTTCAAGTGAAAAATCTTTGTTTTTGATATTATATTTTTCATCTGGGAAAATAAATGCGTCAGATAATTTTAATTCAGTTTCTACAGGATAATCTTCTGTTCCGTTGTAAAATACAAAAAACTCTGGATACGGAATCTTAATCATCTTTTTTTCGTATCGGTCTTCGGATGGAACAAGTTGTTCGTAAATGCGAGAAACGTATTCTAAAAGTCGCAGTGGCATATTTTCGTTGATTGTAGATTGATGCTCCACTAACACGACAAGCCTGTTATCAACTAGCATTGCAATGTCGTTTGAAAGTGCCATGTACAACACGTTTTCAATGTTCACTTCTTCTAATTTTGTGTGTTCTAAATCTAAGTTGGTGTTGTGTAGAGCATTGTAAAGTGAAATAAAGTTTTTCTTTCCAACAAGTTTGTCCTTGCAGAAAAGGTCAATAAATAATGAATCTTTGTGATTTCTGTTTTCCATTTTTTTCCCCTATATAAGTAGTTTGCAGCGCAAACTATAAAAGATAAAAACTGACGATATTTCTGGCAGTTTTTATCTTAGCTCTATATATATAATGGCGAAAAACTTTAAAAAAACTGCAATCAAAACGGGAAAAAAAGTATAAAAGTATAAAAAAAGTGATTCTTCTGTCATTGTGAGGAGCAAAGCGACGAAGCAATCCAGAGAAGGAAAATGTGCATGCACTGGATTGCCACGTCGCCCGTTCGAGCTTTTCGTAATGATGATGGTCAAAAGATTGCCGCATCAAGTGCGGCAATGACAGGTGAGATTTGTGCGACAATGACAGGTGGGGTTGTGCGGCAATGACAGGTTAGATTTGTGTGGCAAGGACAGATGTGACTTTTGCGACAATGACAGGGATAAAATTGATTGTTCGTTGCGCTCCCAATGACGTGCTATGTGGAATGTTGAATTTGAAAAATGAACAAGTGCCCAAAGGCACGGGCGGTGGTGTTTGAGGCAGCGCCCGAGATTGAGCACCGCCGAAGGCGCAGACCTAGGGAGCGACGGCTGAAAGCCGGCAAAATGCTCCGGTGGAGCATTTTGAGCGAGTCTCCGAGCAGCTGTGCTGCGAAGGCATGCGCAGCATGGGACTGTGACCGTAAGGGAAGTGCGAAACCGAGGTAACCCAACCAGCTGCGCCCATATAAAAATTATTTTACTTGTGCTAGGTTTTGTCCTATAATCTATTTTTGTTGTTTTGCAACACGCATTTTCATAAAGATTAAGAATGCAAAAAGAACTACAAGTCCCACAATCCAAGAAATTAAGCAGCTTGCAACAACACCCATTGATTGAGTAAATCCTGCAACAATGTAAGCAACAAACGAAATTGCTGCTACTGCAATTGCATAAGGCAACTGTGTAGAAACGTGTTGAACGTGGTTACATTCAGCACCCGCACTTGCCATAATTGTTGTATCACTAATTGGAGAAACATGATCTCCACAAACTGCTCCAGCCATACAAGCAGAAATTGAAATAATTCTTAATGGATTTCCAATTGGGAAAATGCTAATACAAATAGGAATTAAAATTCCAAATGTTCCCCAAGAAGTTCCTGTTGCAAAAGCCAAACCACAAGCAATAATAAAGATGATTGCTGGTAAGAAATTCTTTAATCCTTGTGCAGAACCTTCAACAACACCTGCAACATAAGAAGCAGCACCCAAAGAATCTGTCATAGCTTTTAATGTCCAAGCCAAAGATAAAATCATAATTGCAGGAACCATTGCTCTAAATCCATCCACAAAACAACTCATACATTCTGTAAACGAAATAATTCTTCTAACCAAATAGAAAGCAATTGTTAAAACAACAGCAGCAAAAGAACCTAAAACTAAACCAACAGAAGCATCACAACCAGCAAAACTGTCAATAAAGTTTAAGTAAGTTGCATTTGCAACCATTTGCCCTTCAACTTCACCGGCTACTTGTGCTGTAAAGAATCCACCTGTATAAATCATTCCCAAAACACAGAAAACAATTAATAATACAATAGGAAGAACCAAATCAATAACTTTTCCTTTAGTTTCTACAAGTGAATCTTTATCATTATCTGCATTCATAATTTCTAATGCTTTTTCATATTTTGACATTTGTCCGTATTCAAAACGCATAAATACCATTGCCAACATCATTACAATAGTAAGAAGTGCATAAAAATTAAAAGGAATTGCTCTACAGAAAAGTTCAAGACCGTTTTCTCCTTCAGAAACAAAACCAGAAACTGCTGCAGCCCAAGAACTAATTGGTGCAATAATACAAATAGGAGCAGCTGTAGAATCAATTAAATATGAAAGTTTTTCTCTTGAAAGTCCAAATTTGTCTGTAACAGGTTTCATTACAGAACCAACAGTAAGACAGTTAAAATAGTCATCAACAAAAATCAAAATTCCCAAGAAAATTGTAGCAACTTGAGCTCCTAATTTTGATTTAATGTGTTTTTTTGCCCAATTACCAAAAGCCGCAGAACCACCAGCTTTATTCATTAAGGCAACCATACTTCCCAAAACAACAAGGAAAATAATAATACCAACATTCCAACTGTCAGAAAGTTGTTTTATCATTCCATCGCTAAAAATATGATTAAAAAATCCAGGAAATCCAGAGCCTGCATCAATAGCATAAAAAATGCCACCAATTACAATTCCAATAAACAAAGAAGAATAAACTTCTTTTGTCAATAAAGCCAAACAAATGGCAACAATTGCGGGAACCAACGCCCAAAAAGTACCAACCATAATTATTTACACCTCATATATAGATTAGTTTCGCTTTTTAGTATAACACGAGTTATAAAATTCTCAATGGAATTTTTAAACAGTCTAGCAGACCAGCACCTGTGCATCACACTCAAAAAACCCAATCTCCTCCAACAATGGGTGAAAACCTCCGTAAAAAATACAATTTCTTTTGTAATCTACACAATAATCATAGAGATTTGTTATATTTTATTTTGCCGAACAAACATAATATCAAAATTATGAAAGAACAAAAGATTTTTATAAATCAGATTGGTTATCCAACTGAAAGTGCAAAATTTGGTTATGTTAGAAGTCACAAAGAAGAAGATTTTTACATAAAGAACACAGAAAATCAAATTGTTTACACAGGAAAACTGTCTGCCCCAAAAAACGACAGAGTTGCCGGTGAAGATATTTGTACAATCGATTTTTCAGATTTTACACAGGAAGGAAATTTTTACATTTGCGTTGGCGAAGATTCAAGCTTTCCATTCCAAATTGGAAAAAACCTTTTTGACAATTTATTTTACAAAACTTTGCGATATTTTTATCTTTCACGCTGCGGTCAAAAAATTGAAGATGCAGATTTTGGACACGAACCTTGCCACACAGGAAAAGCTTTAATTTACGGAACAGACCAGGAAATTGAAGTTCAAGGAGGATGGCACGACGCCGGAGACTACGGACGCTACATAATTGCAGGTACAAAAACTTGTATGGATTTACTTTTGGCTTATGAACAAACAAAAGATTCCTTCCATGATTTTGACATTTTAGCCGAAGTGCGTTTTGAATTAGAATGGATGCTCCAAATGCAACGGGACGACGGCGCCTTGTACCACAAAATTTCCTGCTTTAAATTCTGCGGTTTTATTGAACCACAAGAAGAAAAAGAACAAATTGTTCTAGCACCAATTTCTACAACAGCCACAGCCGACTTTGCAGGATGTGCCGCCTACGCCCACGCATTCTACAAAAAATCAGACCCAGCCTTTGCACAAAAACTATTAGACGCCGCAATAAAAGCCCAAAACTTTATAGACACAAACCCAGATTTCATTTACACAAATCCACCAGAAATTACAACAGGCGGATACGGCGACATAAACATTTTAGACGAAAAATACTTTGCACTTTGTTCTTTGTACGCAACAACAAAAAATGTCGAATATTTGAAAAAAGCAATCCAAATATTCCAAAATTATCAAGAAACACCAAGAGGCCAAACAGAACCAGTAAAAACAAAAATGCACCAAGGATTCGGTTGGGGCAGTGTAGCCGCATACGGAACAGAAATCTTACTAAAAAATAAAGAATTAAAAGAATTAATAGACCACGTTGATCCAGATTTTTACCAATCAATAAAAAATGCAATTTTAGAACGCGCAGAAAAACTAACAGAAATTTCTAAAAATGCATCATTTGGAACATGTTTTACAGGCGTAATGTGGGGAAGTAACGGCCACATTAGCGACGAAGCACACCTTTTGCTTTTAGCCCACGACATTTCCGGCAAAAAAGAATATTTTGACGTTGCAAAAAAACAATTCGATTACGTTTTGGGCTGCAATCCAGTAAACTTTTGCTATGTGACAGGATTCGGTACACAATCACCAAAATACCCACACCACAGACCATCCGGTGCGCTAAAAAAAGTTATGCCAGGGATGTTGGCAGGTGGGGCGGCCGAAGGCCTAATGGACGTTCACGCAAAAAAACATTTACAAGGAAAGCCACCTCTAAAATGCTACCTAGACATTTCAGGCAGCTACAGCACAAACGAAGTTGCAATCTACTGGAATTCCCCATTCGTTTACATAACAGCAAAACTTGGCTTAGTGTAAAAGTTAAAAAGTAGGGCGTTCCCTCTCGCTCCTTTCAGTCGCTCAAGGTCGGCAGTTCCGCGGCTCGGTACCCTCGGCCCCCTGCCGCAACCTGAACGGTTGCTAAAGATTTGCTCCCGCTGGTCGCAAACTTTACAGGGTGGCTGCCTACGGCACCGCTCCATTGCCTAACGCAAATTTTTTACTAAATCCCCAAATCTTCGCCTACAAGAATCACTTTAATTCGCCCCGCAGGTTTACAATTACGAGTTGTTACAAATTGATTACAAATACATTCTTCGCTTGTACAATTTGCACACTCGCCAGTAATTTTACAAGGAGTATTAATTTCAAAACGCTGAGCATTTGCAGGAGCCGAAAATCCTCGCACCCGATGATACGCAGCATCCAAATTTGGCACAACCTTATTCATTCCAGCCACAATCACCACCGATTTTGGCCCAAAACACAAAGCAGCAACCCTATTTGCAACACCATCAATATTAAAAAGTTGCCCATCTTCAGTAATTGCATTTGAACTCATCAAAAAAGTATCACAACAAAGCGCTTCAACCATTAACTTTGTGCGTTCTTCCGGACTTTTTGCCAAATCACGATCAATCATCTTGTGGCCACTCTTTTCAAGTTCAGCCTTAAGCCCAATTTCATCAATAGAAAACGAACCACCCCAACCAATGGAATCACCCTGAGGAATAATTTCCATAGCCTTTTTTACCGCCTCTTCCTTAGAAGAAACATAAAACGCCTCAAAATGACGCTTCTTCAAAGCCTCAACAACCTTAGGCCCCGATTTTTCATATTTTTGTTTAATTGCTTCTATCATAACATTCATTATACAGCTTTTTTTTACAAAATTCACAAATTTCTTTTTACCCAGGGCGTTCCCTCTCGCTCCTTACAGTCGCTCAAGGTCGGCTGTTCCGTGGCTCGGTTACCCTCGGCCCCTGTCGCAATCTGAACAGTTGCTCACGCTTTGTAAACAAATCGTGCAGGGTGGCTTGCTTCGCAACCACTCCATTGCCTAACGCATTAACCTTGTAAATTCCTATAAATAGATTCCTTTAATAGTGAAAAGTATGATTGTATGCTATAATCATACAATCATATATAAAGGAAAACTCATTTATGGCAAAAACAAAAATAAATACAGCAACAATCGGATTTGAACAACAGATTTGGGAAGCAGCATGTGAACTTTGGGGACACATTCCCGCAGCAGATTATCGAAAAATCTTTACAGGACTTATCTTTTTAAAATACATTTCTACAGCCTTTGAGAAAAAATATAACGAACTTCTAGAAGAGGGTGAAGGTTTTGAAAACGACCCAGATGAATACGAATCGGAAAATATTTTCTTTGTTACACCTGAAGCTCGTTGGTCAGAAATTGCAAAATCAGCCCATACTCCAGAAATCGGAACAATTTTAGACAGGGCAATGATTGCCATAGAAGCAGACAATAAAAGCTTAAAAGGCGTTTTACCCAAAAATTATGCAAACCCAGAATTAGATAAACGGGTTCTAGGAAATGTTGTTGATGTTTTTACAAATATGGATATGAGCGATACAGAAGCAAGCAAAGACTTACTTGGTCGCACTTATGAATATTGTATTGCTCAATTTGCAAGTTACGAAGGCGTAAAAGGAGGTGAATTCTATACACCAGCCAGTGTTGTAAAAACAATAGTTAGTATTCTAAAACCAACAGAAGGGAAACGAGTTTATGACCCTTGTTGTGGTTCAGGTGGAATGTTCGTTCAGTCTGTAAAATTTATTCAAGAACACGCAGGAAACAGAAGCAATATCAGTGTTTATGGACAAGAAGCAAATGCAGACACTTGGAAAATGGCAAAAATGAATATGGCAATTCGTGGAATCGAAGCAAATTTTGGCGAACATCACGAAGACACATTTTTCCATGATTTGCACCCAACACAAAAGTTCGATTTTATTATGGCAAATCCTCCATTCAATCTATCAAACTGGGGACAAGATAAACTTCAAAATGACCCACGCTGGGTTTATGGACTTCCTCCTGCAGGAAATGCAAACTATGCTTAGATTCAACACATGATATATCATCTTGCACCAAACGGAAAAATCGGACTTGTGCTTGCAAATGGAGCATTAAGTACACAAACCGGAGGAGAAGGTGAAATCCGTCGCAAAATAATTGAGGCAGATTTAGTGGAAGGAATTGTTGCAATGCCAACTCAGCTTTTTTACAGCGTTACAATTCCCGTAACCCTTTGGTTCATTAGCCGCAATAAAAAGCAAAGCGGAAAAACTTTATTCATCGATGCCAGAAACATGGGCCACATGGTAGACCGCAAACACAGAGATTTTTCAGAAGAAGATATCAATCGCCTTTCACAAACATTTACAGACTTCCAAAACGGAACCTTAGAAAATCAAAAAGGCTTTTGTGCCGTCGTTTCCACAGAAGAAATTGCAAAACAAGACTACATCCTCACCCCTGGCCGTTACGTTGGCATAGAAGAAAAAGCCAATGACGACGAACCATTCGACCAAAAAATGACTCGCCTTACCACAGAACTAGGCCAAATGTTTGAACAAAGTCACAAATTGGAAGAAGAAATTAAGAAAAACCTAGCAGGGATTGGGTTTAAGATTTAAATAATTTGGGCGTGACCCTCGCCTTGCTCGGGTCGGGCTTTGCGCACTTCCGCTTTCGCTCCATTCCCCGCAAGCGGGGAACGCCTTCGGCGGTGCTCCAATCCCTCACGCAAAAAAAAACTTGACTTTCGGCTATTTCGGAGTTATACTCCAAATTGGTCGGATTACACAAAAGGGGGCTTTATGTATATAAACCGTCACATTCTGCCATATTTGCACAGAATGAAAAAACAGTTCAGAGTTCTCTTAATTACCGGTTCCCGTCAAGTTGGAAAATCCACTTTGTTAAAAGAAAAGCTTCTCCCAGATTATGAATATGTCACCCTGGACGATTTTACAGAACTTGGATTAGCGCAAAAAGATTCCGCCCTGTTTTTCAAAAATCATCCGCTTCCTGTTATTGTTGACGAAGTACAGCGCGCTCCAGACCTGTTTTTGCAAATAAAGCTTCTTGCAGACGGTACAAACAATAAAGGACAAATAATTCTTACAGGTTCACAAAGCTACAGGCTCTTGAGTAAAGCGGCAGATTCTTTGGCAGGACGTGTCTGCATCATCAACATGACATCTCTTTCGCTTAGAGAAAAATACAAAATTGATTTTAACACAGAATTCTTACCGACATCTGAATACATCGAATCTCGAAAACAAAAAATAAAGCCATATAAAAACTTATGGAATCATATATGGCGTGGAAGTATGCCGGAGCTGGCAGATGAGTCAATCGAATGGGAACCATTTTACCGCTCGTACATAAGGACATATCTTGACCGCGACGTAGCAGATATAATAAGCCAGAAGAATCTTGTAAAGTTTCACAATTTTATGCAGTGCCTTGCAGCTCGGGTTGGAGAACTGTTTAACGCAGATTCCATCGCCCGTGATGTTGGCGTTACAAGCAAAACAATTTCCGAATGGACAAGCATCCTTGAATCTTCCGGTGTAATCCGTCTTTTGCAGCCTTATGAAAAAAATGTATCCAACAGAGCCGTAAAAACTCCA
>JAEIGA010007234.1_pt1 | contig 16877 bp, 12 predicted proteins | sample 9270691 | NCBI WGS metagenome assembly JAEIGA01 (sample SAMN17057246, study PRJNA624740) | gut metagenome | biome: biome; isolation source: fecal sample | host: Bos grunniens | place: China: Xizang | collected 2019
ACCCAACTCATTACATTACGCAGTAGTCTGTTTTTTGAGTTCTTCCACCATCCCCAAGGGATAAATTTTGTAGTGTAATTATCGATAATGAAGGGGATTATAATCAGTCCCAACCAACTTTTCACCCAAATGAGGAAAAGAAGGTAAAGTGCCAGTACTATCGACAACTTTATTAGGTCTTTACGTGTAGGTTTTCTCATAATTCTATTGTTTTATGGTAGAAACGTACTTTGTGTCGCCTATATTGTTTGTTGTGTGTTAACTTTTTTAAAAATCAAAAAGGTCTTTCATTCCTAAGAAACCGCTGTGCTCCTGTAAATATTCGGCTGCAAGAACAGCACCAAGAGCAAATCCACTGCGGTTTTTGGCATCGTGGGTGATGGTTATTGTGTCGGCATCCGATGTGTAGCTTATAGAGTGTATGCCGGGAACCTCGTCGCGGCGAATGGCATTTATGCGAAGCTCGTCATCGGCTGTAGCTTTTCCTTTTGTGATGCTGCCATCGGGGTTTACAACGTCGCCTAAAATCCAGGATTTTTTTCTGTCGAGATTCTCCAATATTCCCTCGCCAAGAGTGATGGCTGTTCCGCTGGGAGCATCTAATTTGTGAATGTGATGGGTCTCTTCCATTGCAACATCGTAACCGGGGAAACGGTTCATTATCTTTGCCAAATAGCGGTTTACTGCCGAGAATATTGCCACGCCGAGGCTGAAATTACTCGACCAAAAGAGCGTTTTTCCATTTTCGTTGCACAGACGACGTATCTCCTCTTCGTGATTGTGAATCCATCCGGTACTGCCGCTAACCACCTTTACACCTGCTTCCATTGCATCGATGCAGTTTTTATATGCAACGGTGGGTGCGGTAAATTCTATCGCAACATCGGCCGATGCAAATGCTTCGCCGAAAATATCGTCTCGGTTCTCAATATCAATTATCGAAACAATTTCGTGACCTCTCTCAAGGGCAATCTGTTCGATAGTTTTACCCATTTTTCCGTATCCTATAAGTGCTATTTTCATATAAATAATTTTATTACGGTGCGAAGATAGCTATTTTTTCGTTCTCTTGTCCGTTTTTACGTGAAATAGTGTTACCTTTGCGACTCTATTATAAAATATCGCGCGGGTGTATTATTAGGATGCGTGATGTTTTTGCTTTGAATAATAACGTGAAAAGATAAAACTCAATGGAGAAGAATTTTAAAAGAACTTTAGTTACATCGGCCCTACCATACGCAAACGGCCCCGTCCACATAGGACATCTTGCCGGAGTATATGTTCCAGCCGATATTTATGTGCGTTATCTGCGTCTTAAAGGCGAAGATGTGCTTTTTATTGGTGGTAGCGATGAGCACGGTGTGCCCGTTACACAGCGCGCTCGCAAGGAAGGCATCACACCGCAGGATGTTGTAGACCGTTACCACAGCATCATCAAGGAGAGTTTCGAAGGATTCGGTATTTCGTTCGATGTATATAGTCGTACTACATCCGAGACTCATCATAAATTCGCTTCGGAATTTTTCCGCAAGCTCTACGATGATGGTAAGCTCGTGGAACAGACTTCAAAGCAGTTCTATGATGTAAAGAATGAAAAGTTCCTCACCGACCGTGATGTTGTTGGCGAGTGCCCCTACTGTCACAAACAGGCTTACGGCAACCAATGCGAAGAGGGATGTGGCCGTGCACTTGAACCTACTGAACTTATAAACCCTCGCTCAAAGGAGACAGGTGAAGCGCCCGTGCTTAAAGAGACTAAGAACTGGTACCTGCCACTCAATGAGTACCAGCAATGGCTTAAGGAGTGGATTCTGGAAAATCACAAGGAGTGGCGTCCAAACGTATATGGTCAGTGCAAAAGCTGGCTCGATATGGACTTGCAGCCCCGCGCCATGACACGTGACCTTGATTGGGGAATCCCTGTGCCTGTAGAGGGTGCCGACGGCAAGGTGCTTTATGTTTGGTTCGATGCCCCTATCGGATATATCTCAAATACAAAGGAACTGTGCGACAAGGAGCCTGAAAAGCATGGCACTTGGGAGCAGTGGTGGCAGAGCGAAGATACACGTCTGGTACACTTCATCGGCAAGGACAATATAGTGTTCCACTGTATTATCTTCCCTGTAATGATGAAGGCACATGGAAAATATGTAATGCCTGACAATGTACCAAGCAATGAATTCCTTAACCTTGAGGATGACAAGATTTCAACATCGCGCAATTGGGCGGTATGGCTCAACGAGTATCTTGTCGACTTCCCCGGCAAGCAGGATGTACTGCGTTATGTGCTCACAGCAAATGCTCCCGAGACAAAAGACAATAATTTCACTTGGAAAGATTTCCAGGCACGCAATAACAACGAGCTTGTAGCTGTATATGGTAACTTTGTGAATCGCGCACTTGTGCTCACAAAGAAATATTTCGATGGTAAGGTACCTGCTTGTGGCGAGATTACCGACTACGACAAGGCAATCATCGATGAGTTTGTAAATGTTAAGAGCGAGGTCGAGAAACTGCTCGACCAGTTTAAGTTCCGTGAAGCACAGAAAGAGGCGATGAATCTTGCACGTATCGGTAACCGCTATCTTGCCGAGACCGAGCCTTGGAAGCTTGCCAAGAGCGACCTCTCGCGTGTAGCAACAATTCTTAATTTGTCGCTTCAGTTGGTTGCCAACCTCTCTATTGCATTTGAGCCGTTCCTTCCCTTCAGCAGCAAGAAACTTCGTGAAATGCTCGCATACGAAGAGTTTAAATGGGATAATCTCGGACGCACCGACCTCTTGCCAGAGGGTCATATCATTGGCGAGGTGGGTCTTTTGTTCGAGAAAATAGAGGACGATGCTATTCAGGCTCAGCTCGACCGTCTTGCACGCATCAAGAAAGAGAACGAGGCTGCCAATTATAAGGCCAACCCTGTACGTCCCGACTGTACATTCGACGATTTCCTCAAATTGGATATGCGTGTAGGTACAGTGCTCGAGTGTACCAAGGTTCCTAAGGCCGATAAATTGTTGCAGTTCAAGATTGACGATGGACTTAAGACACGTACGATTCTATCGGGTATTGCAAAACACTTCAATCCCGAGGAACTTGTGGGCAAGCAGGTGTGCTTCATAGCCAATCTGCCTCCCCGAACAATGCGTGGCATCGTCAGCGAGGGTATGATTCTTAGCGCCGAGGATAACGAGGGCAAACTATCGTTACTCACCGTTGAGCCTAAGGCAAAGCCCGGAAGCGAGATAAAATAATTTGTCCACATTATGAGCAGTAGTGCCGGTGGTAATTTAAAAAGTGCTGTCGCCAAAGGATTCCTTTGGGGCGGAATGAGTAATGCTGTCTGCCAACTGCTGAACCTACTTATAGGTGTATTTTTGGCACGCATCCTTGGACCCGACGACTACGGGCCCATAGGGATGCTTGCTATTTTTTCGGCCATTGCCGGTTCGTTGCAGGATAGCGGCTTTGTGGCTGCTCTTGCCAATCGCAAAAAGGTTACTCACGACGATTATAATGCTGTCTTTTGGTTTAATATTATAATATCGGGTGTAATGTATGTGGCGCTTTTCTTTTCAGCTCCACTTATTGTCGATTTTTTTGACGAACCATCGCTACTTTGGCTTTCGCGATACATTTTCTTGGGCTTTGTAGTGGCCGGATTCGGAATTGCACCATCGGCCTATCTCTTCCGAGAACTCAAGGTTAAGGAGCGCTCTATCGCACAGATACTCTCAATAGTGGTGTCGGGTAGTGTGGGATTGGTACTTGCCGTAAATGGATATTCATTCTGGGGTATTGCCACACAAAGCATAATGTATGTGTTTGTGCGCAGCATTGTCTGTTGGTGGTTCACTCCCTGGCGACCAAGTTTCAAGGTGAACTTTTCGCCTCTTCGCTATCTGTTTGCATTTAGTTACCGACTGCTCATTACGAATATTTTTCTGAGGATAAATTGGAATATATTCTCCTTTATTCTTGGAGGAAACAGGCACTACACACGTGTAGATGTAGGAAACTACACCAAAGCAGCCGAGTGGATGTGTATGGGTAGCGAGATTGTCAACGGAATGGTTAACAATATTGCTCAGCCTGTATTTGCCAAAGTTGCCGATGATGGCGAGAGGCAGTTGCGTGTTTTCCGTAAGATGTTGCGCTTTACTGCTTTTATCTCTTTTCCGCTGCTGTTTGGGCTTTCGTTGGTTGCTCCGCAGATAATAGTAATTGCAATAACCGATAAATGGATAGAGAGCGCATATATGTTGCGCGTGCTTGCTCTGTGGGGAGCATTTATGCCCATACAGTCGATGTTTACCAATCTGCTTATCAGTCGCGGATGTTCGGCTATTTATATGTGGGGAACTGTTATACAGGGTATTATTGTGCTTCTGCTGCTTGTTGCAATGGCGCCTTGGGGAATAGAGGCTATGATGTTTGGGTATGTGATATTCAATATCCTGTGGCTCTTTGTATGGAGGCATTATGCTGGGGTCGAGATTGGTCTTTCAATATATATGTTTTTGTGCGATATGTTCCCCTATGCACTGCTTTCGGCTCTCGTAATGGCTTTTACAGGTTATATAACCTGTTCAATCGAAAATCTTTATTTTTTGCTGCTCTCACGTATGGCAGTGGCAGCAATACTTTATATTGTTATACTTCGGCTTATGCGCAACGACGAACTAAGCGAAGTAGTGGAGTTTATAATCCACAAAAAACGCAAAGAATGATATTGCTATGAAAAAAATTCTTTACGATAATCAGATGTTTACGTTTCAACGTTTCGGAGGTGTTACACGCTATTTTGCCGATCTTATGTATAACCTCCCGAGCGATGAATTTCTTTCATCGATGCCTATGAAATTTTGCGAGAATCACTATGTAACGGTTACATACGGTCGCAAATACCCCTCTCTCTCTTTCCCGAAGAGCTATCGTTGGCGTCGACGTATCTATCAGTTGGCCAATATGACATACGCGTGGAATGCAGTGCGTATGTGCGACTATGATATTTTTCATCCTACATATTACAACCCCTATTTTTTGAGTGCGGTAAAAAAACGCAAAAAGCCGTTTGTGCTTACCATTCACGATATGACTTTTGAGCGCTACCCGCAGGATGTGCTCATTTACGACCGCACAATACCCCATAAGAAGCGCCTTATTGCCGAAGCTGACCACATTATTGCGGTGAGCGAAAATACCAAGCACGATATTATAGAGTTATTGGGTACCGACCCCTCGAAAATTAGTGTTGTGCATCACGGCTACCGTCCCATTGCCGAAGCAGCTCCTCAGCTTTTCGACCGTTATGTGTTGTACGTTGGCGAGCGCAAGGGATATAAGAATTTCTTCCCCTGGCTCTCGGCGGTGCGTCCGCTTCTTATGGCCGATCCTACACTTAGAATAGTTTGCACCGGTAATCCTTTCTCGCCTGCCGAGATAAAATTCTTTAATAAATGGAATGTTACCGACCGTTTGTTGCATATATCGGCAAATGACGAGCAGATGGCATCGCTATATCGTTATGCGATGTGCTTTGTCTTTCCGTCACACTATGAGGGCTTTGGAATACCTATCCTTGAGGCTTTCTCAAACGGCTGCCCTGTATGTTTGAGCGACGCGAGCTGCTTCCCTGAGGTGGCAGGCGATGCTGCGCTATACTTTAATCCTAACGATGCGCAGTCGATGCAGGATGCACTGCGCGAGATTATAAGCAGCAGTGCTCTTCGCGACGAGTTAAGCCTCAAAGGCAAAAATCGTGTTAAGGAGTTCTCGCTGGAAAAGATGGTCGAGGCAACCTGTAACGTCTATCGTAAAATATGATAAAAAAAAGAACCTTTTACCGATGAAAATAAGCCGTTCCGAAATATCGCGTTTGTGGCCCATTGTCAAGCGACGCACGGGTGCAGCCATCGTTCGATGGGTGCAGCGTCTATTCTCGGGCGAGAAAATGTTGAAAGATGTCTTTAAGCGTCGAAGCAACAGGCGTGTGTTGCTGTGTCATCTGCCCGAGGCTTTTGTGTCAGATAAACAGCCAAAATATCACTCGAACCTTACCGAGTGTTATATGGCGGCACGCTGTTTCGACCGCTTGGGCTACAGTGTCGACTGCTCGTCGCGTGGCAATGAAGGAATAGATTACTCGCCTTACGAGATTATCTTCGGAATAAACGGCAATGCTTTTCTTGGCTCTTTTACCGCGAAAAAGGGTGATGAACCTATGAGAATATTTTACTCGGTGGGTGCGCAGATGACATATAATTTCAATGTAACGGCACAGCGTAACATAGCGTTTCACAAGCGACACGGATTGTGGTTGCTGGGTTCGAACCGATATATACCTGCCAGCGGAATGAACTATTATCAGGCTCATTTTGCCGATGCGGTGATATGTCTTGGCGATAGAGCTATTTTAGAGCCTTTCTTGATAGATGATGCTCGCACCGAACGTTACCGTTATCTGCCGGCATTTTACTTTAAGGTTACTGAACCCGATAAAGAGAAGGATTTTTCAAAATGCCGAAAAACTCTCCTATGGTTCGGCTCAATGGGACTTCTTCATAAAGGATTGGATATAGCTATAGATTTTGCAGTTGCTCACCCCGATTATACACTGCATATATGCGGCGGTAGCAGTTCGGAAAGGGATTTTTGGCGCTATTATCAACCAATTGTCGAAAAGGCCGATAATATACACATACACGGTTTTGTGGATATTGAGTCGCCCGAGTTTGTTGCGCTGCTCGATAGTTGCGGTATATTGCTTAACCCATCTATAAGCGAGAGTGGTGCAGTGGCTGTGCTTAATGTTCTTGGTAACGGTGCTCTTATGCCAGTATACAGCAGTGGAACAGCGCTTGATCTTGCCGATGTGGGGGTAGAGGTTCCACAGGTTACATACGAAGATTTTGAGAAGGCTCTCTTATGTGTCGAGGCAATGAGTGACGATGAATTTGCCGGAAAAGCGTGGGCGGCGCATTGCAAAGTTCGCGATGGATACACGCTTGCACAGTACGAGGAGAGACTATATAACCATATATGCGAAATAATAGATAAAAAGGATAAAAAATGAAAAAGATTCAGTTGAAACAGTGGCTGCCTCATTGCGCGGCACTGCTTATTTTCCTGGGGCTCACTTTGGTCTATTTCGGGCCGGTGTTGCAGGGAAAAGACCTTATGCAGGGTGATGCTATCAGCTCTCAGGGATGGGGTAAGGATGCAAAGGATTATCACGAGGCAACAGGTGACTATGCCTATTGGTCTAATGCTATGTTCTCGGGAATGCCATCGAATTATACATTCTCGCCTCAGCCTGTAAACATCTTCGAGGCAGCCGATAAGGTGCTCACGCTTGGTCTGTTCGGAGCGTCGCGCCGACATATCGGAGCAATATTCCTAACATTCGTTTGCTTTTATATATTCCTGCTGTCGATAGGGTGTAAGTCGTGGCTCAGTGTGGCCGGTTCTATAGCTTATACGCTCTGTTCATATAATTTTATAATCATTGGTGCAGGACATATGAGTAAGAGCCTTGTTATGGCTACTATGGCTCCTATTATAGGCGGTGTCATTCTTTGTTATAGGGGAAAACTGCTTAAAGGAGCGCTTATTACGCTTATATTCTCGGGATTGAATATCTTCTGGAGCCATCAGCAGATAAGCTACTATCTGCTTCTTGTTCTTGTTATTCTTGCTGTTGTATATTTGGTATATGCAATAAAGGAGAAAGATTTAAAGAACTATTTTAAAGCAACAGGAGTGCTTATTGCTGTTGCTGTTCTGGCTGTGCTCCCGGCGCTTGGACAGCTTGTTCCGTCGGCCGATTATGCCAAGGATACGATGCGTGGCGGTGCTGTGCTTAAACAGGCCGACGAGAAGGCGAGTGCGGGACTTGATATCGACTATGCCTACCAGTGGAGCTATGGTGTGGGCGAGACTTCTACTCTGCTTGTGCCCAATCTCTATGGTGCAAGTTCGCACTATAATATTGGTACCGACTCGGAGCTGTATAAGAGTCTTGCGCCTAAGGTTGGCATAAGCCAGGCACGACAGATATGTGAGTCGGCTCCCACCTATTGGGGCGACCAGCCGTTTACCTCGGGTCCGGTGTATATAGGTGCTATTGTATGCTTCCTGTTTGTGTTCGGATTAATGGTTGTCAAGGGACGCGAAAGATGGTGGCTGCTTGCGGCAACAATTCTCTCGTTTATAATGTCGTGGGGAAAGAATTTCCCCGAGGTAAATGAGTTCCTGTTCTATAATCTGCCTCTCTACAGCAAGTTCCGAGCACCCTCAATGGCGCTTGTTATTGCGTCGGTGACAATGGTTGCGCTGGGAATTATTGCTGTGCGCAGGCTTATCGTTGCCCGTCGCGAGAATAATACCGCCGAGCTTGCCTGGATGCAACGTGCTTTGTTTATAGCCGCCGGAATAGCGGGTGGAATTTGTGTTGTGCTGGCACTCTTTGGCGGTTCACTGTTCTCATTTGAAGCGGCTGTGGATGCACAACTGCCTCCCGTGCTTTTAGAGCCACTAATAAGCGACCGCGCTGCTATGCTCAGCAGCGATGCTTGGCGCTCATTTGGCTTTATTGCTGCGGCTGTGTTGTTGCTATATGGTTATATGCGTTTCTCATTCAAGTCGCAATATCTATCAATGGCTTTGGGATTGCTTATGCTTATAGACCTTTGGCCGGTAGATAAACGATTCCTTTCGTATGATGACTTTATGCCAAAGAGAAAGAGTACCGAGATTCGCCCCACCGAGGCCGACCTGCTTATTCTAAAAGATAAACACCCTAATTATCGTGTGCTCAATCTTGCTGCAAATACGTTTAATGAGTCGTATACCTCTTATTTCCACAAATCGGTAGGTGGATATAGCCCTGCCAAGCTGCGTCGCTATCAGGATATTATAGACCACTATTTTGCAAAAGGTATTAATTTTGGCGTAATAAATATGCTTAATGTAAGATACCTTATAGTTCCTCAAGAGGGTGGAAATGAGGTTCAGCGTAACCCCGAGGCGATGGGTAACTGCTGGTTCGTCGATAGAGTAGAGTGGGTAGACAGTCCCGATGCCGAGATTGCTGCCATTGCCGATTTTAACCCATACGAGAAGGCTTTTGTCGATAAAGAGTGGCTATCGGTGGTGGGTAATGCAGATGCTTATAACAATGCTGTCGATAGCACTGCCTACATACGTATGACCGACTACAAAAACCCCGGAAATATCTTCTACGAGAGCTATTCTCCCAATGCACAAATGGCGGTGTTCTCCGAGGTTTATTATAAGACCTGGAAGGCTTTCATCGATGGTAAGGAGGTTGATCCTGTGCGTGCAAACTATATTCTGCGTGCACTGCCTGTGCCGGCCGGAAAGCATACGATAGAGTTCCGTTGTGTCGACGAACTGATGATTGAATCGGGTAAATGGTCGTTATATGGCTCTATCCTTGTGGGTATTGTTATTCTGTTCCTATCAGGTGCTATTATTTATAAAAAGGTAAAGAGTAGTGAAGCCTAAATTTTCAATTATAACCATTACCTACAACGCAGCGTCGGTTATTGAACCGACGCTGGCGAGTGTGGCTGCACAGACCTACAGGAATTTCGAATATCTGCTCATAGACGGTGGTTCGTCAGATGATACGGTGGCTAAGGCACAAGCCTCGGGTATCGAGTTTGCGCATATTGTGTCGGAACGTGACAATGGCCTGTATGATGCAATGAACAAGGGTATAAAACTGGCTAAGGGAGATTACCTCTGTTTTCTTAATGCAGGTGATGCTTTTCACTCATCCGACACGCTCGATAAGATTGTGGCAGCAATTCCCGATGGTACTTCCTTGCCCGATATTCTCTATGGAGAGACTGCCGAAGTGGATGAGAATCGCAATTTTGTGCGTATGCGTCGTCTGCAGGCTCCCGAGAAATTGCATTGGACGAGTTTCAAGCAGGGGATGTTGGTGTGCCATCAGGCTTTTTATGCGCGTCGCGACCTTGTACCGATGTATGATTTAAAGTATCGTCTCTCGGCCGATGTCGATTGGTGCATAAAGATTATGAAGCGTTCTGAAAATATGGTAAATGTAGGCTTCACTGTAGTTGATTATTTGCAAAATGGATTATCTTTGCAAAATCACAGGGCCTCGCTCATTGAGCGCTTTAAGATAATGTGCAAGCACTATGGAGTGTTTTCTACCGTTGCTCACCATATTTGGTTTGTGCTTCGTGCTGTGATAAAAAAATAGAACTAACCTTTTAATTTAATAAGATATGTTTGCAAAAGAGACTTATATCAATCGCCGACGCGTGTTGAAAGAGAGTGTAGGCAGCGGACTGTTGTTGTTCTTGGGTAATACCGAACTTGGTATGAATTATGCCGATAATATTTATCATTTCCGTCAGGATTCAACCTTCCTTTACTATTTTGCATCGGATTACTCGGGACTTGCTGCTATTATAGATATTGACGAGGACAAAGAGATTATCTTTGGCAACGAGCTTACCATTGATGATATTGTGTGGACGGGAGTACAGCCCACTATCAAGGAGAAGAGCGATAGAGTGGGAATTACACTCACGCGTCCTATGGCCGAGCTTGCTATCTATCTGAAGGCTGCACAGGCAAAGGGGCAGACAATTCATTTCCTTCCTCCCTATCGTGGCGAGCATCGTGTGTGGTTGCAGGAGTTGTTGGGTATACACCCCTCGGCACAGGATGCTGCTGTGTCTATGAAATTTGTAAAGGCAGTAATTGCACAGCGTAACTACAAGAGCGACGAGGAGATTGCACAGATTGAGGAGGCTGTAAACGTATCGGTGGATATGCACTGCGCAGCAATGCGTGCTGTGCGTCCCGGCGTTACCGAGGCACAGATTGCTGCAATCGTGCAGGCCGAGGCTGCAAAGCACAATTTCGGACTATCGTTCCCCATTATCGCTACCATTAACGGACAGACGCTGCATAATCACGCTTACGGAACAACACCGCTAAAGGATGGCCAGATGTTCCTGCTCGACTCGGGTTGCGAGAATGCAATGCACTATGCAGGTGACCTCACCACTACAATGCCTGTTGGAAAGAGTTTCACCACACAGCAGCGCGAGGTATGTAATATTCTGCGTCGCGGACATCTTGCTGCGCTTGCAGCGCTGCGTCCCGGAGTAGAGTATCGCGAGGTTCATCGCATCGTCCTCACCGAGATAGCAAAGGGTATGGTAGACCTTGGACTGATGAAGGGCGACCCCGCCGAGGCTGCTGTTGCAGGTGCTGCTTGTATGTTTATGCCTCACGGATTGGGTCATATGATGGGACTTGATGTTCACGATATGGAGAATTTCGGCGAGTTGCACGTTGGATATGAGGAGGGACGTACAAAGAGTACTCTCTTTGGTTGGAAATCGCTGCGTCTTGCCAAGGCTCTTGAGCCGGGGTTTGTATTCACCGTTGAGCCTGGTATTTACTTTATCCCCGACCTTATGGACAAATGGCGTGCCGAGAAGCAGTTTACCGACTTTATCTGTTACGACAAACTCGATGCTTGGCGTAACTTCGGCGGTATTCGCAATGAGGAGGACTATCTTGTATTTGAGGGTGGCGCTCGTCGTTTGGGTAAGTATAAGCCAATGTCGCCCGAGGAGATTGAGGCCGAGCATAACAAATGAAATTTTTACACGTAATTACACGTAATAAAAGTAAGAGACAAAGAGGATGATCCGTTTATAACTTTGGGGTCATCCTCCTCTTTTCCAATAACAATGAGCAAAAAAACGAAATTCAGAAACCTATCATGGATAGCCGCACTGCTTGTGATTGCTGTTGCGGTGTTTATGTTTGTCTTTAATCCAAAGCCCGACTTTAACGGCGACAACTGTTACTATTTTGCCAATGCAACCTCGCTTGCCGATGGTAAGGGGTACTCCGATATATTTGGCGAGCCTACAAATAATTTCCCTCCTGGTTATCCGCTGTTGATGACTCCGCTGCGAATGGTAACCGATAGCATCGTAGCGCAGAAAGTGCTTAATCTGTGTTTCCTTTTTACTGCGGTTGTAATGCTCTATTTGCTTCTTGTGGGGCAGGGATTCAAGCGCTCTCTTGCTTTTCTTGCAGGTGCAGCTGTGCTTGTTACACCTCATATATTGGAGTTTTCGACAATTATGATGAGCGAGGCCTCGTGCATACTGTTTATCATTCTTTCGCTGTGGTTGTATGTGCGTCTGCCCGATGAAGAGGCTCGGGTGTGGCGCTCAAAGCATTTTTATATTTTTCTCCTTGTGCTGGTTTTTGTCTACCACATACGCTCGCAGGCTATTGCAGTGGTTGCTGCCTTTATTGGCGCTATGCTCTTGGAGCGCCGATGGCGCACAGCGGCAGTTACAATCGTCGTTTTTGTGGCAGGCTCTCTACCCTGGATTTTCCGTAACACTCTTCTGGGGGTAGAGCAGTCGCGTTATGTCTCGCAGATAGACTTTTCCAAGTTTTTTGATACAGCGTATATGCTACTCTTCAAGTCACTGCCCGAGAGCATCATACCTTTTATAAATATAAACTATAAAGAGGAGTTGTCGGTTGCGCTGTTTTTGTTTGCACTTCTTTGGCTGGGTGTAATCATTTATGGCTTTTGCCGGATGGGTCGCTTGCGCATCCCCTTATTATTGATGTTTATTGCGACAATAATAATAATATCGTCGCTGGATACTCCCAGCAGCTATCGCTATCTTATAATCCTTTTTCCGCTTTTGACAGCTGCACTTTTCGTTGGTCTTTGGTCTATTGGTACGTTGGCGATGAAGCCTGTTAAGAAGGGGTTCCCTGTGTGGATTTTGTCGCTGTTGTTTGTTCCTATGTTCTTGCAGACGGGAATACTCACCAAACACACTATTTGGGGATTGTATGTCTATGGTCGTATGCCGTTGCCATCAAAGTTTCACAACTATCGCGAGGTGAGCCTGCGTCTTGCCGAGATTGATCGTTATGCTATTGTTGCCACACGTAAGCCCGAACTATTTTATATATATTCGGGTGTGAAGGCGCGGTATTTCTTGGAGACGACCGATGAGACTAAACTGATAGAGAATCTTCTTGACGGTGGTGTAAAATATGTAGTGCTCGACCAGCTTGGGATGGATGCAACATTTGAATACTTATACCCCTGTGTGCGTAATCATCCCGAACTATTTACTACTCTTGTTACTGTAAAGAATCCCGATACCTACCTTCTCTATTTTGACAGGGATAGGGCTCGGGAGTGGTTGAAGCGGTCGAAAAAATAGAAAAGAAGGAGGGCCGGGTTAATCGCCCAGTCCCTCGAGATACTTGAACCGCCTGAAGAATTTACTTCTCTTATTCCTCGATTTCATTACAGGAATGTGATAGCTTGCATTTCCTTTCTTGCGGATTTTTACAAATGCTTTAAATACTTTATATAGGAAAGCTAAAACAAGTATAGACCCAATTATTATCCAAACCATAGCTCCTTTATTTAAAAGTTAGTATCTAAGATATTTTCTTTCGCGTTTAAAAGTAGAAAAAGGAAATGAGAAAACCAAATTTTAAATAAAAGTTTTCACCGATTTTGCTTCAAATGGTGATTTATGCCGCTATTTACGGTCGTTTTATTGGTTGTTAATAATAAAAATGAGGCAGGCTCTTTAGTAGTTACACTCGCCTTCAAATGTTTATTTACGCTTAGTAAAAAGTGTTTTTTCGGGCTTCGAAAGCCACAAGATAGTTTCTTCTTTAGATCTTATAACAATGATGGCGCCCAAAAGAAAAAGGGCGCCATCATTACTGTTATGTCAGATTAATTTAAATCTCCTCGGCTTTTGTCTCCTCGGTCTCTTTTTTCTTTGCAAGGTACTCGGGAAGATTGAGTCCTGCCATATCAAAAAGTTCGTTCAAAGGAGGAACCGACTTCATAAGACCCGATACAAAGTTTGCTGTTGAGCCTTTGCCGTCGCCATTGCCGCTATCCCAAACTGTAACGTGGTCGATATTAATACCCTTGACAGCCTCTACCTGTGTCTTTACAAGCTCGGGGAGCTTCTCGAGCAACAACAGCATATATGCCTTGTTTGCGTCGCCACCTGCTGCCTCGACCATCTTGTCGTAACCTGCTGCCTGCTTGGTAAGAATCTCGTAGAGACCCTTAGCCTCGGCCTCCATCTTGGCGAAGATAGCGTCGGCCTCACCCTTTGCATTAACGCGCTTCTGTTCGGCCTCGGCCTCGGCTGCGATGATGAGTCGCTGCTTCTCAATCTCCTGGGGCACGATGACGTTGGCTGTCTCGGTTGAGCGCTCACGCTCGGCACGAGCCTCCTCGGCCTCACGCTCGGCTGCGTATGCCTCTTGCAGTGCCTTAGCCTGCTGTACCTTCTCGGCTGCACTCGCCTTACGCTGTGCCTCGGCCTCTTTCTCGCGACGATAAGCCTCAGAATTTGCAATCTCGACCTTTGCCTCGTTCTCTCCCTTTACGGCGAATGCGTTGGCCTCAGATGTACGGATACGAGTCTCTTTCATTGCCTCGGCTTTACCAATCTCACCAATCTTATCCTGCTCGGCTACGCGTACCTTTGCCTCGTTGATAGCCTTAGCTGCTGCCTCGCGACCAAGAGCCTCGATATAACCCGATTCGTCTTTAATATCGGTTACGTTTACGTTGATAAGGCGAAGACCAATCTTCTTTAACTCTACCTCGACGTTTGCCGAGATGCTCTCCAAGAACTTATCGCGGTCGTTGTTAAGCTCCTCGATACTCATTGTGGCAATAACCAGACGAAGCTGACCAAAGAGAATATCTCGTGCAAGTTCCTGAATCTGTGAGGGAGTAAGACCCAAAAGACGCTCGGCGGCTGCGTGCATCGACTCGGGGTCGGTTGAGATACCTACTGTGAAACGGCTGGGAACGTCAACGCGGATGTTCTGTCTACTAAGTGCGTTTGTAAGGTTTGCATCGATAGAGATAGGGGTAAGGCTGAGGTATGCATAATCTTGCATAATGGGCCAAACGAATTTACCACCACCGTGTACACAGGTTGTAGATGACTTACCAGAACCGGTACCATAGACTACAAGGATTTTGTCCGAAGGACAACGTTTGTAACGGTTGATGAACGAAATGATAATAGCAAGTCCTACTACTATTCCACCAACGATTAGAACTGAAGGATCCATAATTTTATTGTTTTTAGTTAATAATATTAATAATATATTTTTGTGATTTCTTAAACGCGTTCTACAAGCAGTGTGCTTCCACCTGTAACTTCTATCACCTTAACCTGTGAGCCGGTGCTAATAATATCCTTGTCATCGGTAATGGCATCCCACTCTATGATGGTTCCATTTATGCTCATCTGCACCTTTCCTTTTCCGCTTCGTGCAGCGGGGATGCGCAGATAAACGTTGCACACCTTTCCAACGCAGTCGTTCATATCGATGTTTCCACTGCTCTCCAATTTAAGAAGCTGCTTGATGAGGTAGAAGAAAATAGCCACAAAGATAAGACCAATTACAGTAGCACCTAAATAAAGGAATAGCTTGTTATCGGTGTATTGTCCTATGCAGACACCTCCCCATCCGAATCCCATAAAGAAATTCACAATGTTTCGAACCGAGAATAGTGACATCATTCCTCCAAAGTCCATTGTATCGCCTTCGCTGCCGCTAAAGTCAAAGTCGGCATCGGTATCGCCAATTCCAATGAATGTCATAGCAAACTGTATGAGGAATATAAGTGTACTCACACCACCGCAAATCCAAAAGACTCTCATTGTATCGCTGAGACCATTGTACCAAACTGATAAATCTTCCATAATATTAGGTTTTAATATTTAATAAACAATTTTTTATTGTTACAAATATATATATGTTCTTTTACAAAAAGAATACATAATTATATTTTTTTTATTGAATGCTTTGTAAAAGGTTTTTCCCTATTGCTATGTAACAAAGATAGTGCGTAATATCTCTTTATGCAATTTTTTACATTGCAATACATTCTAAAATTTCGAGAATAATGTAATGAGGATGTAAAAGTGTGAAAGGAGGAACGATAATGCTTTGAGCCCGCATTTTTTCGGCAGGAAGTGACAATAAACAAAAAATCCAACCTTAAGGGTTGGATTTTTGTAGCGAGAGTGGGTCACGATCCCACGACCTCCGGATTATGAATCCGACGCTCTAACCAGCTGAGCTATCTCGCCATCGGTTTTTGCGGTGCAAAGATACGGCGCTATTTTTATAATTGCAAATATTTTGCCTCTTTTTTGTTATATTTTATTTATTTAATAGCGCGGTTGGGCTTTTTGGGTAATTTCCACCTGCATTTCCGGTGCTTCTGTTCGTTGTTTTAGCCAATGGGTAAGACGTCTTAGAGCATCTTTATCTATATTTTCATTTGTGGTTACTCGTGCAAAGGTGCCGAAGTTACTTTTACTGCTGTTTATGTTACTGCTCCATTGATATCCCAATGCAACACTCTGTATTTGAGGAAAAAGGGTATGCGCCTCTTCGAGGATGCGCCTGTCGAGGTCCTTGAATCGGTTTACAGCGTCGAGGCTGTCGCGATACTTTTTTATTTCCCAGGTAAGATATACTGTCGAGTCGTTGCGTTTGTAAATGTCACGTGCTATTTTGGCCTGTAGGCTGCTGAGCATAATGCTATCGCCATGTTCACCATCTTGAAGTATCTCGAGGCGGGTTCCTTCGAGATGGTATTGAGGCAATTGGTTGCGCACATTCTCTAAAACTGCTTGTGGTATGTGGTTGCCGATGTAAACAGCTTGTATGGTGCGGTGGGCATAATCGACCTGTTTCTCAATTATATGAGCTCCGCTAAAGTGCAGTTCCTGGGCAATGAAATTCTCGGCATTTTG
>JAEIGA010007235.1_pt1 | contig 16876 bp, 9 predicted proteins | sample 9270691 | NCBI WGS metagenome assembly JAEIGA01 (sample SAMN17057246, study PRJNA624740) | gut metagenome | biome: biome; isolation source: fecal sample | host: Bos grunniens | place: China: Xizang | collected 2019
AACTCCGCAAATTGCTCTATAGTGGGCCGTTTATTACCAAACTGGCTGACAGCGTCATCGTAGGAATATAGTCCTCTCTCGTTGGTAGATTTCCACAAGGTTCCACTAGGAAGCCCCAAATCTATGTATTGCGCAGCAGCTACGCAAGCAAACAAACACACATTGACTAACAAAAATATTTTTTTCATAATGCACTAGTATGAATTCTGCTGCAAAGATACTCAGAATATTTTAATTACGCAAGATTTTGATTTTTTTTCGGGGAAACTATATACGAGTTGGCACTAAAATTATCTCTTTGCCTAGTAAGCAATGAGATAATAGAGTTCGTCAATTCAAGGAATACGTTAGAAACAAAACATCGACCTATAACCCGTTATGGACTATAGGTTGATGTTGTTGCACCCCTGTGGGATTTACGCCTCAGACTCTTCGTCTATATAGACCTCCATCCCCAATTGCTGGTAGGTCTCGCGCATATGTTTTGGGGCGATCAATTGCGTATACTCGTCATCCTCTGGATCTTCTATAGGAACATACTGCTGGATATTAGGTCCTATAATCAGTTTCTCCAAACCATCGCAGTCCTCAAAGATGTTCATATCTAGTGTTGTCAATTCGTCTGGCAGTCGCACCTCCTCAAGGCTGCTGCATCGGCGGAAGGCACTATCCTCAATCCGATGCAAACTAGCAGGCAGGTAGATGGCTCGAAGGCTGGCACATTCCTCAAAAGCAGACTGACCAATCCAGAGCGTGTTGTTGGATAATATCACCGTGAGCAGCTGGTCGCAACCGGCAAACATATCATCTGGTACATCAAACATACTCTCGCTCATCTTGGCAAAGCGCAGTTTGTCGCATGAGAAACACCCTCCCTTGCCAACCGTTCTCACCGAACTAGGCAATACGATTTCGCGTAAGTCATCGCACCAACCAAAGGCATATTGCCCAATCGTATGTATGCCTTCGGGCAAATCGATCTCCTCTATATGGGAGGCAAAAAAGGCATAGTTGGCGATCTTCTCCACCGCATATTGTTGCCCCTCATACTCCACCTGCTGCGGTATGCGCACATGCCCATGATAGTGGGGTAGTGTTGTGTAGTATGGTGTAGTATGGTGTAGTGTGGTGTAGGATGGTGTAGTGTGGTGGAGAGGGGATATCACTGTGGCACAATGCGACAATGTGTCGATGCTGTAGGATATGCCATCTATGGTGCATACATGGTCGGTGATATGTTCGCGATAGTGCCATGCAAGCTCCTCGGCGTAGGCTGGTTTGAGATCCGTAGGAACGAGAATGAATTGCAAGTTATCGCACTTGTCCATGATTCGTCGCCCGATATCCTCGACCCTGCCGAGTAGTGCCACTCCTCGAAGATCGAAGCACGAGAGAAAAGCTTCGTCCTCAATACATCTGACCGAAGCGGGAAGCTCGATATAGTAGGGCGTCTCTAGTTCGAACGAATCGGGGAAAGACGCAGCATATAAGCCATCCGACTCGCCTACCTCGTACATATACTGCCCGTCAAAGGCGAAGGCGCGATAGCCGATGCAGGTCACCGTGTAGCTCTCGCCTTCGTAGGTGACACGCTCGGGGATGACAATCCTGCCTCGGTACAATCTGCGCTCATAGGGACGCACCACCATAGCGGTCTTGCTATGCGAGTACAGCACATAGAACAAGTCGCCTATCCACGCACTTCTAACCGAAGTGTCCGCGTATGGATAATCATCTCCTACCCCCTCTGGACGCACGATAATGGCATCGTGTTCAAAGTTAACCAAATCCCCCGGAGTATAGGATTTCAGCGACTTAGGCAGAAAGATGCGCATAGGGTTGGCAAGGTTGCAGAAGGCGTATGGGCTGATCGCTTCGATACCCTCAGGGATGATACAGTCGGGTTCGAAGTTGGCAGTGTTGAACGACCTGTATTGATACAGCACTTTGCCCATCATGACCATGCCTTTGGGTTGATTCTTTAGCCATGGAGTGTGATGAAAAGCATCCTCGCCCACATAGGCTAGATCCTTCGGAAAGACAATCTCGCGTAGGTTCTCGCAGCCGTTGAAGGCATTCCACTCGATTCGCTTCACGCTCTCGGGTAAGGTGAGACGCTCCAAGGTGGCGATGGCTGCAAAAGCGACCTCGCCGATCACTTCGACGGTGTCCGGAATAAACGAAGTCTTGCACGCTGATATCAGACGATTGCTAGCCGTCTCGATGATGGCATGGCAGTTGTCACGAGAGTCGAAGTATGGGTTGTCGGGCGATACGATGATCTCCTCCAGCATGTCGCAGCAGGAGAAGGGATTGGCTTCGATGCGTCGAACCGTGCTAGGGATATAGATGCGCTTAAGGCTTTTGCAGTCAGCAAATGCACCTCCGTCGATAAACTCTAATCCCTCGTTGAGCACCACCTCCTCGAGGTTCGCACTGTTGCAAAAAGCATTGCGACCAATCTGCCGGAGCGAGGGCGGACAGACGACGCGACGCAGCGTGTTGTCGTAGTCGCTGACTGCCGTATCGCACACCACGCGGGTGTCGTCGGAGATAGTCAAGACACCATCTGGCGTGTCCACACGCCCCACGCCTACCAGGAGATCGTGTGCGTAGTGTATGCCATGGCGCTTGTAGGGAGTAAGATCAAATGCACCTTGCTCCACCATCTGAACGGATGCGGGGATATCCACATGCTCCAGACTCTGGCATAGCCCAAAGCAGTTTACAGGTACATACTTCAGCCCTTTGGGCAGGGCGATGCGCTGGAGACTGAGACACGAATAGAAGGCCTCCTCGCCAATCTCTTGGACGGAGGCTGGGATATGGATGTCCTCTAGGCTCTCACACAAAATAAACGCACGAGATTCTATTTTCTCAAGCCCCTCAGGAAGGACGATAGTTCTCAGATTTTTGCATGCTGCAAAACACCCATCTCCGATGGTTTTTACGCCTTGAGGGATGATGATTTTCTCCAATGCACCGCAGGATTCAAATAGATCCGCTGGCAGATGTGTTAGTTGCGATGGTAGGGTTACTTGCTGGAGGTTTTCGCAGTCGCTGAATGCGTTCTCGCCAATATAGGTTACGGACTCAGGGATGACGATCTCCCTCAGTTCGCTCATGCTCTCGAAGGCACTATGGTGGATCCTTCGGAGTCCTTGGGGCAGTGTGATGCTCTTGACATCATCACAGCCATAAAATGCATCTTCTTCGATGCCAATCACGGGGATGGATTGTCCATCCACCAGAATGTGGGCGGGTATGCGTACCTCGCCTGAATAATGGTTTTCTACTACGTATGCACCATTCTCTTCGGTGCGTAATTCATACTTGATCTTGTCGATGATTATTTCCATAGATTATTTTGATTTTTTTAGGTATTTTTCTTTACTAAACAATAGGCGCTCTGCGCCATCCACAAAACACAAAAACACTATAGCCCCGTCAGGCTGTCCTAATGCCGCTATGCGGCGTTCAATAAATCAAAGACCACTGTCTCAAAGAGAGTATATAGATATATCTTTATCTGCGCTTTTGGGGCGCCTTCTGATCAAAACGGGCACTCAAATTGCTCCTCCTCTTGCAGACGGCGCTCCATAATATAGGCATATCGCTGCTCTTCCCAAAGCTTCATGCGGATACGATTCTCCTCATTAGGCACATAATAGACATTATCATCGCGGTGGTAGATAATGAGGTGCACGCGATCGCGTCCGTCTCTACACTCGGCAATCATCCATTGATACTTATCCTGCACACTTGGCATATGACTATTGGGCTTGACATAGGCATAGTGACGGTAATGGTTTTTATAAAAATATGCATAGGGATATGGCAAGCGTTCGGTGCCATGTTCCTTGGCTTGTGCAAAGCAGCAAGTGACGCGGTTGTAGTACTCAAAATCCAAGAGACGATGCGTAGCCATGACAAAGAGTCCTTCGATATAGGCGGCATTCGTCTGTTTGCGGGCCACGAGCTTCTTGTAGCGTTTGAAGAGGGTACGGACAGTCGTATTGTCCTTACCGCGGATCATACGCAGATAATTGAGTTTACCATAGATGACCTTACACATTGTCACGGGGTGGGAGTGAGCCGGACCATGCTTGCGATAATGCTCGAGCCACTTGTGAAAAGCCAAGGTATAGCCGTATCGCTCCCATATATATAGCAGATTGCGTAGGTCAGCTATGTATTGATGAGTGACATTTGCTCGCTGGTTGACTACTAGTCCGGTGACTTCCTGCCGACTACCTCGCTTCTGCAGGCGGGTTTTCTGGTCGTTGATAGTGAAGCCCTGTCGCTGGATGATACGATGGAGTTCGTGGATGAACTCTCCCCCGGCATGATAGACATGGTGCATCGAGCTGAAAGTGATGTCATCGGCATATCGGGTGAAGGTAAGTCCGAATCGTCGTGCTAGCCCGGCTAACTGATGATCAAGCGAATCACAGATAGCATTGGTGAGCAGTGGCGACACGGGAGAGCCCTGTGGCAGGACATAGGAGACATGTGTCTCGGTAAGCGAAGCCTGCTCCATACGCATACTGACCAGCCCAGCAATAGTAGCCGCCAATTCGCGATTGAGCGAGAAGGGTGGGCATTGCAGGCGGGCACACACGCGTGCTTGGCGAATAGAAGGAAAAAAGTCTTTAAGATCAAGATTGAAGACATAGTTCTTCCCCTCATGCGCCTGCGCATTGAGCTTCACCGAACGATTCTTAACAAAGCCCATGGCATGATCCGACGGCGTATATGCCCGCTCCAGCATCTCAGCTAATGCACGCAAGATCCATTGATAGGCAGGATCATGCGGCGCTGTGATGATACGGACTCCTCCCGACTTTTTCGGTATATCGAATGTGCGAAAACGCCCTTTGATATTGTTTGGGTTGCTAAAATAGCGTAACTGCTCGAGAGTAATCGCGGGAGTAGTGTCCTCTACGGGAGATAAACGCTGGTGAAGCGACATGATCTCGTTGATGCGTTGCAGCAGGTCGTGCGTGGTACGCAAGTCGGAGAGCAGGTGCGACTGGTAGTAGGAGGCGATGGATGAGTAGTGCATAGTTGAAGGTTTATAGTTTATAGTTGATAGGCGAGGATATTTGACTGTGGATAACAAAACATTTTCTCATATTAACACGAAGTGCCTTCTGCAACTAGGACAAGGACGCAGTCATTGTCCCTCAATTTGGAAATGAGCAGTTGCTTGCAACTGCGAAATTTGCAAATTGATTGCTCAATTTCAGACCGTTGGGGTATTCCAACAAGTTGGGTGTCAAGCGAATACGCGTGACTATTCAAAAGTAGGTTGTTTGTTATCCACAGTCAAAGATCACTTGCTCGTTAGAGCTGGCTGCAAAAGTACAGCTTTTTTCTTAAACTACAAAATATTTGTGCGTTTTTTGTTAAAATTGTAGGTATGGCCAGTTATCCTCTTTCCATAGATTCTTGTCTAACTGGTAGGCTTCTTTGCCTCCCAGTTCAATCAGTTTGTGATAGAATTCTGCCCTGTGACCGCCTATGAAATTGTGTGTAAGTTCGTGTATACATAGCGCCTCAAGACTCTCTTTAGGCAATTGCAGACAAGTGGTGCTGAGCGCGATTCTTTTGCCTTGATCGTAATTCCACGCAGCATACGAGTGGAGTGTTCTGACCACTTCGCATTCCTCATAAGGAACCTTTATACGCTCAGACACGCGTCGCAAGACTCCTGGTAAAACCTGCTTAGCGCGTTTGAAAAGCAAGTCTTTCACCTTTCGGTGGATGAATTTTTGCACATAGAAGTAGTCTAGGCAAGCGTTCTTGGGGAAAAATAGTTGGCATAGTTCGCCATCAATATGGCTGACATAACTATCGGTGGTACCGCGCTGTACCTGCAAACGAAAATGGTCGGTCTGGAGGGTATAGCCATCGTAGTAGCGGTTCTGACCGTCACATGTCCATTCGCTGTTGCTCCGCGGTACATAGTACAGCGCATAGGAAATGCCTAGCAGGAACGGTTGACTGTCTTCTACTGTGACGAGGATCTCGTCTTGATTGCAACGCATGCGAGGTTCTATGATATTTCGGCTTTTTACGACACGTACATTGCCTATGCCGTCAATATAGCGTGTGATGGATTGGTAATCAGGTATGTGCTGCAGTGCATCCATCTGCTTGCGAAGCCCTTGGAAATAGGAATTTCTCCTCTGGATACAAGTGCTACTGTTATAGCAACTGGTGTATAAATCCTTTGCCATCGAAAGGTCCTGCTCTACACCATAGCCATGTTTGTAGCAGTGGGCTAACCAATCGACACATCCCCAATCGAAAAGCAGACCTTTAGTGAAGCAACTGACTGCTTGCTGGTACTCGCCTTCCTGATAATGCTGGTAGCCCAATTTACTGCTGTAAATAGACATAACCTTATGACTCCTTGGTAATCTTAAATCCTAATCGGCTGATGAGTTTTAGGGTGCCGATGGCGGTGTCGCGGTCATATGCCTTCTCCACCTCGGGTAGCTCCTCGTAAGGTATCAAGCAAGGGTGGTGCTTGAGTTGGTCATTACGCTCTGGACCATAGGTCCATCCTTGTTCGATGCGCGACTGTGCCCACACTTCGTGGACGTTTTTTGCCATAGCTTCTACTAGGCCGTTTAATTCCTCGGACAATTGGATATTGTCCAAATTCTCAGGTTTAGGGGTGTAAGTTGGTTTCATTTTCATTTATGTGTTAGTTAAGTGATTAAGACACTTATTAATGTTCAAATTGTGTGCCACAGTCACAAGACTGACAAAATGGCAGAGATTAGTTGGCAGAATACTTATCTAATAGTGATTTGAATAAGTTTCTCTTGAGGCAGATCCATGATTGGAAGGCGTTCATGTATTCTGGTACAGGTACTTCGTTCATGCCCATGGCTATCAGAATCTCCTGCTTGAGTGCAATACCTTCTGCGACTAATTCTAGGTCATATCGCTCATGTGCCTTCTCTATGTATATGTTAATCTCGTTGAGAGCTTCTGTCAAAAGCTGTTGGTTGTGCGCACTGCCCCCCTTGACATATGCATACAATGCAGAATGATAGAATAGTCTTCCCCCTTTGACATGGAGGCTATATGGTGAGAGCTCTTTTTGGAAATAGAGGAATTGTTCTTCGTCTTGGGTTTGTATTGCATACAAGGCTGACATATACAAATATCTGGACCAATATCTATCGCGATCTTGAGGCTTTTGGTAGAGCAACTTCATTTGTTGCAATAATTCTGCAATATGTTCAATTCTACCAAGATTCAGATATTGCTCGATTAAGATTAGCGTGGATCCAGTACGAATATGTTGAATCTTGTGTAAATCATATTCGTAGGATAGGTTGGCGATGAGTGATTCGCCTTCTGCAATAGCTTGGTTGAGTCGCGTAATGGCACTATCATATTTTTGCTCATGCATCTCAATACGTGCATATACACTATTTAGCACGAGTAAATAATCCTGCCGCATTAGTAATTCGCTACTTTTCAATGCTATTTGGATATATCGTTTGGCGTTGTCAAACTCACCAATGATTCTATAGGCAGAAGCTTTAAGCTCATAGATTAGTCGATAGCTATCCAATTGCTCTTGTGATGCATGACTTAGTTCGTCGTCGGATGGCAAACCTAGAGGGACATTGGCAGTTGCTTTGATATCATAAATGATATAGTAATATGCGATAAGAATGCACCTAATGTTGAAAGAACATGATGCGATGTCTAGCTTGTGGATGTAATGATCAAATCCCCATTGGCGCAGGAGTCTATAATAGTCGTGATCAAAGAAATAGATGTGATCCTGTATGATAATAGATTGGAAATTATGGTTGGAGAACACCTTGTCCATATCTCCACTATTATGATAGTAATATCCGAGATCGTCTAATAGCGTCTTGAAGAATACTGCTTTCCCCATAGATGATTTACGAAGATCGATGTATTCTTGGTTTGATAAAAATTCAATAAACATGCTCTGACGCGTATATGCCATGTGTTTTAAGAGGTGTGACAGAGCATAGTAGGAAGTAGTGTCATGTTGGAGATGGTAGTCGATAATGATATCATTACCTGCCTCTTTGTCAATCCAATATGACCCCGCTTTGTCCATATCGGTAAGCCAATCAATTAGTGATAAGTGGAATGGCTGTAGGGTAGCATCTGGTTTTTGGATGAAGAATGCTCCCATTCTGCGGGTAAAGGTAATAACCTGATAGTTGTTCCAATGTAAATACCGCTTTAGTGCATCCGTAGTGATAGGTTCTTGTCGAGCCACAATGAGTTCTAGTGCAGGTCGAAGCAATGTGTCGTAATCTGAGATTTGCTCGAATTGTGTATGGAAGTATTGATAGTATATGCCTCCCAATCCTTTGGGAAATGTTTCGGGATTGGTAATACTGAGGTGCCCGTTGATGATCTCGTCGCATACATGTTTAGCATATAAAAATACTCCTTCAGAATTCTTTTTAATCGTATCGCATGAGGATAGATAGTAAGGACTATGCTTGTGTAGGGATAACCTCTCCTTGATATAATTATCTATATCGTGTTGATTAGATACATTGTCGGGATCTAGATACCATGGAGAGAAACTTTGTAGCGGAGTCCTAACTATAGGATCATTACGGCTAGTAATCACAAAACGCACCCACGAAGGAAGTCGGTCGAATTCGGAGGCAATGAAATTAGCCAAACTGTTTTCAGACCCATCGGTGGCTTCGTCTAGTCCGTCAATAAGGATAATGATATATTTCTGTTGGAGGCTCGTAGGCGAAAGCATGTTCAATGGTTGAGTGATTAGCGTATCAAATAGTGCGCTATCGCCATAGGTCTGTAATATATTCTGGATGTCGAATCGCTCGATGATGGCTTTGTATTCGGGTAATTGGTTGGAGAGTTGATAAGCGATGGTACATATAGCCCTTCTAGGGGAGGATTTTTCGCTATGTCCACGCCTGCAAATATGGTATGCAGCAATTTCTGGATAGCGTTGTAATAATTTTACAGCCACTGCAGTCTTACCAATACCTGGAACTCCTGTAATCCAGAATAGTCGGCTAGCATTCTCGTCTTGTAACCAATTGTTGATCTCATTGAATACCCATTCTCGTCCAACAAACCATGTCTGATTGAGAACTAGATCGCTCTCAAAGCTAAGAGGGTTAAGCGTGTTGAATAGGCTGATATATTGTGTATTGATCTCTTGTTCTGGCGAAGTGAGTGCTTCTACGATTCTGCTATAATCCGCCTTGAAACTTTGGGTGAGCTCTATCTTGTTGACGGAGCTAGTTAAGTCAAGGTATTGAATACGGTATATCGAAAGCGGGGGAGTTGTCCATACCAGCATTACGGGTAGGATTTTCAAACGGCTATCCAATGCTTTCGCTATTTCGTTTAAGCAATATCCGTCAGGTCTCCGTACTGAATGAGGGGTCATTATGAGTAGTATTCGTCCTATAGTAGGGTCTTGACTAACCCAGTCTAACCCCTCTTCAATGTATTGTTCCCAATCTCCACCAGGCTTGATACGTTGTGCATCAAACCATACTTCATGCCCATCGGCTTCTAATTGCTGAGCTATTGATTGAGCGAAAGTGGTGTAGTTATCGTGACCGTAACTGACAAATACTCTCAATTTCATATCACTTGAATCTCTTTATACTAATGTATCTCTTAAGTATATTTCCTCTTATTTCTTATAGTGATACCCATCTACCAACTTGAGAATTAATGGTATGCCTTCATTTAGCTTTTGATCATATAGCTTTGCACCTGGATCTACAGCATCCAAATGGTCAAAATCGCAGATACAGTAGTGAATCTTGTTGATTGGGGACTTGAGTGCTTTCTTGTATTGTGTCAAAGGCTTATTAATCGCGTTGATTTTTTCCTCACACTCTTTCATTGCCTGAAGTTGTGCACTCATCTCTGCAATGATGACAATCTGATTCTCTTCCTTCTTAATCTTTTTGTTTTTCTCAGCTATAAATGCTAATAGTTCAGTGAAATTTAAATCGTCCACATTTTCCGTCAAATCGTTCGCTGGGAATTTATTTTTAATATCCTCCAATAATCTCTTCAAATAATTTGTATTATCCTTGATGAATTTTTCTTTCTTCTTGCTGAGTGGAGAAAGTTGCTTAGCTGTCTTCTTCTGTTCTGTACATATATATTGATATGTTGTTTTGTCGGCAGGAGTGAAGCCTAATAACAATTGTTGCACATCCCAACGGTTGTGCTCGCACTCAGCCAATCCTTTAGCCTCTTTCAAGGCAGGCTTTACATCTTCGGACCACCCTTCGGTGAAAAATGCCGGATTATTGTATCCTCCTATGGCAGCATCTTCTTTTAGTGGGGTAGGCATAGCACTTCTGATCTTTTGGTATATAGTATCTGCAAAATACTTATTTGACCACTTCAATGCTACGGATAAACTGTTCCAACGTTTGCGTAGGGCTTTGTATGTCGTTTTGTCGTCCATGTCAAGTGGGTCTAAAACACTTTTCTTATCCAGATCATATATACCATTGACCAGCAACGCCTTGAGGTAGTAGGTGCGGCTATCGATGTATTCGCCGTAGAGCATACCAAATGGTTTGAGCTTTTTGTAATGTTCATTCAACTCTTTGTTGTCGTTCTCAGGATTGAGATTGCGAATGATATCAGCTGCTTCACGTTGATATACCCATATCTCTTTCACCTTAGGATATACCTCTGCTGGCATGTACAATGCTGCAGCTACGGCTTGGTGCGTCTCTGGCAAACAGATGGCAATAGTGACTTTGGATCTTTCATCCGCAGTCACTTGGCGTAGGTATTCGCGTACTCCATCTGACTCCAATTCGCCTTTTACAAACTCAATCTCCACATCAAGGAAGTTCTTACCTTGATCGCTAAGATGCTTCCATTTATAGTCTTTCTGTCGCGCAGGATCTACCCAAGCATAGCGACTATTGAGTTGGTTTTCTTTACATGTGTTGGCATCTATATAGCGATGGCGCGCTAGTTCGAATAGAGAGGCGTAGCGTCCTTTAAAGAACTGCATCTCCTGCTCCGCATTGGCATCAATAAAGGTGATACGGCTTCTGAGCGAACTGTTCTTAACATAATTAGGATAATGCGCTTGGAACAATGCTTGTACACCCATTGCCACACCCATCTTAGACATGCCTATCACGATAAAGTGTACGCGTTGCTCATCATCGAATCGAATGCCTTCATAACCATCAAGTGGCCTATAAGTTACTTTATTTTCGTGTTCTTTAGCGTGTTCACATTGTTTGTCATTCTCGTCGATAAGCGCCAACGCATGATTATCCACAATCACACGGCGAGCCCATGACTCGTAGCGGTTGAATGGAATGAAGTGCATGGCTTCTTTCACCTCTGTTGCTACATCCGAGAACTGGAAGATAGAGTAGGTGGTTTGATACTCGAAGAGTACTTTGCAGACCCTCTTTTGATGGTCTATCTTGTTATTAATGCGTGATAATCTATTTTCTAGTCTTGTAATTCTATTCTCGATCCTCTGCTTTTTCTTCTTTTTTGGGGATGATTCAGTGTTGATGGCTTGGATCTTTTTATTCAATTTGCCGATTTTGCCATCTAATCTGCTGAGTCGCTTTAAGAGTCTTTTATGTGGCTTTTCATTTCCTAGCACCTTGGCAATCATATTCACGCAGCGCATATTCATGGTGTCGTGATAAGTCTCACCTCCATTTAGGGTGGTATTTTCGCCTAATACATAGATTTCAGATGCATGCTGTAGGTGCAAGGTATCTAGTCCCTCGTAGGAATTGCGCAGATCACTATAAATAATCACTCGATTATACTCGTCTTCTGTCAAATATGCTTGCAACATTTGGCGCACTTTTGCCACTTTGCTACTAGTCTGTAGAATGACATATTTGTTTTCTCTCTCATGAGCGTAGTTGAGCGAATTCTTTTTCTTGTCCTCGTGCATCAATAGGTTTTTGATCACAGATGGCGCAACCTCGTTGGCTCCGATAACGACAGCAAAATTATTTCGTCTGAAGATCCCTTTGAATACGCCTACGCAGTGGTATCTCACTTCACCATTTTGGTATCGTTTTGCGCGGCGTCCAGTCCATCCCACAATGGTAGCAAGTACAAGACCTTCAAACACCACAACTTGGAAGAGCATGACTAGGATGAAAGAGAATATATTCAGGTCGCCATCTTTGGCTTCTTTCATCTTGAGGCTAAACTGTATCGCCCGCAAAAAGTCATTCTTGGCATTGATACTATCCATCCAATGCATCGACAGCGCCCATGCTATCAGCGCAGTACATGCTGCCATGATTAGCGCCACCAAGAGAAAGTACTTCCAATTGAATGTCACGAGCAACTGATCTCTAGATATTGGCTTAGCACAAAACCAGATAATTGCGCTAAGTAAAAAGACAAATCCTAAAATGCCTGCAATATTTATCCAAATTTCCATGATGGTGTGTTAATTGTGTGTTATGTGTGTGTTATTAGATGCCAGATTACGCAATTTATTTTTACTTCCCTTCGCTCTCCCTACTTTAACTTATACTTAGCACCGCAATCGAGGATGAGGTCCAAGAGGTCAGCAAAAAGCCCCTCAGCATCTTCGCCCTCATTATACTTGATGGAGTGGTAGTAATTCTCGTGTAGGTATTCGGTAAGGTCGGATAATTGCACGTGCAAGTGATTGGATATGATGGCGGTGTTCTCACTATCCACAATGGCTTGCTGCTTGTAGTCATGGGCATGGTTCTCAAAGTTCTGGTACTCCAATTCGACAATCATTTCCTGTTTCTCCGTGACTTCCACCGAAACCCAATACGAATACGGAGCGTCATTGTCAACCTCGATTAATTCTACTATGTCTCTCATGATTCTTATATCTGTTTTTTTGCGTCTTAATTGAAAAAGATGTACAATCGCTTGCAAAGTTACAATTTTTTTTTGAACTATGCAAATAATATGGAAATTGAACTGTATTTTGTGAAAAATAACATTAAAAGAAACTTTTAATGCGTAATACTTGCGTGTTCCAAATATTTTTGCTACCTTTGCGCGCTAAATAATTTGTAAAGTGGAATATTTCGGTTTAATATCGGCTAAAGTGGGAGTGGCTGCCAAGCAGGTGGCTGCTACGGTGGCGCTTCTGGGCGAGAATGCGACTATACCTTTTATTGCGCGCTATCGCAAGGAGAAGACGGGTAGTTTGGATGAAGTGCAGATAGCTGCCATCGCCGACGAGTACCATCGTTATCTAGAGATAGAGGATCGTAAGGCGACGATATTGAAAACCATCGATGAGCAAGGCAAATTGACCGAGGAACTTAAAGCCCGCATTGAGAAGTCATGGGACTTGACTGAACTCGAGGATATTTACCTGCCATACAAACCGCATCGCAAGACCCGAGCAGATGTGGCGCGTGAGCAAGGATATGAACCACTCGCAAAAGCTATTTTTGAACAAAAACGTGAAGGTGATGAGGCGCTGAGGCGATTAGGTGAGAGGCGAGAAGAAGCTCTGCAGGGAGCACGCGATATCATTGCCGAATGGATAAGCCAAGACGAGCAAGCGAGAAATGGTATTCGTCGCGAGTTTACCTATTCTGCAATATTGACCACCAAAGTTGTTAAAGGCAAAGAATCGGATGAAGACGCTCAGAAATATCGCGATTATTTTGCGGTGAAAGAGCCACTTAAGCGTATCACTTCGCACCGCCTATTGGCTATCCGTCGTGCGGAAGCGGAAGGTTTCATCCGCGTGGACATTTCACCCGATAGCGAGAAGGCATTGGATAAGTTGGCTAGACTATTCCTCAAGACCAATAGCGACACCACCTATCAAGTAGAACTCGCCATGGAGGATAGCTATAAGCGACTACTCAAGCCGTCCATTGAGACTGAGTTTGCGACTAGTAGCAAAGAGAAAGCCGATGAAGAAGCAATACGCGTATTTGCGCAGAATCTCCGTCAATTGCTCTTGGAGTCGCCGTTAGGTCAGAAGCGCGTATTGGCGCTTGACCCAGGATTCCGTACAGGCTGCAAGACGGTCGTACTATCCGCACAAGGTGATCTGCTGCACCATACCGTGGTATTTGTCAATAACGTGGCATCTACCAAGACGCTGCAACAGCTCATCGCTCAATACCAAATAGAAGCCATTGCCATTGGTAACGGCACCGCATCGCGCGAATGCGAGCAGATGGTGCGTGTAGCGCTAGAGGCTAGAGGCGATGAGGCGAAAGGCGAGAGGCGAGAGGTGCAAGTGTTTGTGGTCAGCGAGAGCGGCGCATCGGTGTATTCGGCTAGTAAGATAGCGCGTGAGGAGTTTCCTGATGAGGATGTCACGGTGCGTGGAGCGGTATCGATTGGCCGACGACTGATGGACCCACTGGCAGAACTAGTGAAAATCGACCCCAAGTCCATCGGTGTAGGGCAATATCAGCACGATGTTAACCAAACACGATTAGGAGAAAGTCTACAACAAACAGTAGAGAGTGTGGTGAACCATGTGGGCGTGGATGTGAATACGGCTAGCAAACATATATTGACTTATGTGTCGGGGCTTGGTCCTGCGTTGGCGCAAAATATCGTCAATTACCGTAGCGAGAATGGTGCTTTCGCTAATCGCAAAGCGCTGCTCAAAGTGCCTAAAATGGGCGCCAAAACCTTTGAGCAAGCAGCAGGTTTCTTGCGCGTAACCAATTCGGATAATCCGTTGGATAACTCAGCGGTTCACCCAGAGAGCTACAGCATCGTAGAGCAAATGGCAAAAGATTTGCGCTGCAAAGTGGCAGATTTGATGAGCGATGCCGAACTACGCGCTAAGATCAACTTGCAACATTATGTGACCGACAAAGTGGGCTTACCCACACTCCAAGATATTCTTCGCGAATTAGAAAAACCAAGTCGTGATCCCCGCGAGCAACTAGAAGAATGGCACTTCGACGAGAGCGTACACTCAATAGATGATCTGCAAATTGGTATGCAGCTCCCCGGCATTGTTACCAATATCGCCAACTTCGGCGCATTTGTGGATATAGGCGTGCACAAGGACGGACTAGTGCACATCTCCGAGATGAGCAACCGCCGTATCAATAACCCAAGTGAGGTGGTATCGCTGCACCAACATGTAATGGTGAAAGTGATTGACATCGACAAACAACGCGGAAGGATTCAACTGTCGCTGAAGGTGTGAGGTTTAAAATTTAGAGTTTAAGGTTTAATGTATAAATGCAAAAAAGATATGACAAAGATTTTTACTATTTTGCTACTATCCGTAGCTATGATGACAATGGCGCAAGAGGTACCAGCGTCTTTTCCACGTAAATTCCTTATTGAACATTTTACAGGCACATGGTGCGCATACTGCCCATACGGCATGATGGCGATAGACTATGCGGTACAGACGTCAGAAACCCCATATATTTGGGTTAGCCACCACATGGATGACAAATATTCCATCAATGAGGGATATGAAATATATGGTATCTATGCTGCCGCTGTTCCTGAAACAGAGCAAGGAGTACCTTCTATGATGCTCAACCGTTCGCAGCAATCACAGGGAATGGGATTTCACCCTGGTTATTTGCCAGATATGACCATCACAGACGCCACTACTGCCGAAGCTTCGGTAGTGATTGATCGTACTTATAACCCAGAAACGCGTCAACTGGATATCACCGTCAGCGGACAAGTGGCCAACACTACTACCACCGCCTATCTGCTCACCGTACTCATCAAGGAAAATGGTATCATTAGCACTCAAAATGATGCATATTTTGCATGGGGTAGCTCGTGGAAAGAATTCATCCATCCTCGTCTCTCACGCGCCTTCCTCAGCGCAGCTACGGGTGATCGTGTTAATGTGGAGAACCAAGCATATAGCAAGATCTACACCTATACCTTGAACGAGAAATGGGTTCCAGAGAACTGCTGTGTAGTGGCATACATCACGCCTCTTACCAAAAAACCTATCATCAATGCTGAACAGGCCGAGATTGTGGAAGGCACTACAGGTGGTGAGCACTTCTATCCGTTGGGAATCACTTCTAGTGTTGCACCAAGCAATTCTGACAAAATCACATTCGATTCTATCGTCGTAAATAAAAAAGAAGCAGACAAACTTGAAGTGTACCTATTTTCTGAGACATTGGTTAGTCATGCACAATATGGCTACTTGACACCTATGTTGGCATTAGAGATCAACACCACATCAGATACATTGCCAGTGGATACTTTGGATATCGTGGCAGGTAATGCAGAGAATACCATCACTGCGGGATCTTTTGACATCAACTCCTTTACATACGGCGGTTCATGTTACTACTATGTAGATCCTGTGGCGTTGAAAACTGGCGTGGTAGATCCATACTTTGCATGGCGACTCAACAAAGGTAAATTGGCAATAGATGCCCAAGGCAACATCTTAACAGCCGGCAACTTCTACAACGGCAAGCACTTCACCATGCGCTATACAGCTCCTGTTAATACGGCATTAGAAGATATCGTGCTTCCTAAGCAACAATCCGTTAAATACATCCAAAATGGTAAACTCATCATCCGTAACAATGGAGCGGAATACGATGTGGTAGGTAAAAAGTTGTAATCGAAATTTTATAAGCAAGAACATATGAAAAAGATTTTATTACTCACAGTCATGGTTATTTGCGCAGTGGCAATGAGCGCACAACTGCCAAATGTGAAATTGCAAGACATCAATGGTAACACTGTACAAACAGGTTCTATTAGCAATGATGGAAAGCCAATCATCATTTCATTCTGGGCAACATGGTGCAAACCATGCTTGCGTGAGCTCAAAGCTATTCACGAAGTTTATCCTGATTGGCAAGACGAG
>JAEIGA010007236.1_pt1 | contig 16875 bp, 14 predicted proteins | sample 9270691 | NCBI WGS metagenome assembly JAEIGA01 (sample SAMN17057246, study PRJNA624740) | gut metagenome | biome: biome; isolation source: fecal sample | host: Bos grunniens | place: China: Xizang | collected 2019
GAGTTTTTGGCTAGCCATCTAACAAGAACTTATACAAAAGGAGGAATTGAATCTTACTTTAAGTGAACAAAAATCTCTATTTGGAGTTGTTGTTGTACTAGACCAACCTTTTGCATATTTACTATCCCACATACAATATCCATCATGGTGTTTTGAGGTAAAGAGTATATATTTTGCACCTGCTTTTTTAAACAATTCTGCCCATTCACTTGCATCAAATAATTCTGCTTTGAACAAATCCTTATAATCTCTATATTCAAAATACTTTCCAAAAACTTCTTTTTGAAAATTGATTCTTAAACTATCTTGAGAAATCAATCCCTTATAAAACCATTCTGCATATTGTTCTTTATCACTATAAGATGGTATACTATAAAGTCCATAGTGAATAAAGATTCCCAATTTTGCATCTTTAAACCATTGTGGATATTCTCTATCTTTAAACAATTCGTTTTCTTGTGCTTGTAAATTCAAACAACATACTGCTAACATCAGTATTAATACAATTTTTTTCATGTTTTTTATTTATTCTATTACTATTTCAAATACTTTTCCTTCAAAGGCTTTTTCATTAAACGGAATTAATCCTTGTTCAAATATTTCTGGCAACCACCAATCTGAATAATGAAATTCTTGTGTGACAATTGCCGTCATTTGATTATTAGGTATTAAAGTCACAGACTCATTCATATATCCTACGACTTGCATATTGTTTTCATCACGCCCTACTCTCCAAATAATTTCTGTTGGTTTCCATTCTATTTCAAAATAATAAAAATCCTCGTCAAAAATATTCTTATTTAATTCTATTCTCGAAGTTAATGCTCTATAATTTTCTGTCCATCTATGCAGATGAAAAGTGTTTCCTTTATAGTCTATCTTTTGTATGCCTCCTGTATGAAAATGTAACGGTTGAGGGCATGCCATATCCCAATTTGTACACGCCAAAACGAACTTACCATTCCCTATTGGACTATCCTTTTTAATTTCTTCTTCTACCCAATACTTAGAGGTTTTAATCATTTCTATATCTATTTCAGAATAATGTGTAGTTTGCTCTCTTTCAGATTCGTTATCATTTTTACTATGTTTCACATAACCCTTTCCCTCGCAAGTTCTCCTTTTATTCCAATCTGCCTCACTTTGATACGCCAACCAAAAGGCATTAGTCAATCCCGTCCAAACCTCATCAGAGGTGACAAGTGTAGGAAACTTTATTTTCCCTCTGTATTTACCATATGAAAATCCTATTCGAGATTTTATTCCCACATTTTCTTTCTTCGCATTTACTATATCCGTATTTGCAGGATTTGATATTCCTATATAACTCCTATCTTGTGGAATATATATATTCTTTCCTGGTTTTGTTGTATTAGATGGATATGTCTTTAATCTGTTTTTATACTTCTCTTTTGCTTGATTATAGTCTGTCAATGTGTATTCCCCTTTTGAAAGTATGTCTGCAATAAGTGGGATTTGTGATATAGTTTTATTTTTATTAATATCATGAAAATATTGTTCGAAAAGAGCTGAATAATACAAAGAATCAGTGTTCCCAATCAAAGAATTATCATGAGAATATACCTTAAAATCACTTGAAGGACACGCATAAGGATTTACATATACGCCTTTCTCTGCATTTAAAACGGCTCTTGTTTTTAATACTTTTTGACTTCTTAAAACATACACGCCTTCTATATCATTGTTTTTAAAGAATGAAAAAGGATTTTCAAACTCATTTGTTTCAGGATTTTGTTTTGAAATATTCTTTATTTGTTCTGGAATTTGTTTTAACCCATTTTCATCTGCAACAACTAAAAGAAATTCATAAATTCCTGTTCTTGGATTTCTCCTTTCACGTCTATTTATTTCTCCTTGTTTGCTATTTTCGTGATTTATCACCCAAATAATGTCTAAAATCATTTGTTCTTTTAACGAAACTTTGTTTTCTTTCGCTTTTTGCTTTATAGATCCATACCATTCTGGATTTGTTTCCACTAATTTTATTCCTTCTTCGATGTCTTCTTTGGTTAATTGTCGTGGAATCTTCTTTCCGAAATATTTTACTTCGTTTCGTGGATTTCCTACTATTTGAAAACTATCTATTATTTGTTCTCCACTAAATGGTTTAAAGCCTATTTGTGTTTCTTGCCAAGAACCATAAAAATTTTCACTTGCCTCTATTCTGTCTTCGTGGAATTTGTAAGATTCGTTTTGGTAATAAATTTTGTAAAATAATTGTTTGTTTGACGGATTTTCTATTTTTGCGTTAATAATAAAGTATTCTGCTGATGTAGGTAAAATAATCCCCTCAAAAACTGCATTATTAAGTGACATATCTACTCTTACCGTATCTTTCTGCGAGTAATTGCTCAAGGCATCAAAAGAAACTATTATATTATTCTCCTTTTTGCATGAGGAAAACAACAAAACAAAACTTAATAGTGTCAGTACTAATCGCATTTAGACTTTAAATCTTTGTAATTTAAAGGCAAATGTATAAATTTTTTTTGAAATTTTGGAGAATTCACACAACATAAAGAGAAATAATTTGTTTTTAATATATACCAATACATAGAAACATGAAATTATATAATAAAATTTTGATTGTAACAGACTTTAATGAAGAAGCTCTTAATAAATGTTTAAGTTGTTACAACTCGCTTTTCGCTGACAATTCAGAGGTTCATCTATTAAACGTTATAGAAGACACAGGCTTTATTACACGCCTATTTGCCTCTTACGCCAACTCTTTTGAGGAATGCGTAAAATCAAGATTCCCTATAATCAAAGATACAATAAAAGAAAGATGGAATATTAATGTAAAACTTCATGTAAGAAAAGGCAGTATATCGAAAGAAATAGTGGAACTTTGTAATGAAGAAGAAATCAACCTCATCATTATGCTTGTATCAAACGATAACTCCCTTGATGTGATAGGCGCTAACACTCACAAACTTCTAAGATTAACCAATGTGCCAATTCTTACAATGAGACGCAATCACGAGATAAAACAAATCAAAAACATTCTCATCCCATTGGAGTTATATCTAAGTTCACGTCAAAAAGTTGCCGATGCAGTTATGTGGGCAAAATACTACAATGCAAAAATAACTATTTGCCTTGGACTTTGGGATAAAGACAAAGAAACTGCTTTCAAAGTCAAACGCATTGGACAAACTACCATGGACTTCATTGAATCAAAAGGTATAGAGTGCGAGTGCGTTACTTTCGATAATTTAGACTCTAGTAAAGATTACACTCTTAAAATCGTAGATTACGCAAATGAACCAGCAAATAATGTTGATATTGCAATGGTAATGAATAAAGACGAGAGTATAGATTTCCGAATTGATGATAGAGGTAGAGAAATCATTCGTCTCTCTCAACGTCCTATACTTTGCGTACCATTGAAAAAGACAGGAATGTCTGCAGGTTTTCTATAAACCTATAGAAATCAGCATATAAATAAAGAGAGAAACCAGTTCCAGTTTTTCTAGATTTCACTAGTATACTGGCACTGGTTTATTTTTTAACTAATAACTAGATTAGTTAGATTTAATTTTTAAATTTTATTATAGTTATTATTGCTATTATAGTACACCTTTTTTGCGTATAAAAATACCAAAATTGCACATGAAAACACTATAATTGTACATCAAAATCAAAGTTTAAAAGTTAAAAACAGCGTTTTACTCTCCTTCTTTTATTAATTTCAACAACATAAGTAAAGCTTGATTGCTAGTTCGTTCTATGAAATTATCACGTGTTGTTGGGAAATAATATTTTTCTGATATTGTTTTTTTATCTGAACTTACACTTATCCAAACTATTCCAACAGGTTTTTCTTCACTTCCTCCCTCTGGGCCTGCGATTCCTGTTGTTGCAACTGCATAGGTCGTTTGCAAACGTTTTAAAGCTCCTTTTGACATTTCTTCTGCAACTTGTTTACTGACTGCACCATAGGTTTGTAAGTTTTCAAAAGATACATCTAAAAGTGATTGTTTTATTTCATTTGAATAGGCAATAACACTTCCTTTATAGTATTGCGAAGCTCCTGGGTTTGAAGTTATAAGATGGGATATAAATCCTCCTGTACAACTTTCTGCACTGCATATTGTTTTTCCTGTATTTTTTAGTTCTTCGCCTATAATACTAGCAATATTGTCTATTTCAAATCCCATGAAATAATCTTTTGTCAGTTTTATTAATTGGTTTACTTTTTCATCTAGTTCATTTTCTATTGCAGGATTATCGTCTGTTTTTGCTGTAAGTCTTAATCGGATTGTATTACTTTTTGGTAGGTATGCAAGGCTTATGTATTCAGGCAGATTGTTTTCAAATTCAGAAATCATATCTGAAAGAAAGCTTTCTCCAATGTTTGCATATAAGAGTGTTCTATGAATGATTTTTGTTTTTTGATTGAAGTGTTGTTGCATTATTTCAATAACACTATTCATCATTTTCCTCATTTCAAAGGGTACTCCTGGCATTGAGAAGATTAGTTTTCCTTGTTTTTCAAAGCACATTCCGGGTGCTGTGCCAACGGGATTAAATACCACTCTGCAGTTTTCAGGCACTAGGGCTTGAGCTTGGTTTGTTGGTGTAAAAGGCAGGTTTTTTCTTATGAAGTATGATTTTACGTGTTCTTCTACTTCTTTGTTTAGGATTAATTTTGAGGCGAAAAAGTCAGCTAAAGTTTTTTTTGTTATATCGTCTTTCGTTGGACCTAGTCCTCCTGTTATTAAGATGCAATCTGCTCTTTGTAATGCGATTTTTAAACTCTCTTCTATTTGAGTTTTATTGTCTCCTATTACACTTGTTGCCAACACATTAAATCCGTATGTATTTAATGTTTGTGCCATTTGACTTGCATTTGTATTTACAACTTGCCCTATCAATAGTTCATCACCAATATTTATTATCTCGACTTGTACCATAGGTTTCTAGCCTCTTTGTTTTACTTTATAGTCTTTTTGTGTTAGATAGTCCATAACTTTTTGTCGGAAATCTCCTTGAATTAGTATTTCTCCGTTTTTTACACTTCCTCCTACTCCACATTTGTTTTTCAATTCTTTTCCTAGGGTTTCCAAATCTTCTGTAGTTCCAACAAAACCTGTAATAAGGGTTACTTGTTTTCCCGCTCTTTGTTTTTTATCTAATTGCACATAAAGTTTTTGTTGGTTGTTTGGTAGGGTTTCTTCTTCAAACTCTTCGTATTCCTCGTATTCAAAGTCTGGATTAGTGGAATAGACTACTCCTATTCTTTCTCTATTTTTCTTACTCATATTATTTTACTATTACTTTTAATGATGAAGGAATAACTTCAAACTCTAAATCTTCATTAAATTCCATGTATTCTCCATCTATATTTACTCCTATTGATTCTTCATTAAAAACTTTTACTTTCTTTGCTTTATATGTATCTACGTATATAGACATATCAAAATTTTTGAAAAATAAAAGTTGCGCAGTCCATGGCAAAAGTGGTAGTGGTGGTTTCTTTACTACAACAACATCTAACAAACCATCATTTAATTCTGCATGTGGTGCTACTTCGGTATCAAATCCAAATTGTGTTGAATTTGCGAAACTTATAAATAATGCTTGTGTTTCTATTATTTTATCGTCTATTTCTAATTTATAGTATTTTTGGGTATATGTAGGATAATATTGTAGTACTAGTTTTAAATATGGTTGAAATCCTCTTGTGTGAACTTTTGAAAACTCTTTTGCAATCAAGGCATCAAAACCTATTCCTGCAATAGAGGCATAAATGGTGTTATTTAAATTAATAGTATCTATTTCTATGATTTTTCTGTTATTGATAATCTCTATTGCATCTTTTATAGATAAAGGTATGTTTAGACATCTTGCCAATCCATTGCCACTACCAGTTGGAATAATAGCCATAGTTGCATCTGTAGAAAACAACCCTTTTACGCAATCATTTATCGAACCATCTCCTCCAACTGCAACAATTATATCATAATCTCTTATAACCGAAGCTATGGCAATAGCAGTTGCGTGATGAGGATATGCAGTATATGAAATATTGTAATCAAATTTGTTTTTATCAAGATATTTCTCAACTGCCTTCTCTATCTTTTTTTGTTTGCCTACTCCTGATATCGGATTTACTATAAATAGTATTTTATCCTTCATTTTTTTGAAGTTGTTGTATTATCTATGATATTATTGTTGTATTGTTGAATATACGCCTTAGTAAAGTTTATATGTTTTTTAGTTATTTCTGTATATTTGTCTGATATGTTATTTTTCAATCCCTTATCTTCTAATATATCATAAAGCTCTATTGTTCCGTCTTGTTTGTATTTACTTAGATATTTATCCATCATTAAAAGGTATTCTCCGTTTGTGTAATAGATATAGTAGTGTGGTTCTTTTGAGAATGGACTTGTTCCAAATGTGAATATTGAAGCATCGTTTGGATTTAATAAATCAACAATAGTAGGATATACGTCTATTTGTTGCATATATTGAGTACTTATAATTTGTCCTTTCATATCTGGGTGATAAATAATCATCGGTATTCTAAATAGTCCTAATTGTGTTTTAAAGTCCTTACTTTCTGTTAAACCGCTATGGTCAGCAGTTATTACAAAAAGGGTGTTTTTATACCATTCACATTTTGATGCTTCTTCAAAAAATCTCTTTAAAGCATAGTCTGTGTATGCAACAGTTTCGTGAACAATCAGACTGCCTTTTGGAAATTTGCCTATGTGTTGTTGAGGGACTGTGTAAGGGTGATGAGAAGATAGTGTATAAATTGTACTTGCAAAAGGTTTCGTTAAAGTATCTATTTGTTTAACAGTGTATTGCAAGAATGGTTCATCAAATATTCCCCAATTTCCATCGTAATCCTCTTTGTTATTATATTCATTCATTCCATAATAGTGTTCATAACCTACTTTCTTTGTAAAGTTATCAAATCCCATTGTTCCATTGTATCCTCCATGGAAAAAGGCTGTTGTGTAATTATAGTCTTTGAATGTTGAGGCTATTGAACCTAATTTATTATTTCCATAAACACTTGTAAGATAGCTTTCTTCCATCATAATAGGCAATGAAGATATAACTGCAGGTATTCCATCTATTGATTTTTTTCCATTAGATAAACCTTGGAATACAAGAGATTGTTTTGCCAATGAATCTAAAAATGGTGCATAACTTACTCCTGAAGGGTTGTATGTATTTAGGTATTCAGCAGAAAAGCTTTCTAATATAATTACACACACATTGGTTTTGCCTGTTTCAAGGGGCTGAGTAAAGATTGTATCTACCCAATTTTCAGAGGTAAACGTTGTTTGAGGTTTGTATATTTTTACTAATTCCTCTTGAGAGAAAAACTCTTTCTTTTCTAAACTTGGTTTTCCAAATGTTCTATAAAGAGTAAATGGTGTGTTTAAAACCAAGGCTGTATTTTGAGTAGAAGTGTATTGACTTGCGTGCATTAGTCCTAGCGGACGTGTTTGAAATCCTCCTCTTTGAAAGAAGAATAAAATGAAAAGGGAAAAGAAAAAAATGATTCCTTGTTTCAGTAAATTAATTCTTGATTTCGTTTTTTTCTTTCTTGATTTAATTTTTTTGTTAATTAGTGCATTGATAATCAACATAAAGATTAGCACACACACAAAGGCAGTCGCAATATGCCAATAGTCTCTTAAGAATTGTGGGATAAGCTCATTGAAATCTCCTCCTACTCCTAAATATCGTGTGATATCTGCAGTAAGTCTTTTGAAAGAAAATCTGTAATATCCTGCATCAATCAAATTGACTGCAATCATAAAGATATTGGCAGTAATATAAAAGAATTCTGATAGATATTTAAACCATTTCTTTCCCCATTGATTAGCAAGTGGTAAAAGGTTTAAGACAAGATATGGTAACAGAAAGATACTTATAGAGGATAAAGCGTAACGAGTGCAACCAAAAAAGATATTAAATCCTTCTTTGAAAGATTCTATTTCAAAAAAACTACTGTTAAAAAGATAGAAAAGTATTTGAGTTATATAAATACAAAATAAAGAGAGTATGTATTTATAAACAACTTGTTTATAATGTCCTACTTGCATATTTTTGAATTACGATTTTTTAGGTTTGTATTTTGATTGTTGCAAAATCAATTTTGAATCTAAATTATGAAATAAGCTATCCAAACTTATAGGATTTTCTTTCATATAAGCTTGTACTATTTTGTATCCTATGTAATTTCCTATTCGCGAAGGGGAATTAGCAATATTTTTAGTTGATGGACCCGGAGATATTAGATGAAAGAATTTTGTTCTGTCCTTATTATAGAGTAATTGATTTTCTATTATGTATGACCAGATGTTATTTTCGTTTTGTTCTACCCAATTAAGTTGTTCTTCTGTATAATCTAATATGTAATTAAACTGTTTTTCAGGCAAAACAGCTTGTGTTGCATATAGGTATTTTCCTTCTTCCACTATACAATCTAAAAGTGTTGCCTCTGGATTTGTACTTTGAAGAGGTGTGTCTCTAAATGTTATTTCTTTTAAGTATGTATTCACATAATGAGGTGCGATATTCTCTTTTCCTAATGAGGCATAAAGATATTGAGGAAGTGTTTTGTAATAAGGATGTTGTGATAGTTCGTTTATAGAATATATATCTATACTTATTGTACTAAATTCAGGATAAATTAATATTCTATTTTGAAAAGCTTGTGAATATTCTACTGGTCCAACTATTAAAGTGTAGATTTTAGGATTTATGGTGTCCTTTTTAATTTGTTTTATCTTAGCAACAGCAATAGATAATTCTTCTTCTAAAGATTCAAGATTTGGATATTTGGCTGCAATAATTTGATATGCCTTTCTCATTTGCTCGTCTGAGATAAACTCATTAACAATGTTTAAATACATTGTGTCTTTTAAAGTTGTAGCAAACATAGGTGCATATTCTTTTTCTATGCTTAAAAGATATTGTTTTGCATCTTTACTTTCGTTTGCTGCAAATAAGGCTTTGTCAAATCTATGAATTTGGATTTCTTGTTTTTCAATTTTATTGTCCGTAAACAAAACTTTATCATCTTGAACTTTCTTATCTTTAGAACAAGATGATAAAATTAAAAGTGTAACAATAGATAAAACTTTAAATATTTTATTCATTATAAAATTTACTTGTTGTTAGTTGTGTATGATTCCCATTTTTCAATTACCGATAACATATCTTGAGGTAATTGGCTAGTGAAATTCATTCTCGTAAGTTTTGTTGGGTGTAAAAAACCTACTGTAGTTGCGTGAAGGGCTTGACGATTAATTATTTGAAAACAGTTATTTATAAATTGTTTATATTTACTAAAAGTAGTTCCTTTCAGTATCTGGTCGCCACCATAAGTAGCATCGGCAAACAATGGGTGCCCAATATACCTCATATGAGCACGAATTTGGTGAGTTCTTCCTGTTTCTAATTGGCATTCTACTAATGTTACATATCCAAATTTCTTTAAGACTCTCCAATGTGTTATAGCCATTTTACCATAATCTCCTTCAGGGAATACAGCCATTACTTTTCTGTCTTTAAGACTTCTTCCTATATGTCCTTCTATAGTTCCTTCGTCTTCTTTTAAATCTCCCCAAACAAGTGCTGTATATTTACGCTCTGTTGTATGTTCAAAGAATTGTTTTGCTAGAAAGGTTTGCGCATATTCGTTTTTCGCGACTAAAAGCAATCCTGTTGTGTCTTTGTCTATTCTGTGAACAAGTAATGGTTTAACCTCTGGAGTACTACTATTTTGGAAATGATAAGTTAGTGCGTTAAGAAGTGTTGATGTGTAATTTCCATAACCAGGGTGAACAACCATTGAAGCTGGTTTATTAACTACTATTACATCTTCATCTTCATAAACAATATCTATTGGAATATTTTGAGGAATAATTTCTATTTCTCTTGGTTCTGTTGTAAGGAAAACTTGAATTAAATCACCAGGTTTTACTCTATAATTTACCTTTACAGTTTTGTCATTAACTTTTACACAATCTGCTTTTATAGCTAATTGTATTTTGTTTCGTGATGCTCCTTCTATTCTATCTACAAGGTATTTGTCTATTCTTAAAAGGCTTTGTCCTTTATCTACTACAACTCTATAATTCTCGTATAACTCTTGTTCTTCTTGTAAAACTTGTTCTTCTTGCATTATTTTACTTTTACTATTTTTCGTGTTTCTATATTGCCTTTTTTGTTTTCTATTTGCAGAATGTATATTCCTTGATTTAGATGTGTAATATCTATTTCGTTTTCTGTGGTAGTAAGTAATATTCGTCCATTTACATCTAGTATTTGTTTTTTTGCGTTTAATCTTCCTTGTATGTATAGTTTAGATGATGTAGGATTAGGATAAATATTAATGTTTTCTTCTTTTTCAACATCTTGTAAACCAACTAATGCTTTGTATCCAAAATATGGACGTAGCATAACTGAGCCTTTAAGGAAAGATTGCTCCCAATTACCACCTGTTTTTGAGAATGTATAATCAGATGAATTGGTATTTCTGTCAAATCCTATGTTTAAATAATCATTACCTTTTGTTTGCAAACTCACACAGAAATTTCCTGGTTCTAATATTACAGCTTCCTCTAATTCAAATCTTACAAATTTATTTAAGCTATCGCTAATCGGTGTTAGTTTTTCTGTTTTGTATAACATTTCTAATGGTTGATTACCTAAAGCATTCCATATACAAATGTAGAAAGGTTTAAGATTAGCATCATTTAATGAAGAGTTGAAATATATATCTATTGCTGTAAGTGTATCAGGATTGTTTAAACGATAAGCAACCGCTAAATGTGAACCCGCGATTGGTTCTACTCCTATTCCATTTTCAGCACTACCATCATCGTATGCAAAATAGTTTTCAAATTTTTGCACAAATTTTATTGTGTCATTTGCAGCAAGCATATCTTGTCCTACACCTTCTTTTATCGTATGAATAATAGTAAATTCTTGCCAAGCATCTGGTGAGATATTAAAATTGTAGTTTACAACAGGACGTGAGTGCGAGATTGCATCTTGATATGATGATGTAAGAATATATGGTGCAATGTTTTCAAATCCTCCATCGTATGTGTGTAAATTATTACCTAAATCATCTTTTATGTAATATTTATAGGTTGAACTTAGTGGTTCTGAATAAAGATTTACTATTTTTATCTGCAAACTATCAAGTATTTCTGTTTGAATATACTGATTAGCTGGCATAGATTGATAACGTTTTAACATTGAAGGCGCAGAATCTACAAAAGACAACTCTTTTAGGGTAGTGTCGTTAATACTTCTGTTTTTGTTTATATATACATAATCGATGTTCCACTGATCACAATTTCCTACATAGGCAAGTTGAGGGTTATTATTCAATGAAGCTATATTGCGAAATCTAAAACGAAATTCCTTTGTGAAGTATTTGTCTTCAGTAATTGGGATTAAAACATATTTATAATAAGCGCCTTCTTTTTCAAACAATGAATCCAAAGGCTCTCCTCCCATTGCCCAAACTTTTTGCCAACCATCAGTTTCGCTATAAAAATCTAAAATAATAGAATCCGAAGAAGATGGAGTAGTACCTATTGTTTCCCATGGTTGTCCACTACCTCCCCCTGGTTGCAAATAAAAACTAAAATATATAGAATCTGATTTACTTAATTTTTGTTTTGTAGGCGAAATAATAGAATCTAATCTCACTGAATTGGATTCAAGAGTATCAGCAGCAAAACTTGAAGTAGTTGCTGCTGGATACAAATTCCCATAAATATCTATTGCATCTAAAGTAACTACTCCTATGGTTGGTGGATTATATTGATAGTTACTATTGACTATTGCATTACCAAATTGCCATTTATCAGGATTTGGCACACCTTCATAATTAGAGAAATCATCTACAAAAGGTATTTGATTGTAAATTACAGATTTAGTATTAGGATATTCTATTTTAGTTACATGCGAAGATGGAACTAAAATAAGCTGAGCTTGCAAGTAAGAAACTGTTTGTAAGAGAAAAAATAATATTAATAAGGTTCGTTTCATCAGTATAAAATTAACTATTCTAAAATTTCTTCCCAACCTTCTTCGGTAGTTTGTTCTAATATTAATTGTTCTTCAAAGTCTCTCTTCAACTTCCTATAATTATTTTTTGTATCGTTTACAAAATATAATGATACAGTCGTTCCTAAAGTTAAACCTTGAAATGTAGGCTGATAACTCACCACTCGAGAATGATTTTTGTCCTTTTGTCCTTCAAAATCTTTCTTTCCAACATTCAAACCTGCGGACCAGAGCAATTTTTCTGCTTCATCCTCTGTCTTTCCTAAAATATCAGGCATATTGGTTGTAGTTTGTGATTCTGTCATTTCTACAATCAAGTCTATAACATCTCCTCTTTTTACTTTAGTAGATTTTCTTATTGTTTTACCACCTTTTTGCTGTGCTACAACAATATTAGGTATATTTCCTTGTACAAAATTTATATTACCAATTCTAAGTCCTATATCCGTAATTGTTTGAACAGCCAATTTCAAACTCATATCCACACATGAAGGCATTTCTACCTCATCTCCAGAAAACGAAGCTATAGTAAGATATATCTTTCTTCCTTTTTTAGCTTTTGAATCTGCTGCTGGTTCTTGACTTAATATTGTTCCTGATGGAGTATCTTCTTGGTAAATAGAATCAATAATTACTATGTCAAATGGAGACATTTCTTTCATTTGTTCTGCCTCTTGAATTAATCTGCCACTAATATCTGGCACAGTATATTCTTTACCATGTCTTGTGTATCCTTTTAACAAGAAAAACACTAATAATAGTAATACAAAGAAACTTCCTATTATCAATCCTAAGTTTATGAAAAAACTTTTACTTTTAAAAAAATCTTTCAACGACATAACTTATTTTTTAATCATCATTGTTAGCTCCTAAAAATATCATTACATAATGTAACAAAGTTGCCAAAGAAGATAAGGCTGCGATTACGTATGTATATGCAGCTAACTTTAAAGCATGTTTTGCTTTTGGTAATTGCTCGTATAAAGCAACGTTTTCCAACCAAGCCATAGCTCTATTTGAAGCATTTATCTCTACAGGTAATGTTACAAAACTAAATAAAGTTGTCATTCCAAAAAGAATGATTCCAATAAGTAATAATTGTGGAAAAGTATTAACTAAAAATACTCCTGCAAGAATTATCCACATTACCCATCTTGATGAAAAATTAACAGCAGGAACTAGGCTAGTACGAAGTTGTAACCAAGAATATGACTCTGCGTGTTGAATTGCGTGCCCTGTTTCATGAGCAGCAACTGCTGCTGCTGAAATATGATCTCCGTAATACACGTCTCGAGACAAGTTTATTACTTTTGAAGAAGGATTATAATGGTCTGTAAGCATTCCTTCTACGCATTGAACTTTAACATCTCTAACATCAAAGTCCTTTAACATTTTTTCTGCAATATCTTTTCCTGTCAAACCTCCGTCAAGTCTGATTTTAGAATACTGTTTAAACTTAGCAGTTAATCTATTTGACACAATCACGCTCAAAAGTGTCAATCCTATAATTACTATCCAATACATATTTTTATGTTTTAAAAGGCAAAAATAATAAATTTTGTTTGATTTATTATTTTATTAAACGAATAAAGAAAAGGTTTTTGTATTTTTGCGCTTATATTTTTAATTTAATTCAACTTTTACTATGATTAAATCAATGACTGGTTTTGGAAAAGCCACTGAAGAAATAGACAATCAAATTATAAAAACAGAAATAAAATCCCTAAATAGTAAACAATTTGACGTCTCTATAAAACTACCTTACAAGTGGAGAGAATTAGAATTGGATGTAAGAAATCTTTTAGTTGAAAACTTAATTAAAGGAAAAATAGACTGCTGTGTAACTATTGAAAGCAATAAAACACTTGCCATAAACAAAATAAACGAAGATTTAGTTAAACAAACATATAGCTATCTTAAGACTTTGGCAAACGAAGTTGATGCAAATACCGACAATTTATTTGAATATGTATTATCTTTACCTGAAATAAGAAATAGCGAAAGCGAGAACGAATTATCTGAATCAAAAAAAGAATTATTTCTATCAATGATTAAAAATGCTATTTCTTCATTTAACAATTACAGAAATACAGAAGGAGCAATTTTAGAGAAAGACTTTATTGAAAGAATTAATACCATAGAAAATCTTCTCAAAAAAGTACCTCAATATGAAGAAGAAAGATGCAAAAAAATTAAAATAAAACTAACATCTAAACTAAAAGAGCTTTCATTAGATGAAATAAACGAAAATAGATTAGAACAAGAGATGATATACTATCTTGAAAAACTTGACATAACAGAAGAAAAAGTTAGATTATCTCAACACTTGGAATACTTTAAAGAATGTATGGATAAAGAAATTAACCAAGGTAAAAAACTAGGATTCATAGCACAAGAAATAGGACGAGAAATTAATACACTTGGTTCAAAAGCTAACCACGCAGACATACAAACTATTGTTGTTAAAATGAAAGATGAATTAGAAAAAATAAAAGAGCAATTAGCTAATATATTATAATGAAAAGACTCCTCTTTATATTATTTTGCCTATTCTCATTTACTTCACTTTTTTCGCAATCTCTAACAGAATTAGAGCAAGCGAAACTTTTAAAAGAACAAGGTGAAATAAATGCAGCTATAGACATGTATAAAGAGTTCATTAAACAAAACGATAAAAACATTGAACTATATCTTTATATCAGCGATTGCTATTTTTTAATTGGCGATGACAAAGAAGCAGAAAAGTATTTAAAAAAGGCAGAAAAAGTATCGCCAAACGATTACAAAATAAAAGTAACACTTTATTTTCTTTACGAACAAACTAATCAAAGCAACAAAAAAGAAAAACTCTTGAAGAAATTACTATCTGAACTGAAAGCTAATAATTCAGATATTATTGCTTTAGGAAATGAGTTTATTGTAAGAAAGCATTGGGCAGAAGCAAAAATGGTTTTCTTGAAAGGACGAGAGTTAATTTATGATAACACTGCTTACACTTGGCAATTAAGCAATATCTTCATGCAAGAAGGAGATTATTCAAATATTGCAAAAGAGTATTTCACTCAATTAGAAAACAATCCTAAAACTCTAAAACAAATTCAAACTAATATTTCTGGACTATTCGCAAATAATCAAGACATAGCACCAGTTATAGAAAAGGAATGGACAGTTTATTGGAAAAAGAACAAAAACAATCCATACTTTGCTCAATTTGGAATATGGCTTTACAATCAAACAAAACAATATGAGAAATCATTTGAATTAGCAAAGCTAATAGATGAAAAATTTGAAAACAATGTTGGAACAACAATGTTAAGTTTTGGAGAAGATATGTTAAATTCCAACAACACAGACTATGCCTTAAAATCAGCAAACTATATGTTAAAAAAAGGAAAAGACTCTCCTTTTTATCAAAAGTCAAAAACACTTTCTTTAACTCTAACTTACAAACAGTTTTTATCCAAATTTGAAAAAACAGAAAAAGATTTCATTTCTTTGGAAACTGATTTTGATAACTTCTTCAATGAATTTTCTTGTTCAAAAGAAGCCTTTGAAGTAATGTTACAAAGAGCAGAATTTTTAGCTTTTTATAGAAACAAAGCACAAGATGCAGTTGATTTTTTAGAACAAAACATTAACAAAGGCTTTTCTACAAATCAAAGAGGAGAAATCAAACTTCTTCTCGCAAAGATATATAATCGTTATGGCGATATGTGGCAAGCAAGTCTTTATTGCTCACAAGTAGAGCAAGATTGCAAGAATAGTTATTTAGCAGATGAAGCAAAATTACTTAAAGCTCGCTTTTCTTACTACAACAACGAAATTGAATGGGCCTTATCTCAATTTAAGGCATTGCGTTCTTCAACAACAAAACTTATTGCAAACGATGCAATGAGCTATAGCATACTTATAGAAGAAAATATTGACCAAGATAGTTCTTATAATGGGGTAAAACTATATGCAAAAGCCGAAAGAGAAATAGAATACAACAACTTAAAACTTGCTGAAACATACTTAGACTCAATAAATTCGTCTTATCTTTATCACCCTCTTTTTGATGACGTTTTATTCCTAAGAGCTAAGATAAGTCTTTACAAGAATGATTTTATTAAAGCCAAAGATTATTTAAATGAAATCCTAAATAAATATCCCTATGAGTTAACTACAGATGATGCTTTATACATGTTGAGTGATATTTACATAAATCATTTAAATGAAAAAGCATTAGCAAAAGATATATTAGAAAAAATAATTCTTGATTACCCAAATAGTATTTACGTAATCGAGGCACGTAAACACCTTAAGAAGCTATGAGATTATTAATTCTTACACAATATTTTCCACCAGAAATAGGAGCACCGCAAAATCGTTTATTCGAACTTGCAGTACGTTTACAAAAAAAAGGAATTGATGTAAGCGTTTTAACAGCTATGCCAAATTATCCTCAAATGAAAATACATGATAATTACAAAGGCAAATGCTATTGTCATGAAAATCTAAATAATCTTGATGTCCATAGAGCATGGATTTATGTTTCACAATCCAAAGCTGTAATATCAAGATTACTCAATTACTTTTCATTTGTGATAAGTGCTTTCTTTGTGGGACTATTTAAAATTAAAAAACAAGATGTTTTAATGATTGAAAGTCCTCCTCTTTTTCTTGGGATAACAGCATATTTACTTTCAAGAATAAAAGGAGCTAAAATGATATTCAACGTTTCTGACCTTTGGCCAGAAAGTGCCGAGAAGTTAGAAATCATAAGTAATAAAACACTTCTATCAATGGCAA
>JAEIGA010007237.1_pt1 | contig 16874 bp, 17 predicted proteins | sample 9270691 | NCBI WGS metagenome assembly JAEIGA01 (sample SAMN17057246, study PRJNA624740) | gut metagenome | biome: biome; isolation source: fecal sample | host: Bos grunniens | place: China: Xizang | collected 2019
CTCAGCAACAGGTCTGGAAGTCAGTAAAAGAACACTCCCGGGGGCTGTCTACCCCCAGCCGTTAGGCTTCCCCCGAGTGTATTTCATAGTATGGAGCAAGTCAACTTTTTCAGTACGTAGTCAACCTACAAAGATGGAAAGTCAACTAAATCCGTACAAAGTCAACTTTCTCAGGAAAGGAGTCAACCATTTCAGGAAAACAAGTCAACTTATGCAGGAAGCAAAGTCAACGGATTCCGTACGGAAATGGAATTGTTAATTTTTAAAGTGAAAATAGAGTCAACCTTTTTTAGGAAAAGACAATTTTTAAATTTTCTCATTTTTCATGGGGGACATATATTAGGGGGGTAGGTTAAGTTTTATTTATATATATAATATATAATATATACGCGCGCCTCTGCGCACGAGAATTAAAAAATGAAAAAATGAAAAAATGATGATTTCAGCAAGTAGTCGGACCTTTCCGACAGAGTGTAAATGCTTGTTATCTATACACTTATCGTTTTATCTATTCCTGTGTTTGTATCAAGTAGCAACCCCCTATTAACATGGTTTAACATTTAAGAAGAGGGTAAATCGACATGTTTTATTAACTTTTTACCGAATTGTACGCTCCCTTTTTGGGGAATCATATATCTTGAAAAATGATTACGCTAAGATTAATTCCGCCGGCAGGTAATTTTTGTATTATCGCAAACACTGGTATACTTTCGAATGACACTATTTTGTAGTGTGAATTGCTTACAAATTAGTATCTTTGCACCAGGAACAAACTGAATCTCAGCTTCAGTTCAAAGTCACCTTGTATGATTTGGACGTTTGCCATTATCTATCTGGCTGTCTGTTCGATAAATTGGAATTTACTTCAATAAACCATATAAGAATATATCGTAAATAATGCCTCCTTTAATCACCGCTTTGCGCATGACTCCTTCTTGTATAAAACCATTCTTTAGTAAAATGTGCTGAGATGCGAAATTGGGATGAAAGACATTTGCTGTAATTCGATTGAGACCAAGTTCCTTTATTGCAATCTCACACACTTGTCCCACAGCCTGACTCATCAGGCCACGATTCCAATAGTCTTTCAATAACATGTAACCTAATTCGCCGTCAAGCCTGTATATATCTGCTTTTCGTTCAACGGAAACACTACCAACAATCTTCCCATCTACGACCATTGCGCGAAAAGTTCCGTCAAGACCTTCGCTTTTGGCAACCATATTCAGCCACCAATTAGCATCATCTTCTGTATAAGGATTCGGCAATCTGTCTGACAAGTATGTTCTATCAACGGCATTGCATAATTCCTTCAGTTCTTTTTTGTCAGCCAAACACCATTTCCGCAATTCTACTTTCATACCACTAAATTCCGATTTATCGTTCTTTTGTTAATTTATAAACTACCAATGTGGGTAGAATGACCAATAGCAATAAGCTTATCTCCACCAATGCATATGAGCCAAAATAGTTAACCAACGTCTGGAATTTCAAAACTCCATCCACAAGAAATACCAGGAAGGCAAACCAGCAGATAAAGAAGATGGTTGCGTACTTGATTTTACGTTTCTTTAGTTTCATTTTGCAGGATTATAGCTCAAATGGGGATTCACGCCCAATCGAAGTTAGTATTATCGGCACCAATCTCAAAGTGGTATTTGGCAATGCCTAAATCCATCTTTGTATAGCCAATCATGGAAAATCCCTTCTTGGCTCTTACTTGGTGTCGATTGTTTTTTACTCCAACGTGTTCAAACGAAAACTTCTGTTGGTTTACGGCTGTAGGAGCAAGCAAAGCTGCTTCTACACCTTTCTTGAACCATGACGGAGTGATGTCACTGGCATTGCTCACTTGCTCGACGGTCTTGATTTTGTGGCAGACACCTTGTGTCTCACCATAACCGATGGCAATGTAACAGGCAATCTTCTCGTCTTCGCCAAGTTCATACGTTCCTGGCACCTTCGAGTAGGAGAGACCTACCCAGCAGGTGTTCAATCCAAGTGTCTGAGCCAACAACACCAGATGCTCACCATAGTAGCCTATTCGCTCATCAAGATCTTCGGCTTTCTTTCCAGCCATGACAATATAGTTGTTGGCATTACGGAACTTTCCATATTTAGCCATAGTCCCTTGGAACGCCTTTGGTTCATTAAGGATTAGCTGCATATGCAAGTTGCCCTCACGATTCAGAGTTGCAATTTGTTCTTGCAAAACCTTGACAATATCCTCTGTCAAAGGTTCGTTTTTGTATGCCCTTACACTATGCCGTACTTCAATAGCTTCTTGTAGTGTCATTGTTCCTTCTTTTATTGATTGTCTTTTTCTTTGTCATTCAGGTCATTCTTCCTTTCGATTTTCTTTTTAATCGGAGAAGAATGTTTCCCACGGTTCAGTTTTACACCATATTTGTTCAGTATGCGGAACACTGAACTGTGACTATGGAAGCCACTGCCTTCCTAATGTCATCTATCGGATGACCGACTGCATAGAGATTGATAGTCGTCTTTCCCCTGTCCATACGTCTTACATTTGCAGTAGAGACAGGAAGCAACTGAACTATCATGCGCTCCTGAAGCCTGGAAACATGTTCGGATGCCTAGCGAAGTACAAGTGCTTCGTCGAACAAGGAACCAATCATCATCAGAACATCCGAAGGCTCTTCTCATCCGCATCGTTTTCTTCAACAATCCTCACGCAACCATACTCCTTCACCCATTGGCTGTCTTCTTCAATCTTTTCGTAGTGAGCGGCGGCCATGATATAACCTATTTTTTTATAATCAATATGTTATTGGTTCCTTAGAGTATTCTCAGATGACTATTTCTGTTCTTTGTCTACAAAGGTATGAAAAATAATTGGATTAGAAATCATACGATGCTCACTATTATACTTTTTTATAAAACGTGACTTTCCAAATTATTCTGTTGTGAAAACATTTAGGTTCAGCCCTCGTTCTTAACGGGGGCTTTTCATTTTTTTCTCTTTATCAAAAATTTCTCTTTGTGCTCTGCATTTCTTCGTCATTATAAACCAGAAAAAACTCCTTACGCGCTCACCGTGTGCATGATATCTTAATCAGCGTGTTTGAAATATTTCGTACATGGTGATTACAATTAAAATATTACTCACACTACGAAGACTAAAATGATGTTCTTTTCAGTACATGAGGCTCGTAAATTCAAAAAAGGCATTTGAAAATCTAAAGCATCCCTGAAAGAACAGAGATTTACATCACGACAATAAATACACGTTTCTTCCATGCTTATCTTTCGCATTCGTTTGTCTATTTCGTTATTTTTTCGTACTTTTGCACGTTTTATTACTGCTTTTGGTAGAAATTTAATCATCAACAAATAACATAAAGAAAAATGGAAAGAGACAATGTCATCTTCTCTTTGATTGAGAAAGAGCATCAGCGTCAGCTGAAAGGTATCGAACTGATTGCATCTGAGAACTTCGTGAGCGAACAGGTGATGGAGGCCATGGGCAGCTACTGCACCAACAAGTATGCTGAGGGCTATCCGGGTCACCGCTACTATGGCGGATGCCAGGTGGTGGACGAAATTGAGCAGCTGGCTATCGACCGCGCTTGCGAACTGTTCGGCGCTGAGTTTGCTAACGTGCAGCCTCACTCTGGCGCGCAGGCTAACGCTGCTGTGCTGCTGGCTGTGCTGAAGCCAGGAGATGTGTTCATGGGTCTGAACCTTGACCACGGAGGCCACCTCTCTCACGGTTCGCTGGTGAACACTTCGGGTATTCTCTACAAGCCTGTGGGCTATAACCTGAACAAGGAAACTGGACGCGTGGACTATGACGAGATGGAAGCGCTGGCGAAGGAGCACAAACCTAAGCTCATCATTGGCGGCGGTTCGGCTTACAGCCGCGAGTGGGATTACGCTCGTATGCGTCAGATTGCTGACGAGGTGGGCGCGCTCCTGATGATTGACATGGCTCACCCTGCAGGCCTCATCGCTGCGGGTATTCTGGACAATCCAGTGAAGTATGCGCACATCGTGACTACTACGACTCACAAGACATTGCGCGGTCCTCGCGGAGGTCTCATCCTGATGGGCAAGGACTTTGACAACCCATGGGGATACACTACTCCGAAAGGTGTGGTGAAGAAGATGTCGCAGCTCATCAACTCTGCCGTGTTCCCAGGACAGCAGGGCGGTCCGCTGGAGCACGTAATTGCTGCCAAGGCTGTGGCTTTCGGCGAGGCGCTAAAGCCAGAGTTCAAGGAGTATGCTGCACAGGTGAAGAAGAATGCCGCTGTGCTGGCTGACGAGCTGACAAAGCGCGGATTTGCTATCGTGAGCGGCGGAACTGACAATCACTCTATGCTGGTTGACCTCCGCACAAAGTATCCTGAACTGACTGGAAAGGTGGCTGAGAATGCGCTGGTGGCTGCTGACATTACTATCAACAAGAATATGGTACCTTTCGACACTCGCTCTGCGTTCCAGACTTCAGGATTCCGTCTGGGCACTCCTGCCATCACTACTCGTGGCGCGAAGGAAGATCTCATGGTGCAGGTGGCTGCATGGATTGAGGAGGTGCTGAACGACCCTGAGAACGAGGCTGTTATCGCGAAAGTGCGCGGCGAAGTGAACGAGACGATGAAGAACTACCCTCTCTTCGCCTGGTAATTAACAACAGACTACGGTTGACAGACAACAGACTACGGACTGTCCGTCGCCAATTATCAATTCGATACAACCGCAAATGACAAAGACCCCACTTATAGGCATGACATTGGAAGAGTTGCAGGACGTGTGCCTGCAACTCTCTATGCCTAAATTCACGGCTAAGCAGATGGCACAGTGGATTTATGGCAAGCATGTGCGTGACATCGGAGAGATGACAAACCTCTCGAAAGCGAACCGAGAGAAGATGGAGGAGCTGTTTTGCGTGGGATGGGCTGCACCAATCGAAACGAGCAGAAGCAAGGACGGTACGGTGAAGTATCTCTTCCCTACGGAGAACGGGAAGTTTGTGGAAACGGTGTATATCCCTGATGGCGACCGTGCCACGCTCTGCGTGAGCTGCCAGGTGGGATGCAAGATGAACTGCCTCTTCTGCCAGACGGGAAAGCAGGGATGGCAGGGCGACCTGACAACGAGGGATATCCTGAATCAAATCTATACAGTGGACCTGCTTGCTACACAGGAGGAAATGACGCCTCTGAGCAACATTGTCTATATGGGACAGGGAGAGCCGCTGGACAACTTTGACCAGGTGCTGAAATCGACTGAGATTCTGACTGCTGACTATGGATGGGGATGGAGCCCGCGACGCATCACGATTTCGACGGTGGGACTGAGGAAGAATATGCGCAGGCTGCTGGACGAGTGTGAATGCCACATTGCGGTGTCGCTGCACTCGCCTATTCATGAGCAGCGGCTGCAGCTGATGCCTGCTGAAAGGCAATTCCCGATTGACGAGATGATTGACTTGCTGAAGGAGTATGACTGGAGCCATCAGCGACGCATCACGTTTGAATACACAATGTTTGGAGGAACGAATGACTCGCCTCTGCATGCTAAGGAACTGACAAGGCTGCTGAGGGAACTTTTCTGCCGAGTGAACCTTATACGCTGGCACAAGGTGCCGGATGTGCCGCTGAAGGAGGTGGAAATGGAGGTGATGGAACACTTCAGAGACTACCTTAACAATCATGGCATCACAACAACAATCCGCGCTTCGAGAGGACAAGATATCTGGGCTGCGTGCGGATTGCTTTCAACCAAGAAACAAACTGAAAATCAATAGATATGAGACTTAAACTTATAGCTTTACTTTTAATTTCATCCTGTATCTTCACTGCTTGTGACGAGGCTGGGACGAAGGAGAAGAGGCACAGGAGGAAGGCGAGCCTGCTGACTCCGGCATCGTCGGGCAATCCATACGAGGTGATGGTTGTGGCCGACGACAGTGTATGGACTGGATATGCGGGAAGGGCTATCCAGACTATTCTAGACAAGCCGATGAGGGGATTGCCGCAGGATGAGCCGCAGTTTCACAAGAGTCATGTGGAGGTGGCGCATTATGACAGAATCACGAATCTTTTCCGCAACATCTTCCGCATCAACATTGGCAAGGAATTTACGGTGGCTAAGATGAAGGTGGAGAAGGATGTGCACTCCACTCCGCAGATGATTATCACCGTGAACGCGCCAAGCCAGTTTGACGCGTCTATCTACATCACGGAGCACACGAAAGAGATTGAGGGGCTCTTTACCAGCGAGGAAATCAACCGGACTGCCAACGACCTCTACTTTGAGCATAACATCAAGTTTGCAAAGGCTGTGAAGGAAATGTTTGACTGCGAGTTCTACATCCCTGCGGACATCAAGAAGATGAAGACAGGGGAGAATTTCATTTGGGCAAGCAATGACGGCATTTCATCCATTCAGAACATCTGCATCTATTCCCTCCCCTATGTGAGCGAGAAGATGCTGACTCAGAGGCCTTACATCGCGCTGCGCGACACAGTAATGAAGCATAACATTCCTGGAGAGAAGCCGGGCATGTGGATGCAGACGAATCCAGAATTTGTGTGGACAAAGAACATCACTGTGAACGGACAGTATGCTATGGAGGCGCGCGGCCTCTGGGAAATGCGCAATGACGCTATGGGAGGTCCATTCGTGAGCCATTCGAGAATAGATACTAAGAATAATAAAGTCATCGTTGTGGAAGGCTTCGTCTATGCACCTGAAAAGATGAAACGCTCCATGATCAGAAGGCTTGAAGCTGCACTATACACATTAGAAACTCCAAAAGAAGAAGAAAATGGACAGAATTAAAATAGGCATAACTCAAGGCGACATCAATGGCGTCGGCTATGAACTGATACTGAAAACATTCCAGATTGAGGAGATGGCATCACTCTGCACTCCTATCATCTACGGTTCTCCGAAAGTGGCAACCTACCATCGCAAAGCCATCAACAACCAGACTAGCTTTCAAGTGGTGGAGTCGGCCAACATGGCTAAAGACGGACGCCTGAACATGATTAACTGCTTTGAGGAAGAGGAACAGAAGATTGAGATTGGACAGGCTACTGAAGAGGCTGGTGCTGCAGCTCTTACAGCGCTGGACGCTGCGCTGAAGGACTTGAAGAGCGGAAATATCGATGCACTGGTAACGGCACCTTTGAACAGCGCTACCATCAAGATTGAGTATGCTGAAGCGTTCAGAAGCCAGACGGGATATATAGAAAAGCAGATTGGTGAAGGACGCAAGGCGCTCAAGATGCTTATCTGTAACAATCTGCGCATTGCGCTTGCTACAGACAAGATGCCTGTGGCTGAAATATCAAACAGCATCTCTCGTGACATGATTGCAGAGAAGCTTGTCATCGTGCATAACACGCTGAAACGTGACTTCTTCATCGACAACCCACGCATTGCAGTGCTGGCACTGAATCCTTGTGCCAACGGGGCTGAGGAAGAGGAGACAATTACTCCTGTCATTGAAGAACTCTTCAAGCGAGGGGTCAGATGCATGGGACCTTACAGCACAGAGGAATTCCTCGATTCGGGCAGCTACGTGCATTTTGACGCAATCCTGGCCATGTACTATGACCAGGGAATTTCTGTGTTCAAGACCATTGCGCAGCACGAGGGCATCATCTATACAGCAGGATTGCCTTTCATCCGAACTGCACCTGTGACTGGAGTTTGCTATGACGTTGCGGGAAAGAATGAAGCTGACGAATATGCATTCAGGCAGGCTATCTATACGGCTATTGACACGGCAAGGAATCGCGCACGCTTTGACCAGGAACGCAGCAACCCGCTGAAAAAGCAATATTTCGAAAAAAGAGATGACTCTGACAAACTGAAGCTTGACCAGGTGACAGAGGAGGACTAATATAAAGAGACCTTGAGCGTCACGGAACAAAATGGGGAATAAGATAAGGAATATCTTTTTTGTTTTCGGCATTATTGCCGTCATCGTCATGCTGTTCACATTCAAGGTATCGTTTGCCCAACTTTGGGCAGACATACTTCATGCAGGCTACTGGCTCTTTGCCATCCTGGGAATGTGGATGCTCCTCTATGTGATGAATGCCTATGCCTGGCGAATTATTATCCGGGGCTCAGGCGACTGCCCTATCCCATTCTGGAAAATCCTGAAGGTAACCATTACGGGCTTTGCGCTCAATTATGCCACACCGGCAGGGCTGATGGGAGGAGAACCCTATAAAATCATGGAGTTTCAGCCGTACATCGGCACGCAGAGAGCGACTTCAAGCGTCTTGCTGTTTGCCATGATGCACATCTTCTCTCATTTTTGGTTCTGGGCAAGCAGCATCGTTGTGTATGTACTGCTTGCTGCGATGGGAATTCTGCCACTTGGAACAGGCATGGGAATCACCCTGTTCCTGATGCTCTGCTTCTGTGGAGGAGGCATTTACCTTTTTAGCCGAGGATACAAGAATGGCATGGTGGTCAAAATCATTCATTTCTTCAGCCGCATTCCGGGCTTGAGGAAATGGACACAGAAAATTCTTGACAACCATAAGGAAGACTTGCAGAAGATTGATTCGCAGATATCTGAACTGCACTCGCAGAACAGGAAAAGTTTCTATGCCAGCTTCAGCCTCGAATATGCGGGACGAATCCTGCAGAGCTTTGAGATTTATTTCATGATCATTCTCTTTGATGCTGGCAATGGCGGAGGACTGACATTTATCTATTCAGTCTTGATTCTTTCGTTTACAAGTCTTTTTGCTAATCTACTGTTTTTCATGCCTTTGCAACTCGGAGGAAGAGAGGGAGGATTTGCCATGTCGGTGGCACAGATGGGAATGACAAGCGACATAGGCATGTTTGTCAGCATCATCTGCCGTGTCCGAGAGCTATTCTGGACATCTATAGGTCTTCTGCTCATGAAGGTGGGCAACAAAATCCCGACAACTAACATTGAAAACATTGACACCACTGAGGAATAATGAAAATTTTAGGCATAAGCAGAGGAACTAAGTATTCTCCGAATTTGGCTAATAGCGATGCAGCCATATTTTCGACCGTCGTCAAAGAACTGCAAGAAAGCGGGCATGAGGTGGAGACCATTCACGAAAATGAGATGCTGCAGCAAGACTATGCTGCATTTGACAAGGTCTTCACGATGGCAAGAGACGGGGAAACTCTCATTGCGCTGGAAAATAATGCCAGTGAGGAAACTCGTAAGAAGTTTGTAAACTCGATAAATGGCACTCTCACCTGCACAGACAAGTCGGTCATGGCATCGCTTATGCTTGAAGAAGGAATACCACAGCCAGACTTTTGCTACGGGAAGAAACGTAATTTGGTGAAAAGTTCTGTCGAAAATTACACAGACCTTACAACTCCATTGTGGCTCAAGAACTGTGACAGCAGCGCTATTACTGCCGACGACACGATTTTCTGTTCAACAGAAGAGGAAGGCAATAAGGCTTTCAGAAACTTTGAGGAACGAGGAGTGGAGACTTGGATAGCCCAGTCGCATCAGAATGGTGACCTCATCAAATTCTATGGTGTGGAAGGTACAGATTTCTTTCACTGGAACTATGCAAGCCTTGGGCATTCGAAATTTGGACACGAAAAAGTTAATGGAAAAGAAAAAGGCTACCAGTTCTGTGCCGACAAAATCAAGCGCTATGCCGACAAAATGGCACAGAAACTCAATGTCCCCATCTACGGAGGTGACGTCATCATTGACGAAAAGGGGGATTTCTGGTTTATTGACTTCAATGACTTTCCAAGTTTCTCCATTTGCAGAGAGAAGGCTGCCAAAGCCATAGCGCTAAGAATTGTACAATAAGTATTTAGAAGATAAAAAAAAGGAATCACATAAAAAAACTATGCAAGAGAAGATAAAATCCACCTTAAAATCCAACGATACAGAAGAATGGCTTGACACAGTATGGACAAGGCCTATTGGCTATCAATGGGCACGTCTGTTCAATCATTTTGACATACATCCCAACACCGTCACGATTATGTCGATGATTATAGGTGCTGCATCGGCCTTCTTTTTTGTACATGGAAGCTGGAGAACGGAAGGAACAGAAGGACTTATCTATAACATCATCGCTGTTCTTTTGCTAGCATGGGCAAACTTCTACGACAGTGCAGACGGACAACTAGCTCGTATGTCTGGGAAGAAAACGCAGCTGGGTCGAATACTGGACGGAGCGGCTGGCGACGTTTGGTTTATCTGCATCTACCTAGCTCTTTTATTCAGATTTTACTTGCATCACGGCTTGGAATTCCAATGGATGGGAATTGAAGATAATCAGAGAAACACAATCATCGTAATAGCAATACTTTTCATAGCTGAATGCTTTTCTGGACTGTATTGCCATGCACACCAGTGCAGCCTCTCTGATTACTACCGACAGATTCATCTGTTCTTCCTGAAAGGTAAAGAAGGAAGTGAACTTGACAATTCGCTACAACAGCAACATCTGTATAATACAACTCCATGGAAAGGAAACATCATCCAAAAGCTTTTCTTGAAAACATACATCAGCTACACACGTAATCAAGAAAGACAAACGCCAAAATTTCAGCAGCTGATAAAGACTCTCAAAGAGAAATACGGAGGCGTTGAAAACATCCCTCAGGCTTTCAAAGACGAATTCCGTGCTCTGAGCTTACCTATGATGAAATGGGCTAACATTCTCACATTCAATACACGAGCTATTGCCCTCTACGTGGCGTGCCTGATTGATTTCCCTTGGCTTTACATCGTGTTTGAAATCGTTGTGATGACTGCACTATATTTCTATATGCGACACACGCATGAGGAGTTTTGCAAAAAATTAAATTCTAAAATTCAATTGCCATGATTCAAGCCATCATATTTGATTACGGAGGTACAATCGACACCAATTCAAGACATTGGAGCGAAGTGTTATGGGAAGGATACCAACACGTTGGTATTCCCGTCTGCAAAGAGGAATTCCGTACAAGCTATGTAGCAGCAGAACGTGCACTTGCTCGACATCCTTACATTGAGCCACATCATGATTTTCACTACTTGCTAAAAGTAAAGTGCGACATAGAAACAATCGATTTGGTAGAAAGAGGAGTATGGAGCACTGGTGAAGAAGAAAGAAAGGAACTGAGTGACAATGTGGCTGATTATTGCTATCAGTATGTGTTGGAAGTTCTGAAAACAAGCCGCCCTGTCATCGAGAAACTGGCAAAAAAGTTCCCTTTGGTACTTGTCAGCAATTTTTATGGAAATATTGAAACCATTCTTGCTGATTTCAAACTTCAATACTTTCAGCACATCATTGAAAGTGCTGTTGTTGGTGTCAGAAAACCTGACCCTCAAATATTTCAACTGGGAGTGGATGCACTTCGGCAGGTGACAAGAAAGAGTGATACAGAATTGCCTGCAAGCGATATTCTTGTAGTTGGAGACAGCTTCTCTAAAGATATCGTACCTGCCACTAAGATTGGATGCCAAACTGTATGGATAAAAGGTGAAGGATGGGGCGACGAAAAAACTGACGATACGATTCCTACACATATTATCTATAATATATCAGAGCTAGAACAACTTCTTGGAGACTAAGTATAAAGTATAATTCATAAAAAGGTAACAGATTCGTTTAACAGGACTAAAAACAGGAAGAACTATGAAGTACATCATAACACTTCTAACTTTCATATTTACATTTATCTCAGCAACAGCACAAGTAACAGGAAAAGTGATTGACAGCAAAACAAGAACTGCTCTTGACTATGTCAATGTGTATTATGCAGGAAAGAATGTAGGCGACCAAACAGACGAGAACGGACGCTTTGTTATCAAAGAAGACAGCACTTGGACAGAACTGACCGTATCGTCTATGGGTTATCAGACACAAATTGTTAAACTCAAAGGTTACGGAAAAAACAAAGACCTCACGATTAGATTGGTTCCTGAGGGCAAAACCCTCACTGGTGTGACCGTGTCAGGCTCGAAGGGAAAATATAGCCGTAAAAATAATCCAGCAGTAGAACTGATGAAAAAGGTTATTGCCAATAAGAAAAATAGTGACCTTCGTTCAAAAGACTACTATACTTATACTAAATATGAAAAGATGACTTTTTCTCTCAACGAAGTGAGTGATAAAGTCTTCGATGAAGGAGAATACAAGCGTTTCGCTTTCTTAAAAGACCATGTAGAGCAATCGCCACAAACAGGAAAACTCATCTTACCTCTCACTGTGGATGAGACGCTTTCAGAAATTTACTACAGAAAAGACCCTCAGTCAGAGAAGCAAGTCATCAAAGGCGAAAGCAGCAAAGGTGTCACAGAGCTTGTCAACACTGGAGAAATACTAACAACAACTCTAAAAGACGTATTTACAGATGTGGACATCTATGAGAATGAATGTCGCTTGCTACAATACCCCTTCCGTTCCCCTATTGCCGACAATGCAATCTCCTTCTACCGCTATTATTTACAGGACACACTTTTCATTGATAATGACAAAGTCATTGAAGTAGGATTTTTGCCTAACAATCAACAAGATTTCGGATTCTCTGGAAACCTGTACATTTTACTCAGTCCTGACTCAACGTTTCAGGTTCGCAGGGTTAAATTAAGCATTCCCCGCAGAAGTGACGTGAATTTCGTGGAAAACATGATTATCTCACAAGATTTCACAGAATTAGCAAGTGGTGACCGAATCGCATCTACTAATGATATGCTGATAGAACTGCAACTCAGCAAATGGCTTGGAAAATTCCAAGTGGAAAGAGTCACCCGCCTTACAGATGTCAGCTTTGAGGAAATTCCACGCTCACTCTTCAAGAACATCAAGGGCAACACACTTCGCGAACCCGACGCTTCTATGCAAGACGAAGCTTTCTGGAATCAATACAGACAAGTTGAACTTACTAATTCAGAGGGGAAAATAGATAGTTTTCTTGACCGACTCACTCATATAAAGGGTTTCAAATATGTTCTCTTCGGATTTAAGGCCTTAGTAGAGAACTTTGTCGAGACAGGCGACTCGCTTCATCCAAACTATGTTGACATAGGGCCAGTTAACACCATCTTATCTGCTAATCATTATGATGGATTCCGCTTTCGTATTTCTGCACTGACCAACGCGAATCTGTCTCCACACCTTTTCGCAAACGGCTATGCAGCCTATGGCTCAAAAACAAACAATTTCTACTGGAAAGGGCAGCTCACTTATGCCTTCAACAAAAAGGCTTATCTCCCACGAGAATTTCCACAGAACAATCTGTCCGTCTCTTGGATTGACGATATCATATCACCATTCGACAAATTCGTTCCAACAGATAAAGACAATATGTTCACAGCCCTTCATGCATCGAAAGTCGATCAGTATCATCACACTCGTGAACTGCACATCGACTACACACGTGAATATGAAGACGGACTCAAAATTAATGCACAATTCACACGCACCAGGAACAATCCTGTAGATGCCCTATTCTATCAACGTCTCGATGGAGTGGGAACACCTTCCAACAACCCTTCACAATGGCTCAATGGCATCACTACAAGTGAGTTCAAAGCGGGCATTTCTTTTGAACCCAATGTTACTTACATTAACACAAAACAACGTCGTGTGAAAGTCAATCACGACGCTCCTGTGTTCTCTCTCAGCCATACGGTTGGAATCAATGGTTTTTTAGGAGGACAATACAACTATAATGTTACTGAAGCAGGCATATACAAACGCTTCTGGCTCGGACAATTCGGTAAATTCGATGCTACAATCAAAGCTGGAGCACAATGGGATAAAGTCCCTTTCCCTCTGCTCATACATCCTGCCGCAAACGCTTCCTACATCATAGAGGATAATACCTTCAACCTCATCTCTAACCTTGAGTTCCTTAATGACCGGTACGCCACTCTCATGGCAGAATGGGACTTAAATGGATGGTTATTCAACCGTATACCTCTGCTAAAGAAACTCAAATGGCGTGAATGCATTGGCGTGAATGTACTTTGGGGACAACTCACTGACAAAAATAACCCTGCATCTTCAAACTACACAGACAGCGACCTGTTTTATTTCCCAGGACATTTCCTTGCCGACGGTAGTTACGAACAAAATACTATTTGTATGGACACAAATACTCCATACGTTGAGTGGCGTGTCGGAATCCATAATATCTTCAAACTTGTAGAAATTGACTACGTCCGCCGTCTTACATATCTCAACAATCCCAACACGAACAAATGGGGCATACGACTCAAAGTACGCATGACATTCTAACCATAAAGATAGCTATACAATTGCAAAAACTCTCATTCAAAGTATGATAGAAAAACAAATCATCTATACATACGGAAACGAGCAAATCACCCCTTCTAGACTGCTTTCTTTGCTGAAACAGCACAACATCAATTGTGTAGTAGATTGTCGTCCCTATTCAAACAACACTTTTACGGACCATCTTAAAGAACCACTACAAAAAGAAAACATCATATACATTCCTTTCTTCAACCACTTCGGTTACATACCAAGCCAGGCAAGAACTAAACAAGGGAATATCAATTACAAGAAAGCCATAGTACAAGAGCATTTCTTAAAAGGTACAGAACGCATAAAACACGGATTAGAAAAAGGATATACCATCTGTATTATTGATAATCAGTCAGAAATAAACAAAAGCAAACGTTTTCTCCTCATTGGAAAACACTTTACAGAAACACACCATATCATACATCTGTTTGATAATGGTTACCATCTTTCACAAGAACAAATAGAACTACAAAATATTAAGAAAGCAGCAATAAGGCAACAAAAAAACAACGAAAAACAAAGCTTAGGAAGAAACGGAGAGGAAATTGCTGCCCTATACCTATCCAGAAATGGCTACCAAATTCTTGACCGCAACTGGAATTTGCACCATGGATGTGAACTAGATATTGTAGCATTAAAAAATAACAAACTTCACTTCATCGAAGTTAAAACACGAACATCTGATAAATACGGAGAGCCACAATTAGCAATTAACCGACAGAAAATTAAAAATATAGAAATAGCAATACAATTATATCGTTCCCGCCGCAAATTTATCAGCATCAACTACCAGATAGACAGCATTGCCATCATCTACCATTCAAATAACGACTATATTCTCAAGCACTTCCTTGGCATACGTCCCAATGGAGACGCCTGCGACAGTTGTCAAACTTACATTCCTTAAACATAATCATTCTCATATTTGTATTAATTCAACAATTTAACATACAGATTCCTATTTCCTGCTTTAGTTCGACGAATTAGTTATCTCAAATTTATTAAACTTTTTTCTGGAAAAAGGGAAATGCATCTTCCTGTTAAACGTACCCCTCGGGTTCGCCATAACGAACCCGAGGGGTACAGCGCATCGGAGCCGCGGGGTACGGTCAGTTATCGGACTGTTCTGCATAGCAATAAAAAATTATGGCATGAATTCGACTAACTCACATGAATTATTACCTTACTCAACTTTTTCCCGTTTGGGGGTTATTATTATTGCTATATTTGCGGCACTATTTAACTTATATAATATTGAGAGTTGCCTCTTTTTAAGGAATTTCATCCTTTCTCATTATCGCCACGGCTGCATTTTCCATCGCATCTTGTACTCAAGAAGAAGAGTACTACGATAGCAATATGCATACGCTGGCGGAAAGCCTGACAACCAAATTTGCAGAAACCGGATATACAACTTACTCGTACCCTTCAGTCGACTCCATCAAGTCTGCTCCCGCGGTAATAAATCAAGCGAATAGAGCATGGAACATGATGCTTGAAAACTCTTCGGCAAACGGTCGTACTGAATATGACTTCTACATCTATTATAATCATTCGACAAAAAATATCTATTGCGGAGAGATTGTTGCGGGAGCGTTCATATCAGGATGTGCAGGAACAAACGGGAGCATATCAATAGGAAGCAACACTAACAATCTTGAAGTATGCGGTTTTTATCATTGCCACACAACACTTCAATATTGTCCAATAGATACCTTCAGACAAACAGGTCCCTCTGCGCCCGACATATCATGGGCAAACACGCATGGTATCCCTGGATTGGTGGATGATTATAACGTAAAAATATTAGAAGGCGGTATGCCTAAAGAAGCCTCCCACAGCATAAAGACAATAGGACCATCCCGCCGAGCCCCATTCCACGTACCGAACTGATAAATTTACCTCTAATAAATTAGAAACATGAACAGAATCTCATTTTTTCTTCTATGCTCTCTTGCTTCTCTCGCCCTTCATGCTCAGAATGTGAACCTGAAGGAGATGACGGAAAAGAAAAGATACAACTATATGGTGAAACAGGGAAAAGAGGTTATAAAGAACTTCGGGCCAGGTTATTACCGCGAATATAAAAAACCTGTCATTTCGGAACCGGAAGTATATAAATATCCAGGAGAAAACGCCCCGGAGAAAAAAAAGCATGACGGAAAAGAATACTATACCATAACATTCCCTTATGACAAGAACAAAGAAACTCTGTACTGGTTCTATGCAGCCTGCGTACAAATCTGGGCTGAAACTGGAGAGCCCAAGGGTGTCCTTTTCGGAAACGGATGGGGAAAAAACTTCCATAGCCGATCATATAAAGATTGGCTGAAGGACGGCGTGAAAGAAGAGGACATTACGCCTTACGAACAATCCCTCTACTGAAGATAACAGGCGATTGACAATATTCCTCTCCTTCTTCCGTTTCTTCCCTGCGCCTTAGGAACAGGAAGAAAAAGCAGGAGCCCCCGCGTTTCCGCGAGGGCTCTCCTGAAAGAAGGCGGCGACCTACTCTCCCGCATTGCGGTGCAGTACCATCGGCGCGCCCGGGCTTAACTTCTCTGTTCGGGATGGGAAGAGGTGGAACACCGGGGC